>Ga0105106_10001066_pt1 | contig 19618 bp, 14 predicted proteins | sample PPLLaktember2015_5_FD_79109 | JGI IMG/M metagenome (GOLD analysis project Ga0105106, IMG submission 79109) | Freshwater sediment microbial communities from Prairie Pothole Lake near Jamestown, North Dakota, USA - PPLs Lake P8 Core (1) Depth... | ecosystem: Environmental > Aquatic > Freshwater >...
CCGCCTTCGGCCGGGATGAGGAAGACCTCGCGGTTGCCGTCATATTCGCCGGTGAAGGCGATCGAAGCGCCGTCGGGCGCAAATCGCGGGAAGGCCTCGTAGCCTTCGGAGAAGGAGGTCAGCTTGCGGGCAACGCCCCCGGCCAGGGGCACGGTGTAGAGGTCGCCGGCCGCGGTGAAGACGATCTGGTCGTTCGAGACCGTCGGGAAGCGCAGGACGCGCGCTTCCTGCGGGCCGAAGGACAGGGTCGTCAGGATCAGGACGAGGGACACCAGGACCAGAGCCCGGATCGTTTTCATCGGACCTCCTCTGAGACCTCTCGGGTCTGCACTCGAAGCTTCGTTTTCAGGAGAAGCGCCTTCCGTTTGGCTTCCGGAAAGCGCTCGATGGCGTAGCGCAGGGTCGTCCGGGGGATGGCCGGCCCGTGCTTTAGAAGGAACTTTTCGAGCCGGCCCGCATCGGCCTTGCCCGCCTCGCGCAGGAGCCAGCCGTTGGCTTTATGGATGAGGTCATCGTCGACCGGAAAGACCGACGCCGAGATCCCGTAGACCGCGGGCAGGAACTCCGGCTTGCGGGCCAGCTTGATGAAAGACACGAGCGAGGCCCGCTTGACCCAGCGGTTGGGATGGCGGGCCCAGGCCTTGATCTTCTCGACGAAGGCCGGGTAGCGCTCGAGGAAGGCGCCCATGGAATCGGTGCAGAAGACGTCGACCGAAGCCCAGTTCGCGAGCTTGTCGGCGGCCAGCCAGGACTTGACGTTGGCGAAGAGGCTGGGCGGGAATGTCTTCTTGAAGCGGCTCAAGATGAGGGCTCCGACGGCCTTCGCTTCGATCTCCGGTTGGGTGAAGAGGATGTCGCAGAGCTCGATAGCGTCAGCGACGGTCCAATCCCCCTTGACCCGGCCATAGAGATCCGCAGCCAGGGCCCGGACATCCGGCGAGGTCAGGCCGTAGGACTTGACGGTTTCATAGGCCTTGAAATATCGCTCCACGCCGCAGGCGCGGACCGGGTCGGCCCGGGCGGCCAGGGCCTTCCGGGCCAGCTGAGCCGCATCCTTCGGACTGAGCTTCTTTGCCATCATGGCCGGACCTTTCGCTTTGGCATGGCCCTTCGATTTTATCCCCCCCTTTGTGGAAAAACAAGAAGGGGTCAAACCTATACCTTTTTAATTCGGGGCGCTCCCAAGCCGAAGGGACGCTCAGGGATTAAAAAGGTATAGGTTTGACCCCTTCTTAGATGAACCGGGACAGGATGGCGTTCGAGACGAGGAGCTTATCGACGGGGATCCAGAGCCTCGCTCCGGCCTGGATGAGCAGGCCATCGGAAGCGAGCTCGTCGATCTCCCGCGCGTAGAGAGCGCACACGTTGATGCCCGTCCGCTCCTCGAGATCGGCCACATCGACGCCGCGGACGAGCCTTAATCCGAAGACCAGGGCCTCCCGCGCGGCGGCCTGCGGCGTCAGCTCGATGGTCTCCTCCCTGATAGGTGCGCCGCTCCCCGCAGCCGCGGCCCAGGCCTCGAGAGCGGGCGTGTTGCACCAGCGCCGGTCGGCGATATGCGAGCAGGCCGACGGGCCCAGCCCGACATACGGTTCATAGCGCCAGTACTTGAGGTTGTGGCGGCACTCCTTGCCGGGCTTGGCGAAGTTCGAGATCTCATATTGATTAAGTCCGCGGGCCTCGAGGCCGGCCCGCACTCTCTCGTAGCTCTCGACGGCGGCATCTTCATCGACCGGGTGCCGGGCCAGAACCCTGGCGAATGGAAGGCCCTCCACATTTTCCAGGAAGTAGAGGGAGACATGGTCCGGCTCGAGCTCGAGCAGGGCCCCGAGGGTGCGCCCGACGGCCTCCGGCGTCTCTCCGGGGACACCGACCATCACGTCGAACGCAAGCGTCTCGAAGCCGGCTTCCCGGGCCGCGCGGCAGAACCGGAGAGCGTCGCCCGCCGCATAGCCCCGGCCGAGCGTCCGGAGAGTCGCGTCATCGAAGGACTGGACGCCGACGCTGAGTCGCGTGACCCCGGCCTCGCGCCATCCCCGGATATGCGCCATTCTGGCGCTGGCGGGGTTGGCTTCGAGCGTGAATTCGGCGATGTCCAGAGGGAAGCGGGCCAGGGCCAGGTCCCGCAGGGAGGCGACATCTTCGCCTGTGAGAAGCGAAGGCGTCCCTCCGCCGACATAGACCGTGTCGAAACGGAGGTCGCCCGCGGGGGCCGCGGCCGCCTCCTTCTCGATGCCAACCCGCCATGTCCGGCATCCCTCGGCGGTCCAGGGGACGCTATAGAAGTGGCAGTAGGGGCACTTGGTCTCGCAGAATGGGAAATGGATATAGAGGCCGCCCGGATCCCTCAGCGGTGTTCCTCATAGCCGACGGCCGCATAAAAGATGGCCCGGTCGAAGAACACGAGGACCCGGTGCTGGAGATCCATGGCTTGGTACAGGTCCAGCGCGCTGTCGAGAAGTCCCGCCGCCTGGATCTTGGTCCAGAGAAGACGCCGGATGTGGCAGAGCGACAGGACGATCTCCGAGAACGGGAAGCCCTCGCGCCGGCGCTGCCGGCCCAGGGCCGTCCAGTAGCTCCGCACTTCTTCCTTGGTCGTCTCGTGGGAAACCCACCGGCCGAGCTGGCTGTAGACGCGGAAAGCCCTCTTGTAGATCTCCTTCTGATCGAAACCCTGATAGCTCGGCATCCGCGGATCGCGACGGATGTCCTCGACGTAGCTCGTTGTCAGCTCGTCGGCGTTGCGCTCAATGAGGTCGACCAGCTTGCGGGATGCGGTGGTCTCAAAGAATACGTCTTCACCCGAGTCCAACACGATTCCCCTCCGTCTGCCTCATAGATAACACCTCGAAGGGGTCTTGTCAACAAAAAGGGCCCACTCCCCCGCGGGAGAGGGCCCTTGAGCTTTCGCTGGGTCCGGGCGATGTCCCGGGCTACTTCTTCATCATCGGGCAGTCGGCGCAACAACCCGACTCGGCCATCTTGTCCATGCCCATGGACGCCTTGGCGGCCCCTTCTTTCATCTTCTTCATCATGGTCATGTGCTCGGCCATATGGACCTGGATCGCCTTGACGACTTCGGGGTCCGTCGACGTGACCTTGAGCATGGCCCCGTCCTTGGTGTTCTCGACGGCGATCTCGATCTTATCCCCGTACAGGGACATTAGCCGGGGCAGCATGCCGCGGCCCATCATGCCTTGGCCCATCTGGCCGCCCTGCATCATCGGGCACCCGGCCATGCCTTGGCCCATGCCCATGCCCTGGCCCATGGCCTGGCCGCGGCGCATCATGCCCATCCCGGCAGCGGGCTTCTCGCCCTTGGCCATGGCCTGGATGTACTTCTCCGGGTCCTTGACAAAGGAGTCTTTGCAGCCGGGATTGCAGAAGTAGTATGTCGTGCCCTTGTAGTCATAGGTCGCCCGGGCATTGGCCTTGACGACGGTCATGCCGCAGACGGGATCGATGGCGGTATCGCCGCTCGTCTGTTGAGCCACGGCGCCGATGACAAGGATGACGGCCAGCGCGGCCAGGAGAGACAAAAGTCCGATGTTCTTTTTCATGATAAGCCTCCTTTTATTCCTACGTATTGTATCGGAAAACCGGCCGGAAAGCAAAGGCGGCTTGTCGGCTATTTGCCTTTGAGGATGGCGATGATCGCCTCGAGGGCCCGCGGGTCGTCGCATTCGCCGAGCCAGAAGACGGCCTTCTTGCGGATGCGCGCGTCCCGATGGGTTTTGGCCAGCCGGATGAGGGCATCGACGCCCTCGTTCCCGGGGAGCTCGGACAGGGCGAAGACCGCTTGCTCCTGGATCTCGAGATCGGCGTCCCCTGCGGCGATCTCCTCGAGGATCCCCCCGGCCTTTTTCGAAGCCAGCTCGCTGAGCCAGAAGACCGCCTGCTTGCGGACATCCCGCTTGTCCGCGCCCTTGGCCAGGGCGATGAGCTCGTCCGCGGCCGCCGGGAGCTCGACTTGGCTGATCCCGAAGACGGCCCCTTCCCGGACTTCTTCCGACCGGTCGGTCTTGGCCGCATTGATCAAGAGGCGCAGTCCCTCGGGGTCGTTCTGCTGGCCCATCCAGAAGGCCGCCTCCTGGCGCAGTTCGTCCGGATCGCCGCCGCCGAGCACCCGGCCCAGGAAGGGCAGGACGAGCTGGGGCGATCCGTGGCACCCGGCCGCGGCGATCAGGTCCTCCCTGATATCCAGGCCTTGGTTCCGCCCGTAAAGGGCTTCGACAATCCCGAAGCTCCCGTCCTCCGGCGCCTTCCCCATCCAGTAGAGCGGCGCCCCTTCGAAATCGAAGCTCAGCTCGAGGTTGCTCATCCGGACCTCGGCCAGGACCGGGGTCTTTCCCGGCCCGTACTTGAGGAAGAACCCCAGCTCCTTGATCACCATTTTCTCGGGCCTCCCCTTGCGCTCGAGCCGGTCGAGGACGGCCGAGGCCGTCCGTTTGAGGTCGGCTGGGGCGGGCGCGGCCCCGTCCGGGGCGCTCTTCCCGGCCAGGATCGCGGCGACTGGGAGATCGCGGCTGGCCCAGCCGCCGTAGAAGCTGCCGATATGGGAGTCTTCGCCCATGAGCCGGTCGATCGCGTAGCCGGCCCAGAAGGCCTTTCCCGCCGCGGACCGGGCCGCCTCGGCCAAGACCCGGTCGAGCTTCACGGCGATCGTTCCGGCCTCGGCCGAGCGGTCGAAGACCTGGGCCGGCGGCCGGGGACGGTCGGCGGGAAGGGCCGTGAGCAGGCCGGCCGCGGCGACAGCGGCCAGGAGGATACGGTTGAGCGCGCGCATGGCCGGATCGCGATCAGACGGCTGGCTCGCCGGCCTTCTTCTCGAGGATCTCGAGAAGGGCCGCTTTGGCCTTGGCCGTGCCGATCTCGCCCAGGGCCATGACCGCCGCCCGGGCGAGCTTGGGGTCCTTGCCCTTGGCGATTTCGAGGAGGACGGGAACGGCCTCGTCGCTTCTGGTCTGGCCCAGACTGAAGACGGCATGCTGTTTGAGCTCGGGGTCGGATTCGGACTTGACGACTTCGGCGAGCGTGGCGACCGCAACGCCGCCCTCCTCATCGGCCATGGCCATGAGAACGGCCCGGCGCGCCCGCGGGGACTTGGCGTTCTTCATCACCTGCTTGAGCGCCTCCTTGCCGGCGCCTCCCTCGATCTCGGCGAGACCGAAGACGGCCATTTCGGCGGTCTCGTCGTCGGTGCTCGTCAGCGCGGTTTGGAGCAGGATGTCGAGGGCCTCGGCCCCGCCCCGTTCGGCGATGGCCATCAGCGTGTCCTTCCTGAGCTTCTCGTTCTTGGCCGAGGCCAGGTACTGCCTGAGGATGGTCATGGATTCCGGGCTCTCGATCTCGGCGATCTGGAAGAGGGCCGCCCGGGCCATATCCGGATCGGCTTCGTTGAGCAGCACCTCTTTGAGGAGAGGCAGCGACTGGGTCTCCTCGCGGTCCACCAGCGAGAATAGCGCGGCCTCGCGGATGTCGTGGTCCGTGGCCTCTTTCAAGATCCGCTGCAGGGCGTCCGTCGCCTCCTTCCCTTCGACCTCCTGGAGAGCGAGGGCGGCGGTCCGGGCCATCTCCTTATCGGGGTCGCCCAGGGCGATCTTGGTATAGAACGGGACCAGGCCGGCGTCGCCGGTCTCGGCCAGGGCGAAGAGCGCGTGGCGCCTGAACTCGGCCGGGGCATCCGAGGCCAGGATGTCCTTCAGGGCGTCGACCGCCTCGTCCCCGCCGCGGGAGCCGAGGGCGAAGAGGGCGCTGCGGCGGACCTCTTCGAGCGGCTCATGAAGGGCGATCTGGCGGAGCTTGGCCAGGGCCTCGAGCGATTCCATCTCCTCGAGCATGAAGACGATCTGGTTCTTGAGCTTGGCGCTCGCGGACTTGTCGTAAAGGCCGAGGATCGTCTTGACCGCGTCGTCGTCGCCGATGTCCTGCAGGGCATAAAGGGCCGTCATCCGGATCTCGTCCTCGTCTTCCTGCTCGATGACCCTGATGAGGTTCTGGTATTCGGACTTTCCGGTCTTGGCCAGGCCCTGGGCCAGGCGGATCATGTTCGTCTTGGCGTCGTCGGCCCAATCGCTGTCGGGGAACTCCTGGGTGAATTTCTGGTAGCACTTGAAGACGGCCTCGGCGGATTGGCCGAGCTTTTCCTGGGAGTAGCAGGACCAGAAGCGGGCGTCGTCGACCCAGGCGCTCTTGGGGAACTGACGCACAAGGTCGTCCATGGCCGTCTTGGCGGCCGTCCATTTCTCCTCGAGAACGAGGCCGTAGGCCTGCTTATAGGCGATCGCGTCCTTCTCCTGGGCGGCCAGGTCCCCGGCTGGAACGAGGGCGGCGTGGGCCACCCCGGCCGACAGGAGCAGGCCGAGGATCGCGCCGGTAAAATGTCTCATGCGGTTTGTCATCTGAGTTCTCCTTAGACTTGGCTTTTTATGCGGGTGTCCGGGCGGGCCGGGGCCGGGGTCGAGCCGGCGGCATCGCGGGTCATGCGGTCGAGGTCGATCTTGAGGAAGAGGCCTTTGCGGTCGACCCCCTGCTTGACGAGCTCGACTCCATCGAGGTCCTGCCCGGATTCGAGATTGGCGATCTGCATCATGATGAATTCGAGCTCGGCGACGAGGTCGCGGAGCCGCTTCTGGCCGGGCCCGGTGAGCCCGCCGCGGATGGCCGGGGCCGCGGCAAGGAGCTCCCGGGAGACGGCCTGCTTGCGGCCCAGGTCGAGGGCGTAGGCGTCCTCGACCGCGGGGTCGAAATTGACCAGGCCCAGGAGAAGGACCTTCGACCGCTCGATGAAGTCCCCGGCCCGGACCGCGGCCGCGGCTGCCGGACCCGAGGAGACCGGCGGCGCCGCCGCGGTTATCGTTTCGGGCCGGCCGCTCGGACCGATGATCCGGCCGCCGATCAGGACGCCGAGGAGGAGCAGGGCGGCCGCGCCGGCCGCCTGATAGGACCAGCGGGGCAGGCGGGCAAAGAGGCGGCCGATCCGGGCGGCGAGAGTCGGGCGGGCGTCCTCTCCGGTCGTCTCCCAGAGCATCCGCCGCGAGAGCCTGTCCCAGTAGCCGTCCCAGAATTCGGGACCGGGATCGGGCCTTTCGCGCCTGGCCATCAGCCCGAGGGTCCCGGCGAGCCCGGCTTGCTCGGCCGCGCACTCGGGGCAGGCGGCGAGATGCCGCTCGTAAAGAACCCGGTGGCCCGGGCTGAGCTCACCGTAGAGAGCTTCGATCATGTGTTCCCGGCACTTTGTGCAGTCGCTCATGAAATGTCTCCGTGAGAGAGAAGCGCCGCCGTCCCCAGCTCCTTCTGGAGCTTGCGGACGGCCCGGAAAAGATAGCTCTTGACCGACCCGATGGACAGCCCGAGGCATTCGGCGATGTCCTTGAGCATGTAATCCTCGTAGTGGCGGAGGAGGAAGACCGCTTTCTCCTGGGGCGAGACCTTCTCGAGGGCCCGCGCGATGCGCTCCTGGAGCTGGCTCGATTCCAGGGCGGCGCCGGGATCGGTGGAGGTTCCGCGGGGCAGGCCGCCGTCGGCGCGGGCGAGCGTTTCGAGGGCCTCGTCCCCCACCGGCTCGGGCGCGGCGCCCTTGCGGCGGAGGTGGTCGATCGCGGCGTTGTAGGTGATCCGGTAGAGCCAGGAGCCGAGCTTGGCCCCTTTGCGGAAGGTTGAAAAGGAGCGGTAGACCTTGAGAAAGACCTCCTGGGAGATGTCCTCGGCGTCGATGTGGCTCCCGGCCATGTCCAAGGCCAGGTAGTAGACTTTCCTCTTGTAGCGCTCGACAAGCTCGCGGAAGGCCTTCTGGTCGCCCCGGGCCATTCCCTCGATGATCGCGTCTTCGTCCATAGGGTCCATCTGCGGCTTTCACCCCGTTAGACGGACGGGCCGGCCGCCGGGTTGGCAGGAACTAGTTCGATGACTCCGCTCCTCGCCTCAAGAGGATTCCCGGAAAAGTGAGAAGAACCATTAATAAGGGGGAACCCCGGGGCTAGCGGGCCTCCCCGACGTAGGCTTCGTACCGCTCCCGAACGCGGCCGGAGACCGCATTTCCACTGTGGACGAGAACGCCGGCGCGCTGGGTGATCGAACCGCCTTTCGGGAGCGAGAACGTCCGGCCGCTCCGGTCATCGGGCCGGCGCGGGCCGAAAGTCCCGTATTCGCGGGTCAGCCAGCGGTGAGAGAGGCCGTCGGGCCACTGAAAGACGGCCACGCCCGCCGTCTCGCCGTCCACGGTGTTGGAATAATCGATCCACAGGGCCGGCTTCATGTTCGTGGCCTCCTGGCCCGTCGCCCCCGAATCGGAAGTGATCGTCCCGCCGTGTTCGCCGTTCCAGGCGGGGTCGAGGCGGACGAAGGGCCAGGCGTAGTGGACGTCGTCGCTGACGAAGGCGACGCCGGCGCCGGCCGGGGTCAGGGTCCAGGTCAGGTCAAGAAGGTACTCGCCCCCGCCGAGGCTGTGGACGACGAGGCTCCGCGCCTCTTCGAGGATGGGGGCGCCGTCCGATTCCCAGACGAGACGGGCCTCGATGACGGCGCGCGGCCCTTTCGCTTCGAGGCGGGGGAAGGACTCGAGGCGAATGCGGTCGCGGAAGGGCGGGCCGTAATCGCCGGAATCGGCTTTGACGCCGCTATAGAGCCCGTTGTAGAAGCTCAGGTCCCTCTCCCCTCCTTCGGGGCGGACGGTGTCGGCGAACCAGAAGCCGCGGTGATGGGGATAGGGCTCGGTTCTCTGGACGAGCATGTTCCGGCCGCCCGGGCTCCGCATCGGCCAGTAGTGGGCGAGGTCGAGCGCCGCGCCGTATTGGAGGACGAGCGCTTCCCGGCCGCCGATGAATACGGTGAGACGGCCCGAGCCGTCGTCGCGGGCGAGCGTCACGGCGGGCTTCGAGGCGCAGGCGCCGAGGACGGCGGCGAGGCCGAGCAGGAAAAGCGCGCGAGCCGCCGCGGGCCGGGCGGCGGACGGACCGGTCAGACGGCCCATGGCTGCCGGTGGGGATAATCGAGCCGGCGGTTCGCTTCGTCGTCCCCGACGAACTTCTCGGCGGCCGGGTCCCAGGCGAGCTTGCGGCCGAGCTTCATGGCGATGTGGGTCATGATGCAGATCGAATTGGAGCGATGGCCCACCTCGACCGGCGCGGCCGGGGCCTGGCGGCTGCGCAGGGACTCGAGGAAGTTCTTCATGTGGTTGCCGCTCTGGATGAGCTTGATATCACCCTGGCCCGGCTTCCATTTCAGGATCTCGGGATCGGAGGCCTTGATGGCGCCCCGCTCGACGAAGACCCAGCCTTGGTCGCCCTCGAAACGGACGCCGGCCGGATCGCCGGTCTCCATGATCAGGCGGACGCCGTCGGCGTAGACGGCCTCGGCCTTGAACTTGGTGTGGACGTCGAACAGGCCGCGGTCGGGGAATTCGGCCGCGGCCTCGATCGAGACCGGGCCGGTGAGGTCGGAGCCGTGCCCCCACTGGGCGATATCCATCATGTGCGAGCCCCAGCCGGTGATCATGCCCAGGCAGTAGGGCTCGATCTGGAGCCAGCCGGGCCGCTCGTAGCTCCGTTGGGGGTGGACGCGGTCCTCGGCGAAGGGGGCGACCGCCGTGGGCCCCATCCAGGCGTCGTAGTCGAGGTTCGGCGGCACCGGATCGGGCCCGCGCTCGCCGCGGCCCTGGTCCTCGGGCAGCCAGGCGCGGATCGTGTGGAGCTTGCCGACGCGGCCGTTGCGGGCGAGCTCGCAAGCCATGAGGAAGTAGATGGACGAGCGCTGTTGGGACCCGACCTGGAGGATGCGCTTGGACTTGTTCACCGCCTGGACGAGGGTGCGGCCCTCGGCGATGGAGTAGGTCAGCGGCTTCTCGAGATAGATGTCCTTGCCGGCTTCGGCGGCGGCGACGGCGTGGGCCGCGTGCCAGAAATCGGGCGTGACGATGAGGACGGCGTCGATGTCCTTGCGGGCCAGGACCTCGCGGAAATCGCGGTAGGCCCGGACGGTCTTGGCTGCGTCCTTGCCCGTCTCGACCGTGTAGATCTTCTCGGCCAACCACTGCGCGTCCTCGACCCTGTGGGCGTCGACATCGCAGACGGCCGTGACCCGGGCCCCGGTCTCGAGGCCGCGGTAGATGAGCTCCTGCATGTCGCCCTGGCCTTGCCGGCCGACGCCGATGCAGCCGAACTGGATGGTGTCGCTCGGGGCGGGCCGGGCGAAGACGGACGACGGGACGATGGCCGGAGCGGCGGCCGTCACGGCCGCGGCCTTCAAGAAGCTTCGACGGTTCATGCGCGCCTCCCATTATTTCGGTGACACACAACTCAATTCATTTAATTATTGCTTTCCTCTCGTCGGCAGTCAATCCGAATTAAGTGTATTGAGTTGTGTGTCACCGAATTAGGGAAAGGATCTTGACGACGGCGCCGGCAGCGACGACGAGGATGGCCAGGACGAGCAGAAAGTTCCAGACGGCCCCCTTGAGGCCCTTGTTGACCTCGCCGCCGAGGTAGCTCCGCTTGTTCTGGAGGATGAAGAAAGCGATGTAGGCGATGGGCATCATGACCAGGGCGACCGAGGACGCGAGGACCGGCAGCCAGAAGGGCGTCGGGTAAAAGGCGCCGAGGATGCCGATGTTCGCCGTCATGGTCGCGGCCCGGTAGCGCCAGCCTTGCGGCTCGAAGCCCAGCATTTCGCTCAGGACGAAACCGCAGATGACCATCTCGATCGCGAGGGTCGTGAAGCACATGCCGAGGACGCCCAGCGAGAAGATGACCCGGCCCGCGGCGACGCCGGCCACCGGCGCCAGGGCGTGGGCCGCGTCGACAGCTTCGCGGACCCGGATCCCCTGCACATGGAGCGTGTTGGCGCAGGCGATGACGACAAGGCTCGTCGTCAGGACGAACGGCGCGAACATCGAGACCGCCAGGTCGAATCTTTGGAGACCCCGGTGCTCCCGTCCCCAGCCGCGGGCAAGAAGGGTGTAGGGGTACAGAAAAGTCATGTTGACGCCGACCGCCGCGCCGAGCGCGCCGAGGATGATCGTCAGGCCTTCGCGGTCGCGAGGGATGTGAAAGCCGAAGAGCCCCTTGAAGAGCGCCCCGAAGTCGACGCCCGTCTTGACGACGACGAGGAGGAAGAAGAGCGCCATGAGCAGGACGAGGTACTTAAGGGCCCGCTCAAAGAGCCGGACGCCCCGGCGGCTGCCCTGCCCGTAGCTCCAACAGAGAGCCGTGGCCGCGACGAGGAGGCCGATGGCGATGGGCGCCCGGGGGACGTCGAGGCCGGCGACGTCGAAGATATCGCGGCTGACACTCGTAGCCAGGGCGTACTGCGGGAATTGCCAGATGATCGAGGCGACGAAGACGACCCCGCCCCAGGCGTAAGCCAGGGCCGGATTGAGCTTCCTCCGGAAAACGTCGTAGGGGCGGGCCTGGGTCACCAACGCCTGGTGGCCGATGGCGGCGAACACCACGACGCCAAGGAACATGGCCACCGGCTGAACCCATAACAGGTCGTAGCCGAAGACCGCCCCGGCGAAGATCGAAGAACCGGCCGAACCCGCGCCCAGGGTCAGGGCGCTCTGGACCCAGCCCGGGCCGGAGAGCGACCAATAAGCCCGCCAGCGTCGCCAGCGGCTCGGGATGGCCTCGATCTCCATCAGCCGGGCCTTTTCGCGCTCCAGGGCTTCGGGGTCTCGCGCGGCGACCATGGGCAGGCCGCGACGCAGTCCGTCGGTTCGCGCGTCGCCGCTCATCGCCGGCTGCCTATCGCCCGGGATTAGCGCCCTTGGCCGGCCCCACCGCCTCGAATCCGGCGACCGGGCGCAGGATGCCGCACATGCCGAGGGTCGTATTCTCAGGGGGAACGTGGATGATCGGCCCGGCATCGTCCGTCGCGGCGGGCAGGCCCTCGATCCTCTTCCGGAAACGCTCGCCCCAAGCCACCGGTCCCGCCTCGACGGCTTCGGAGAACGCCTCGCGCCGGCCGGCCGCGGCCTTCAGGTGAACGCCGACGAACCGCTCGATCTCCCGGAAGTAAGCGTTCCGGTCCTTGGCCCAGAGCTCGAGAAGGCCCGAATAGGCCCGGACCGCCGCGTCCCTCCGGTCGAGGGCCCCTTCGAGCCCTTTTGCCTTGGCCAGGCCGGTTAACCGGGCGAACTCGGCCGGATCGTCGTCGACCTTATTCCCGAAATAGATCCGGGCGTCGCCATGCTCGGCCAGCCCCGCGTTCCCCATGACCACGAGGAGGACGAGGCGGTCCGTGTTGACCAGCCGATGGATGACGCCCGGCGGGAACTGGATATAGCGCCCGGGCAGGAGATCGACCGAGCGGAAGCCGTTCTCGAGATCGTGAAGCTCGACCCTCCCCTTCCCGCTCATAACATAGTAGCCTTCGTCGGTCACGGCATGGACGTGGGGGGAGCCCGACATCAAGCCATCGGGCGCCTGGCGTTGGTCGTAAACCGTGAGGTGGGTTAGCCCGATGCCGCTGATCAAGTCCTCGGCCCGCGCCCGCGCCGGGAGAGCGATCAGGGCAACGGAAGCTAGAAGCAGGAGAAATGCCGGTGGGGGGATGCTCGCCGGCACCTTCGGGATCGGGACGTTCGTTTGGGGCATGAGTCCCTCCTCACATGCCCCCTTTTTATCAGAACGGGCCGGCCTTTCGCAAGGGGCCTTGCCCCTCGTATCAGAGGGAGCCGATGAACGGCACGGGGTAGAAGGCTTCGACCGTCTCACCCCTGGGCCTGGCTGCCCTGGCCTTGAGCTGGGCGAGCTTTCTCTTGACGGTGGCGACCTCGGGAAGAGTCAAGTCCGCCTCTTTCCAGGCATTCGACAGGATCTTGTACTGTTCGAGCGCCCCATTCAAATCGCCCTTGGCCTCATAGAGCGCGGCGAGCCGCAGCCGGGTGAACGGATGGATCAGGGCGTCCTCGCGGTCCTTGGACTTGGATGACACGAGCCGCTCGTACTCCTTGATAGCCATGGCCATCGCGCCCTTCTTCTGATAGGCCCGGGCCTTGAAGTCGGCCAGGTATGGCAGATTCTTGCCCTGGACCGTCACCGCCATGCTGAGGTCGATCTTGGTGGGCGGCATCTCCGCGAAAACCTTGAGCGCCGCGTCGTAATCCTCTTCGGCGAAGAGGATCTCCCGTTCGAGGTGATTCGAGGCGAGCAGGTTGAGCCGCTGTTCCTTCTCTCCGATCGACGCGGCCAGGGCCTTCATCTCCTCGAGCTTTTTCCTGGCCGTTGGGACGTCGCCCGCCTTGACGTCAAAAAGGCCGGTGTAGAGAAGCTCGTAGATCCTGTTCAGGCTCTCGGTGCCCTGCTTCGTTTCGGCCCTGTACGCCATGCGTTTTTCGAGGAATATCTTATAAAGGTCGAGCCGGCCCCAGTCGTAGGCGGTCCAGAGCAGGTCCCGGTAAATGACGTCGGCCAGATCGACGTTGCCGGAGTTCTTGGCCAGCGTCTCGGCCGTCTTCAGCTCGGCGAGGGCGCCCTCGAACTTCCCCATGAGGGAATAGTACAGCCCTTTCCACTGGTGGCCGTCGGCCCTCCTGCCGTCGTTGTGGGCCCTTGTGATGAGGTCATCGATCCACCGCAGGGCCGAGTCATAATCGCCGTCCAGAGCATAAAGATAGGCCAGCTTCCACTGCGAAGGAAAATCGGGCCGGAGCGCCAGCGCCTGCTGATACTTGGCCCGGGCCTTGTCGAATTCGGCGGTCCGGAAATAGAGGTCGCCCATGGAGTCGTGGGGATTGGCATCATCGGGCTGGGCCGCGGCGTAGCGGTCGAAGGTCTCGAGGGCCTTTTCTTTTTCCCCCAGGTCGCCGTAGGTATAGGCCAGGAGGTTCAGGGCATAACCGAAATTCGGATCGATGGCCAGGGCCTTCTGGAACTCGGCCATCGCTTCGGGGTATTTCTTGCCGTTCCTGTAGAACCAGCCCAGGTCGGCGTGGGCCCGCTTGTCCTTGGGATCCGCCTTGATGATCTCGTTCAGGCCGCGGACGTAGCCTTCTTTGTCGTTCTCCAGGAGCGCGGACATGGCCGTGACATAGAGAGCGTCCTTGCCCTTGCCGGGGCTGACCTTGCTCAGCTTCTTGAACTGCTCCATGGCCTTCGCCGCCCGGGGCGCGTCGGACAAGTTGTTATAGACGCGCGTCAGGTAGAAATGGGGCAAAGCGAAGGACGGGTCCTTTTCGACGGCCTTTTCGAAGGAGACCCGGGAGTCATCGAAGTAGTAGCGCTCGAAGTCCTCCTGCCCTTTGACGAAGAGCTGGTAGGCGTCCATGGAGGCCGTCGTGACCTGGGTGATGGGCTTCGCATCCTTGGCCGCCGCTCTTTCGGAGAGCCCGACGCCCCGGGCGATCTCGCGGCTCAGCTCGTCGATCTGGGTCCGGAGGATGCTGCCCACCCCTTCGCCGCGCGAACCCGCGCTCTTGATGAGGTTCTTGGTCTGGACGTCGTAGATCTTGGCGTCGGTGGCGAAAAGGTTCTCGGCCTTCATGAAGCTTCCGAGAACGATGGCATCGACGCCGGCCCGGCGGCATTCCTCGAACCAGAGGTCCCGGTCCGCGGCCAAGGCCACGTCGCGGTCCCTCGGGCCGGCCAGGTCGCTCAGCCGCTCCCAGGAGACAACTTCCAGGTACTTCGATTGTTCGAGGCTGGTGATGAGGAGGTTGGGGATGGCCTTCTTCAGGTACTCGTAAGACGCTTCGCCGGTCAGGTTCTCGAAGCCGACTATGGCGACCGTCCGGACAGCCCCCTTGGCCTTGGGAAGGACCTCCCGGATGACAACCCCAGCCGCCATGATGCCGAGGAAGGCGACGACGGGGATGAGGGCCTTCCGCCAGGGGAAGTGCTCCACGGCCGCCCGCAGGGCCGTCTTCCGCGTCGTCTGGCGGGTCCCCGGCGTGACCCAGGGGGATGGCAGGGGCGTCGTGTGGATGGTCTCCTCGACGAGGCTGAGGTCGCGGCAGACCTCCTCGGTCGCCTGGTATCGTTTATCCCGGTCCTTTTCGAGGCAGCGCAGGATGACGGCGCTCAGCTGAGGCGGCGTCAGCGGATTCAATCCCTCGGGCGGGGGCGGGGTTTCGGTCTGCTGCTTGAAGGCGACGACAAAGGGGGTGTCCGCGGCGAACGGCAGCCTCCCGGTCACCATCTCGAACAGGATGACCCCGAAAGAGTAAATGTCCGAGCGATGGTCGGATTCCTTGCCCTCGACCTGTTCAGGCGACATGTACTCGGGCGTGCCGATGACGCTCCCCTCGGCAGTGACGCCCTGGGCGCCGACCGCCCGGGCGATGCCGAAATCGAGGATCTTGGCGTTGCCTTCCTTGTCGATCATGATGTTGCCGGGCTTGAGGTCGCGGTGGACGATTCCCGCGGCGTGGGCCTCGCCGAGGCCGCTGCAGACCTGCTTGGCGATGGCGATCGTCGTGGAGATGTCCAGGCGCCGCGAGCGCCGGATGAAGCTCTTCAGGTCCTCGCCGGGGACGTACTCCATAGTGATGTAATGGAGCCCCTGGTCCTCGCCGAGGTGATACATCTTGCCGATGTTGCGGTGGGAGATCTTGTGGGCCAGCTTGATCTCGTTGACGAAGCGGTCGAGCGTCCGCCGGTCCTCGGCGATATCGGGGCGGATGAGCTTGATGGCCACCTCTTCGCGGGTCTTCGTATCGAGGGCCCTGAAGACGCGCCCCATGCCGCCGCGGCCGAGCTGTTCGATGACCTGATAGCGGCCGCCGAAGACCGTCCCGGTCGGCAGGTCCCAGGCGCGGGATTCGTAGGTCTGGGTGGCCGATTCCGGATGAGGACCGGCGGCCGGGCCGGGAGTGCCGGTCGTCCCGCGCAAATCTGCGGCGCAATTATTGCAGAAATTCGCCGTTTCCGAGTTCTCGGTCTTGCATGTGGGGCAGAGGCTGGCCATTGTTTGTCTCTCTTCCGTCCTCGATCTCCGCGACCGTTTTCCTCATCCTCCGAGCTAAGGCCCCGCCCTCATCCTAGTATACGTTCTTGAAGGCTGTTAAGTTGCGCTGCAAAGAATATGCCAAGCTGGTTGGCAGGAACCCGCCTGCCTGCCCCGAGAGCGCCTCCGGGCAACCCGCCCGGGCTGCTAAAACCCTTTACACCCTGTAAAGAAGGGGTCAAACCTATACGTTTTTAATTCCGGCAAATTAAAAACGTATAGGTTTGACCCCTTCTTGCTTAAGGGCGGATCGAGAGGGAGATCTTGACGACCCCGCGGTCCCCGAGCGGAGAAAACCGGCTCCGGGGGTCCCAGACCCTCTCCCAGTTCTTGTTGTAGACGAGGTAGATCTCGTTGCCGGGCGTGATCTGCCAGCGCAGCCGGGCGCTCCAGCCCAGCGTGTTGGATATGTCGTCGAATTGGATGTAGTTCATGAAGCCAAGGTCGGGCGAGAGGAAGATATCGGCCTTGACCTGGTAGACCCTGTCGCTGAAACGCCCTTCCGGCATGCGCCCGCGAACCAGGTTCGCGTCGACCCCCAAGGTCGCATAGCCCTTCAGCTTCAGCGTCAGCCCGAGGTTGATGTCGTCGATGTGGCCCGAGTAGTAGCCGCCGAGATTCCAGCCCGCTTCGAAGACGACGGGCCGATGGCTGGCCGTGCTGGCGTTGAGCCGGTAGCTCGTGAAGCTGTACGGCCCGGCGGACAGGACGATCCCGTCCGAAACGGTCCAGTCGAAGGGCAGGACATCGTGGTTCCTGACGACGCTGAAGCCGAACGATTCCCCGCTCTGCGTCCGGAAGCTGAGCGGCGACGCGCTGAGCGTGCTCGTCTCGAGCTGTCCCTCCAGGTCCCAGTAATAATCCGCGCTGACGTCGAAGAAGAACTGCCTGACGGTCCGCCTGAGGAATCCCCCGACCGGCCGGGGCTGGAAGCCGACCCGGGCAAAGCCCGTCTGGATCCCCCGCCGCATCATATAGCCCAGGCCGGGATTGAGGGCCTCGCCGTAATAGGCGTAGGTCGTCTGGACGTTCCAGAGGTCGTTCGGGTAATTGGCCCGGAAGCCGAAGCCGTGGTGACGGCCCTCTTCCTGCTCGTTCCAGTTGTAGACGCCCCAGGCGGCGAGCATGATGTTCTTGTCGCCCAGGAACTTCGACGACGAGTAATTGAAGTCCATGCCGAGAAGGGAGTTCTTCTCGCCGGTCTGGCTGCCGTTGGTGAAGATCCAGCCGACCTTGCTCTGGGCGAAGATGTTCTGGGTCACCCGGGCCGCCAGGAGATTGCGGCCGGGCAGGTCGAGCGTCCCGTCCCCCTGCGAGGCATCGGGAACGGTCGCCGCGCGCGTCTGGACGTCGAACACGGTCAGGTTGGTGTTCCCGATCTTGCCGTAGAGCTTCGTCCCGAACAGGACCGGGATCTGGGATCCCTGATAGAGCCCGACGGTGCGGCTGAAGAACGGCGTGAAGCTGATGCTCGAGCTGAAGCTGAAATTCTCCGACCCCTCAAGAAAGAACATCCGCTTCTCCGGGAAGAACATGGGGAAGCGGGTCAGGTTGATGCGCCGCTCGTCGACCTCGGTCTCGGCGAAGTCCATGTTGTAGCTGACGACGCCGACGAGATTGGGCGTAAAGCTCTTGTAGAGGTCGAAGCCGCCGTCGAGCTCGCCCTCGTACTTGCCGGAAGCCAGGTTGTCCTTGCCGGCGCTGGCCAGCCCGTAAGGCCGGAAGGTGATGCCCATCCCCTGCTTGACGCCCTCGATCCCGTGCATCGCGGCCGCTTCGTTGGGATTGTTGAAGTTGCTGTCGAGGGTTGTCCCCGAGAGCCGGATGGTCTCCATCTTGCGGGCGATCGTCCGCTCGATGTTGAGGCCCCAGACGCTCAGTCCCGGCCGGAAGGAGATGGTCTTGAAGGGGATGCGGATCTCGGCCGACCAGCCGTCCTCGAGGCGCGCGCCCGCGGCCTCCCAGATCCCGTCCCAGTTGAGGCTCGAGTCGCCCGCATAGACGAGCCCCTCCCCGCGCGCCCCGCGGGGATTGACGAAGAAGACGTAGGCGGTGCGCTTGTCCTGGAAGGGATCGAGGAGAACGCGGACGAGATCGTCGCTCGATGTCGACGAACCGAAGTGACCGTAGCCGTAGCCCATGTAGCCGCCGCCCCCGCCGCTCGCGCTGTCGTGGGCCATGGAGTTGGCCGCGATGCGCGCCGGCTCGCTGTCGTAGCAGTGGACGCCGATATAGAGGCTGTGGCCGTCGTATAGGACGCGGGCCACCGTTCGCTCGGTCGGGTCCTCGCCCGGCCGCGGCTCGACCATGCGGAATCCCTCGATGGGCGGCGCGAGCTGCCAGGCCGGATCGTCGATGCGGCCGTCGATGCGGGGGCCCACCTCGACACGGACGCACTGGACCTCCTGGGCGCGGAGCGCGAGCGGCGTCTGCGCAAGAGCGATCAAGCCCGCAAGGAGGGCGATCCGCCGACGGGAACGGGGTGCCACGGTCTTCATGATCTCTCGGTCTCGGTCCTTTCTTATTCCCGGGGTCCGGCCGCCCTCGACCGGGCGTAAAACGGCATCGCCAAGTTAGACGCCAACCGGGCCCTTATCTTCCCGCCGTCGCCCCCGGGACATCGGGCCGGTTCCCCTGCCCTTGAACGGCGTGCGGGTCTTCGGTCTCGCCCCGGAGCTACCGGGGCAGCCAGCTGAGGATGCGCCGGGCCGTCTGGCCGGCCGCCGGCGGATCGAAATTGGCCAGCACGATGACGATGAAGCCGCTGCGCGGATCCCACTCGACGACGGAGTTGATCCCGGGCGCCCCGCCGGCGATGCCCAAACCGTTCTCCACGTCCGGCAGCAGGATCTTCTTGTCCTTCAAGGCCTGGACATACTTCAGTAAGTCCCCGGCGGTGGAGTAGCCGCCGCCGGCCGAGCTGCCGCGCCCCGGGAGCGTCGCGAGATTGAGGACGCGCGGGCTCCCGGCCGTCTCGCTCTCCCGCGTATAGCCCAGGGCCAGGTTGGGCGTCTCGGCCGCGCGGGGATACGAATCGGTGTCGGCCATGCCGCAGGGCTTGAAGATGTTCTCGCGGACGTACGCGTAGTAATCGACGCCCGCGACCTTCTCGATGATGAGGCCGAGGACGAGATAGCCGCCGTTCGAATACTTGTTCGATGTCCCCGGCTCGAACTCGAGCGGCTTGTCGGCGAAGAGCGGCAGGTAATCCTGGAGGGTCAGGATCTTCTCCTTGGGCGTCGCGTCGTATCTTTCCCCGAAGAAATCGCCGATGCCCGAGGTCATGGCCAGCAGCTGGCGGATCTTGACCTTGTCCGCGGCCTCGGCGTTGGCATAGCCGGGGAGGTATTTCTTGATCGGGTCGTCGAGCGAGAGCTTGCCCTGGCGGGCCAGCTGGAGCACGGCCGCGCGGGTGAAGTTCTTGTTGATCGAGCCCAGATTGAACTTGGTGTCCTTGCGATTGGGGACCTTCCGGTCCCGGTCAGCGAATCCGTAAGCCTCGTGAAAGATGATCCGCGAATCCCTGGCGACGAGAACGACCCCGGAGAACTCGTCCGCCCGGGTCCCGTCATCGAGGAAGGTCTTGATGGCGGCGACGAGCTCCTTCTCGTCAGCTTTGGGATCGGGAACGATGATCTCCTCCGGGTCCTCGACGAGTTCGATCGCGAGCGAGAGGAGC
>Ga0105106_10001068_pt1 | contig 19606 bp, 14 predicted proteins | sample PPLLaktember2015_5_FD_79109 | JGI IMG/M metagenome (GOLD analysis project Ga0105106, IMG submission 79109) | Freshwater sediment microbial communities from Prairie Pothole Lake near Jamestown, North Dakota, USA - PPLs Lake P8 Core (1) Depth... | ecosystem: Environmental > Aquatic > Freshwater >...
AGGTCCTGCTCGCCTATCGGGACCTCGTGCAACCACAGCCGGAAGCCGCGTGAGTATGCTCGTCGATTCGCACTGCCATCTCGATTTTCCCGAGCTTGCCGCCGACATTCCCGGGGCGCTCGCGGAGATGGCCGCCAACGGCGTTACACACGCGCTTTGCGTTTCGGTGACGCTCGAGGACTTTCCGAAGGTGAGGGGGCTCGCGGAAAAGCACGAAAACCTCTACGCATCGGTCGGCACCCACCCGGACTATCCGGACCACCCTCTGGTCACGCCCGAAGAGCTCATGGCGCTCGCGGCGCACCCTAAAGTGGTGGCGATCGGCGAAACCGGCCTCGATTATTACCGCCTCACCGGCGACCTGGAGTGGCAGCGCGAGCGTTTTCGGACGCACATCCGCGCCGCCAGAAGCTGCGGCAAGCCGCTCATCATCCACACGCGTTCCGCTGCGGAAGACACGCTGCGGATCATGCGCGAGGAAAACGCCGGCGACGCAGGCGGGGTGATGCACTGTTTCACAGAGACGTGGGAGACCGCGCGAGCCGCTATAGACCTTGGTTTCCACATTTCTTTTTCGGGCATCGTCACCTTCAAAAACGCGGTCGAGCTGAAGGAGGTCGCGAAGCGCGTCCCGCTCGAGCGGCTGCTGGTGGAGACCGACTCTCCATATCTCGCGCCCGTGCCATTCCGGGGCAAGGTCAACCGGCCCGCCTGGGTCCGATACGTTGCGGAGGAGATCGCGCGGCTGCGCGGCACGACGCTCGACGAGATCGCCGCAGCCACTACGGACAACTTCTTTCGGCTTTTCAGACCTGGAGATCGGCAACTTGAAGCAGGCAATTAGGCGGTTTGTGGCAGTGATCGTCCTCGCGTGTCCATGGTGGGCCGGCGCGGCGGTTTATGACGAGATCCTCCAGGCGATCGAGCTCGACGATCAGCGCACGGTGGCCGAGCTCCTCAGGCGCGGCGTGGACGTCAACACGACGAATGAAAAAGGTGAATCGCTCCTCTTGCTGGCCGCGCGTTCGGGCAAGCCGGCCGTCGTTCAGACGCTGCTCGCCGCACGCCCCAATCTGAACGCCCGTAATGCCCAGGGCGAAACGGCGCTCATGCACGCGGCGATCAGAGGCCGCGTCGACATCGTGAAGCTCCTGCTCAACGCGGGCGCGGAGGTGAACCACCCGGGCTGGACGCCGCTCATGTACGCCGCGGCGACCGGGCAGATGGAAGTGGCCCGCATGCTGATCGCGCGCGCGGCCCATGTCAACGCGACCGCGCAGAACGGAAGCTCGCCGCTGATGATGGCGGCGCGTGAAGGGCATTTGCCGATGGTGTTGTTGCTGCTCGAGCACGGCGCGGACGTGAACTACACCAGCGCCTTCGGATACAACGCGCTCAGCGTCGCGCTCGACCGCGGCCGCCAGGACGTTGCCGATGCCTTGGTGCGCGCCGGAGCGATGCGGTAGCTGCGAACCCGCTCCAGGGGCAATCCTGGGACTCAGTTAAGTGCGCATAAGATGTATTATGTAAACTATCGTGAGGAACGGCGCCCCGGCCGCACATCCAGTCAGAAGGCCGCAATCCCGGTCTGAGCCCGCCCCAGAACCAGGGCATGTATGTCGTGGGTGCCTTCGAGGGTGTTCACGGTCTCCAGATTGAGCAGGTGGCGGATCACCGGGTATTCGTCCGAGATGCCGTTGCCGCCGAGCATGTCGCGCGCGGTCCGTGCGATTTCGAGCGCCTTGCCCGCCGAGTTGCGCTTGAGGAGCGACACCATTTCCGGCGTCGCGCGTCCCTCCTCCCGCAGGCGGCTCAGGTGCAGGCAGGCGAGTAGCCCGAGCGCGATCTCGGTCTGCATGTCGGCGAGCTTCTTCTGGATCAGCTGATTCGCCGCCAGCGGCCGCCCGAACTGCTTGCGGCCGACGACGTAGTCGCGGGCTGTGTGCCAGCAGCATTCGGCTGCGCCCAGCGCGCCCCACGAGATGCCGAAGCGCGCGTTGTTGAGGCAGCCGAAAGGCCCTTTCAGCCCTTCGACGCCGGCAAGCAGGTTGTCGTCGGGGACGAAAACCTCGTCCATCACGATCTCGCCCGTGGGTGACGCGCGCACCGAGAACTTGCCTTCGATCTTGCGCGTGGCGAGCCCCTTCATCCCGCGCTCCAGGATGAAGCCGCGGATCACGCCTGATTCGTCCTTCGCCCACACGATCATGAGGTCGGCGATCGGCGCGTGCGTGATCCAGAGCTTGGTGCCCGTGAGCACCCAGCCGCCCGCGGCTCTCCGGGCGCGGCTTTTCATGCCGCCCGGATCCGAGCCGTGGTCGGGCTCGGTCAATCCGAAACAGCCGAGCAGCTCGCCGCGCGCCATGCGCGGCAGATATTTCTCGCGCTGGGCTTCGCTGCCGTAGGCATAGATCGGCGTCATGCTGAGCGTGGTCTGCACCGCGCACGCCGAACGAAACGCGGTGTCGACCCGTTCGAGCTCGCGCATGACGAGACCGAACGCGACGTAGCCTATCCCTGCGCAGCCATAGCCCTGCAGCGGTGCGCCCAGAAACCCGAGCTCGCCCATTTCGCGCATGACCAGCGGGTCGAAAGTCGCGTCGCGATTCCACTGCCGGATGCGCGGCAGGAGCTTTCCTTGCGCGTATTCGCGCGCGGCATCGCGGATCATGCGCTCGTCGGCCGTCAGCTCGCTTTCCATCGCCAGCGGATCGTCCCAGCGAAACGCGCCGCCGGTCAGGGTCACGGACTTGTAGTCTGGCTTCATGCGGGCCCCATGAAAAAGGGCACGAGAACGTAGGTCCTCGTGCCCGATCGTATCTAGCGGCGAAAAGCCGCCTAAGCGCGCCTTTCGCGCCCGGAGGCGCAGCGCAGCTGCGCCGAAGGAGCGGTGTAGATTCTTACACCCGTTCGAGTATCGCCGCCAGTCCCTGGCCGCCGCCGATGCACAGGGTCACGAGCGCGTAGCGTCCGCCGCTGCGCTGGAGCTGACGCGCCGCGGTGAGCGCAAGCCTCGCCCCCGAGGCGCCCAGCGGATGGCCCACCGCGATCGCGCCGCCGTTCGGATTGACGCGGCCGTCGTCGCCGGCGACGCCGAGTCCTTTCAGGCACGACAGCACCTGTGCCGCAAAGGCTTCGTTGATCTCGATCACGTCCATGTCCTTGATCGTGAGTCCCGCGCGAGCGAGCGCTTTCTGCGACGCCGTCACCGGTCCGATGCCCATGATGTTCGGCGGCACGCCCGCCGCGCCGGTCGCAATGACGCGCGCGATCGCTTTCACACCCGCCTTCTCGCCCGCCTGCTTGGAGCCGAGCACGATCGCGACCGCCCCGTCGTTGACCCCCGAGGCATTGCCCGCTGTCGTCACGCCGCCCTCATACAGGGAACGCATTTTGGCGAGCGTCTCGACGTCGCTGCCGGGACGCGGATGTTCGTCCTCGGTGACCGGAGGCACGGGTCCTTTACGGCTGGGCGGAAGCTCCACCGGCGAGATCTCGCCCGAGAAAAAGCCCTCCCCCTTCGCGATCTGATAACGCTGCTGCGAGCGTGCCGCGAAGGTGTCGGCTTCTTCGCGAGTGATCTTGTATTCGCGCGCGAGGTTGTCCGCCGTCTGCGGCATCTGATCGTCACCGAAGCGCTTCACGAGCTTGGGATTCGAAAAGCGCGGGCCAATCGTGCTGTCGAACATCTTCTGATCGCGCCCGAATGCGGACTCCGAGCGCCCGATGACGATGGGCGCGCGGCTCATGCTCTCGACGCCGCCCACCAGCAGGACGTCGCCCTCCCCGCACGTGATCGCGCGCGATGCATAGACCAGCGCGTCGAGCCCGCTCGCGCAATTGCGCTGGAGCACCGTTCCGGGCGTTTCGATGGGCAGCCCGGCCACGAGGCCCGCGTGGCGTGCCACGCAGCGGCTGTCTTCACCGCCCTGATTCGCGCAGCCGACCACGAGGTCGTCGACCTGCTCCGGCTTGAAAGCCGAATTCTTCATCACGTTCCTGATCACGTCGCCCAGCAGGTCGTCCGGCCGCACTTTCGCGAGCGTACCGGCGTGGCGGCCGAACGGCGTCCTCAGGCCTTCATAGATGTATGCGTCGAGCATGGTGATGTCCTTTCTTTCGCCCTCTGCTGTCGGGGCGGGGTGAGGGAAACTTCAAGGTTCGGGAGTGAGCAGTGAGACCCCGAGGCCCGCGCGGCGCGAAAGCCAGATGCTGGGCCGATAACGCGGATCGCCATAGATGCGCTGCATCGAGGAAAGCACTTTGTGAATGCGCTGCGGACCGAGCACGTCGCCGAACTTGAACGGGCCGTTGGGATAATTCAATCCGAGCGTTACGGCCTTGTCGATGTCGGCGGGCTCCGCCGTGCGGCTTTGCGCGATCGAGCAGCCGATGTTGACGATCATCGCGACGATGCGCTGGGCGATGAATCCCGGGCTGTCCCGGCATACCGTCACAGGCACGCCGTCGGATGCGAGGAGACCGTGCGCCATACGACGGTACGCGGGGTCGGTGATCGGCGTTCCCATGATCGTTCGCCTCTTGACCATGGGAAACAAGGTGTCGACGGCGACGGTGCGCTTCGCGTCGAGACCTTCCCCGGTTGCGCAGGTCGTGGCGTCGTCACCGATGGGGGTCACGAGTATCAGCGCCTTCGCGCTGGGCGTGGCGGACGTCTCGATGTTCGCTCCGAGCTTACCGAGAAGATCGCTCAATACCTTGTGCCCGTGCTCGTCCGCGCGGCTTATCCATACGCTCGAAGGCTTATCGGTCGGCGCAGCCGGCTCAGGCGCCACGATCGGCTTCATTTCGGCGTCGTAGTCGTAGAACCCCTTCTTGGTCTTGCGCCCGAGCACACCGGCTTCGTAGCGCGATTGCATGATCAAGTTGGGGCGGTAGCGAGGCTCCTGAAAAAACTGGTTGTAAATGAGCGCCGAGGCGGGCTGGGTCACGTCGAGGCCGGTGAGCTCCATCAGCTCGAACGGTCCCATGCGGAAGCCCGCGACCTCGCGCATCACGCGATCCACAGTGGCGAAATCCGCAACACCTTCGTAAGCGAGGTGCGCCGCCTCCAGGGTAAAGCCGCGGCCGACCTGGTTCACGAGAAAGCCCGGCGCATCGGTGAGCCGCACCGGCTCGCGCGTCATGCGCCGGCCGATCGCCATCAGCGCTTCCGACACCCAGTTCTCGGTATGCAGCCCGTCGATCACCTCGACCAGCTTCATCAGCGGCACGGGGTTGAAGAAATGGAAGCCGGCGAAGCGCTGCGGCGACTTGAGCTTGGCGGCGATGGTCGTCACCGACAACGATGAAGTGTTCGATGCCAGTATGCAATCGGGGGGGACGATGGCCTCGAGCTCAGCGAAAAGCTCCCGCTTCGCGTCGAGATTCTCGACGATGGCTTCGATCACCACGTGGCAGGACTTGAGGTCCGCCAGCGAATCGACGATGGTGATGCGCTTGGTTGCGGCATCCGCCTCGTCGCGGCTGATACTGCCCTTCTCCGCCGCGCGGCCGAGCATTTTGCCGACGAACTCCCGCGCTTCCTGCGCCGCACCGGGCCGCGCATCGGTGATCAGCACGTTCATGCCGCCGGCCGCGGCGACCTGCACGATGCCGCGCCCCATGGCGCCGGTGCCGATGACACCTACGGTCAGATCGGGACGCTTCGCGTCGAATGCCATTTCGTCTCTCTTGTTGGTGGCCGAATGCAGATGATGGTGCTGCTTTACACCCGGTTGTGCGGCATGAAAGTCGAGCCGCACGGATTTGGTAATCGCGCGCGGAATCGCAGTGAGTACTCGCGGCGAGGAGCGTCTTCGGAGACCGCGTGCAGCGACTGCCGATTATATTTGCCCGTGCGGCGCAGCGTCAATTTCGAGAACGTCCTGGATACGTAGCGCGAGCGCGCGCTCAGGCGATCTGAGCCCTGAATCCCGGAAAGCTCCTCGGCAGCCGTGGATGGCGCGCGAGTCGCGGGCCGATGATGAGCGTGCCCGGCGTCCTGGCTACGCTGCGGAAGTCGAACAAATCGGTCTTTTCGCAGATGCGAATGTCTCCGTCGATCATGATCGACTCCCAGCGCCGGTTGGTCTGTCTTTCGAGCCTCTCGTTCCGGTCCTGCGCGCGGAACATGATCGCTGAATCCAGGCGGCAGTCGACGTCGTCCACGTCCAGATCGACGTTGATATTGCGCAGCGCGAGATTGGGGACTTCGTTGTGATGGTCGAAGTTGACGATGCAGTCGCCGCCGCGTTTGCCGCGCGACTTCAGTTTCACGCGGATGTTCGACGTATCCCTGTGGTAGCACTTGATGAGGCAGTCGGTAAAGCCGGTCGCATTGTTCGTCGTCTCGACTTCGATATCGTGATTGTCGACGCCATAGGGGAAATACGAACGCTTTACGTCGTTGCAGCGAATGCCGCGCGCCACGACGTCGTCGCCGTTATGCTGAAAGCTCAGGCCGTAATAGGAGCGGCTGATCTCGAGATTGGTCATCCTGATACCGCGGCTGCGCACGTTCTTCAGCGTCTCACGACACACGAAGGCGCTCATCACCGAATCGAATCTGCAGTCCCTTATCTCGATGTTCTCGCAAGGAGTGCCCTCCTCGTTGGCGAGGCGGATCGCGCTGGCGCCGCGGACGCCGACGTCTCGTCTCAAGCCGTGATCCCTGAAGGCGAGGCCTTCGATGACGAGGTTGCGGCAGCCTTCGAGGACCAGCATGCTCGAAGAGCCGTTCACGCTGCGGCACGTGATAGTCGCGCGTTCTCCGACCAGGCGAACGTTCTGGAGCTTCGTCGCCACCGCCAGATAGGCTTCATCCGCAGCGCCCAGAAAGTATTCGCCCGGCGGAAAGAGCACGACGGCCCCCGCGGGGTGGCGCGCCGCCCTTTCCAGGGCCGCACGGATCTGCTGCAGGTCCGGCAACTTTCCATCGCCGAAAGCCCCGAGGTCCTTCACGTTAATGACGGGGACACGCCCTTTCGCTCTGGGCTGTGTCGATGCGGCGCCCGCAAGGGCGGAGAGCGGCGTGCCTGCGAGCAGTAACAGGCTCGCAAGCCGGCGCCGAGTGAGTGAGATTTCGGGTCTGGACATGAATCGCGCGGATGTTCGCGTCGGGGGAGTAACGCTCGTGTGCCTCACAGCTCGCAGTCCTGAAGGCGGACCGCGCCTTCGAGGCGCGGCTTTCGCCGGCCGGCGCTTCGTAGCTAGCGGCCCTTGAATACGGGTTTGCGCTTTTCCATGAATGCCGTCTGCCCCTCGATATAGTCTTCGCTGACGTAGCAGTCTTCGACCATTTTCTGGCAGAGCGCGAGATCGCGTTTTTCCGGGTCCTTGGAATATTCCAGCAGGGCGCGTTTGACCGACGCGATGGTGAGCGGCGCGTTGTGGACGATGGTTCCGGCGAGGTCGAGCGTGTTGCGCTCGAGGTCTGATACCGGAACAAGTCGGTTCACCAGGCCCATCTGCAGCGCCTCCTGGCCGGTGAACTGGCGACCCGTGTAAAAGATTTCCGCCGCGAACGAGGGGCCGACGATCTCGGCGAGGCGCCTGATGCCGTCGAACCGATAGCCGAGCCCGAGCTTGGCCGCAGGCACGGCGAACTTCGCGTCCTCCGCGGCGATGCGGATGTCGCAGCTCACGGCTATGCCGGTGCCGCCTCCGATGCAATAGCCGCGTATCATCGCAATCGTCGGCTTGGCCGCGCCGCGCAATGCCCGGGTGGCTTCGTCGGCTGTCGTGTTGTAATGCTGGACGGCTTCGGGACTCGACCGCTTCTCCTTGAACTGCGAGATGTCCGCCCCGGCTACGAAAGCCTTCTCGCCTTCACCCCTCAGTATGATCACGCGCACATCCGGGTCCCGCTCGTATGCAGCGAGGACCTGGGACAACGATTGCCACATCTCGAGGGATACGGCGTTGTGCCGCGCCGGATTGTTGAAAATGATCCAGCCGATGCCATCTTCCTTTTTCGCGACGAGTTTCTCGGTGAGCGTCTGCAGCGGTGTTCCGGGGTGGTTCATGACGGGGATGCCTTGGAAAGTACGGAGCTGGTGAGTTTATCGCAAACGCGAACGAGCTCCGGCCAACAGAACCGCGCAACAATCCTCGGGAGGATTATGGCTTCGCCGCCGCGGCGGTCGCCGGCGCCGCGGGGAGCAACTTCTCCAGTGCACGATTACCGGCGACGATGCGCGACGGCGTGCCTACCGTGAGCTCACGGGCATAGCTTTCGCCTGCGATTTCGACCAGACCCTGGTAAGCGAGGTCGAGGTTGGGAGGCCTGTGCCGCAGGTTGTGCGCATCGGTCGCCACCACGGTCGCCCAGTTCTTGTCCATGATCTGCCGTGCGCACTGCATGACGGGTTTACCGAACTGGCCGATGAGGGACGCGCCGGTGAGCTGCAACAGCGCACCCATCTCCACGAACGGCCGGAGCTTGTCGAGGCTGCGCATGACATCCTTGTTGCGCTCGGGGTGTGCGATCAGCGGCCGAATGCGCCGCGCGAGCAGCCAGGCGAAAAGCCGGTCCGCGCCGAAGACGATGTGACTGTGCGGAAACTCGAGCAGGACGATGCGATAGCCGTCGAGCTCGCCGAGATAAGGGATCTCGTCCTGCTCGACCATTTCCATGATCTCGGATGAAATCCGGACCTCGCCTCCGACGTAAATCTGCAGCGGAATGTGCTTGTGCGTGAGCACCTGCTGAAACGCCGCGCACAGCTTTCTTATGGACGAGCCGGTATTCTCGTAGCGCCCCGGATGCACGTGCGGCGTCATTACGGCCGCCGTGATGCCGGCGTCCACTGCCGCGCGCGCGAGCTCGAGCGACTCCTCCAGTGTCTGCGCGCCGTCGTCTATTCCGGGCAGGTAGTGGCAGTGGAGATCGATCACGAGCGAAGAGCAGCCACGGGCTCGCGATGCGCCAGTGGCTTCGATTCCTGGGTGTAATAACCGTCGTATTTGTAATAGCTGCCCGTATAGGCGCCGTAGTAGCGCTCCGCCTTCCTGAAATCGAGCTGGTTCAATGTGATCCCGAATATGTTCGCTTCGACTTCTTCGAGCGCCCGCAGGCAGCGGCGTACGAGGGGATATGGCGTGCTGTCAGCTTTCACGACGTAGAGGACGCCGTTGGCGAACTTGGACAATACAACGGCGTCGCTCACGAGATGCACCGGCGGCGAGTCGATGACGAGGACGTCGCACGTGCTGGCGAGTGCCTTGATGAGCTGCTGGAAACGCTGCGAAAGAATCATTTCCAGCGGGTTGAGCGGGATCTGCCCGGAGCAGAGGACGTAGAGAGAAGAACCCTCAACGCGCTGCAGGCACTGCGAGAAGCTGGCTCCCCCGGAAAGCAGGTCGGTGAGCCCGGGCGTTCCCGGCCCCAGTCCCAGCTTCTCACCGATGGACGGGCGCCGCAGGTCCGCATCGACGAGCAGCACGCGTTTGGTCTGCGCCTCGGCTAGCGCAAGGTTGAGGGCGACCGCAGTCTTGCCCTCCTCGGGGACGGACGAGGTCACGAGCAAAGTCAGTTTAGGAGGGTCGCCGGCAGCCAGCAGCACACCGGTGCGGGCAGTGCGGATCGCCTCCGAAAAGATCGATTTCGGGTCGTCCAGGTAATGCCGGCCCACGCTTCTTGCCTTTCCGCCGCCCAGTAACGGCAGCATCGTCAGCATCGGGTAGTCGAGCTTCTCCTCCACTTCGTCCGCCGATTTCAGCGTGTTGTCCAGCCGCTCCAGGAACAGGGCGATAAGCGCACCGCCCAGAAGACCGAGCACGAAGGCGATCCCAATGACCTGCTCCTTGTTCGGTTTCACTGGAAGCTGGGAAGCCCGGGCGGCATCGCTGATACGGGCGACGGCCGACGTCTTGAGATCAGGCGATGCGCGGGTTTCCCTGAAGCGGGTGAGAAAGAGCTCGTAGATCTGGCGATTCGTCGCCACTGCGCGCTCGAGCGCGCCGAGGTCGAACTCCTTGCGGTTGATCTGCTGAATGTTCCCCCGGGCTTCAGCCACATGCCGTTCGGCGGCTTTCTCGTTTTCGCGCGCGAGCTCGTATTCGCTGGCGAGGCTTGCGACGACCGACACGACGTGCTGACGCGCGTTCTCCCGGGCTGCCTTGAGCTCGCTCGCTGCCTGAACCATGCGCGGGTGCTCGGGGCCGTAGCGAGTCGAGAGCTCCGATACGCGTCGCTCCGCTTCGCCTTCCGCTTCCTTCAGGCGCACCGACAGCGGATTGCGCATGACGACCGGCAGTGTGTCGTGGTCTTTGACGTCCCTGACCTGGTTGTAGGCGTGCTCTGCCGCGGCGCGGCGCTGGCGCGCGGTGATGAGCCGTGTCATCTGGTCGGCGAGCTGGCTGGCGGCTCCGCTCTGGGCCAGGCCCCGGGTTTCGATCATCCGCGCACGCTCGCGGTATTGCTGCAACTCGCGCTCGGAATCGTCCAGGCTCTTCTTGAGGCCGCCGAGCCGCTCCCCCAGCCAGTCGCTCGCGCGGCCGGTTATTGTCTGTCTGGCTTCGACGTCCGCTTCGATGAAATTCTCCGCGATCGCGTTCGCAATAGAGGCTGCGGTGTCCGGATCGGCCGATTCGAAGCTCACGCGTATGAGCTGGCTGAGACGCACCGGGTCGACGCTCATGCGACTCATCAGCGAGTCGACGACCGCGTTACGCAGAGCGGTCTCGCTCCAAGTCGGTTCTTCGACCGCAAAGCCGAGCTGTTTCTTCAGGCGATCGAGCAATGGCAGCGGCTGCTGCCGCGGGTCGAAATCGGGATGCCGCGCGAGATCGAGCTTGTCCACCAGCCTGACCGCGAGCGCCCTCGACTTCAGGACCTCCGCCTGCGTCTGGAAGTGCTCGCGGTTGAAGCCGTCGCCGGCGGCGTCATAGACTTCCTGCGTAGGCGCAATTCGCGGTTTGTTCTGCTCAACCAGCAAGGTCACGGTGGAGCGGTAGATGGGTGTCTGGCTGTTCACTGCGATCCCCGCCAGGACTGCGACGATGCAGGCGAGAGCCAGAATGCCCCACTTCCGTCGTGCGATGCTGCGCCAGTAGACGATGAGGTCCAGGGTATCGTTGCCGCGGCGGGCGGGGGCCGCAGCGGATTCGAGCTCGGTTGTAAGGGATTGTGTGGCCATGAGTAGAAAGTCCTGACCGGCGCCTGTCGAGCGCCTGGGCTATGGTATCGCTAAGCGGCAAGTAATTCCTGATACAACGAAAACGTTTTTTCGAAGACGATCTGCTGGTCGAACTCCCGCAGCACTTTCTCGCGGCCCGCGGCGCCCATCCGCAGCCGCTCTGCGGGCTCATCGTGCAGGAGTCGGATCGCCGCAGCCAGCGCCTCGGCATCGCGTGCGGGAACGAGCAGGCCATTCTCACCGTCTTCGACAATCTCCCGACAGCCCGGCTCGCTCGTCGTGACGATCGGCAGACCCGAGGCTGCCGCTTCCAGGAGGCAGCGCGGCACGCCCTCCCCGTAATAACTCGGAAGCACCACTGCGTCGATCGCGCTCAGCAGGCGCGGCATGTCCGAAACATGCCCCAGGTAGGTGACCACGCCGGTCTGCTGCCAGGATGCCGCTTCGGCGGGCGTAACGGAACCCGGGTTGCCCGGGTCGGGGCTTCCGGCAAGCAGGAACTCGATCTTCAGTCCCTGGTTCCGGATGATGCGGGCGGCTTCCATATACTCCCTGATTCCCTTGTCCCACAACAATCTCGATGCAAGCAGCACTCGCATGCCAGAACGGCCGCGCATGCCGGACGTCGGCCGGAAGCGGTTCGTATCCACCCCCGAGCCCATGATGAGGCGTGTTTGCTCTCTCGTGGACAGCTCGGCGCCCACGAACGTTTCCACGTCGTGCTTGTTCTGCAGGATGAGCCTCGAGCCTTGTCCGCCCAGAGCCGCTTTCATCAGGCTGCGCACCAGAGGCCGCAGCAGGCGCGCTTTGTAACCGTCGTCGGTGAACACGTGTCCCATGCCAGTCACGGCGTTGACGCTGCGCTGTATGCCGTGCCACCGGGCAATGAGAGAACCGTATACCACGGGCTTTATGGTGAAGTGGTGCACAATGTCCGGTTTCTCGGACGCGTACACGGCCGAAATCCGCCGCACCAAACCGAGCTCCCGGCAGGGATTCAGGCTTCGTCGATTCATCGTGAGACTGATCCAGCGGAAGCCCTGGGCCTCGAGCAAAGCGCCGTAGGTGCCGTGAGGTGACAGCATCACGACCTCGAAATTGCGCTCTCGCAGATAGTGTGCGAACGGGAGCCGGAAGTTGTAGAGATACCAGTCCGTATTGGCGAAGAGGATGACTTTCAAGGACGTCCTCGCGTCTGGCAGGCCGGGCGTCCTCGAGGCGTGCGGCATCTGTCGAACATGCTGTTCAGAACCCGAAGCGCGGCTGGAGTGCGTCCGCAACCGTAAGGTTGCCGGCATGACAGAGCGTGTGGGTCGCAATAACGTTCCTGTCCCACGTCGGCCAAATCGCTTCCGACTCCATTTCGGCGTAATCGTCCCGCGCTAGAGTGGTGATTTCATTGATGCGGATCCCATAGCCGTATCGTACCGAGCAGTCCTGGCTGGGCCGATACAGACGCCCACCCTTCTCGAACAGCGGTCCGGCCGGCCTTGCGCGCCGAACGTCGGAGACGATGGGATTCAGCGGGTGTGAGATCCATTTCCCGCCGACCAGTGAATCGGAGTGGAAAAGGTAGAGGTGGTCCCATGACGAAAGATCCGGATGCTCCGCAATGTTGGTAAACAGCCACCATCGTCCGCCGCGATGAATCAATGTGGCGTCTGCCGCGTAGACATTCTCCATCATTGTCTCTGCAAGCTCCCACTGGTCCGGAAATCGCGTGCAACGATAGAGCTCTATAGTGCCGTTCTCAAAAGTTTCCGGGACCATGTACAGCTCACCATTGTGCTCGATCAGGTGCGGATACGATATGTGATACGGGCGCTCGAGCACTTTCACGGGTGGGCTGTGGCGCCCTCCTTCGTCCAGCTCGAAGACGGAAATGTGTCCTTTGTTAGTCGAAAAAGGCACCTCTTCGAAGAATACATAATGCTTGCCGTCACGAAACACCACATGTGGATCGGCCCAATAACACCCCGTGGGCGGCATGATCTTCTGGAAATCCTGTATGTTCGTCGAGAGCGTTTCGCCGTGTCGATAGAGGAGAATCCACTGCGGCAAGAGAAACCTCTGGTTGAAACGCGCACGCGCGCCTCTCCGGCAGATCCTCAGGACCTGTCGGGCCAAATCCCGTCGCGTGGGAGCGCTCGAAGAGCGGGTCGCCGGCCCGCGGCAGTTCGCGAGATCGGCAGCCGCGCGACTGAAAAACGAATCGGGTCCCGCGCGGCATAGCTCTTCGAGCTTGCTTGGAAGCAATGACGCGACCTTCCAATACGCCTCGTTGTTGCTGCGCCTGACCGAAGTCATATCCGTTGCCGAGTACGAGCGGTGAACGACGGCAGGCCTTTCACTGCGACCATCGTCGACCTCTATCATCGATGCCACCACGGGCCAGCCGAAATGCACTTCCCAGAATCCGGCCGGGCTGCCGAAGCCCATACGCTCGTCGCCATGCCTGAGGGACCACACACCATAGCGGGCAGCAGCCGAAAGGCCGCTTGTCCAGACGGTTGAAATGAACGTGATGAAAACATCCAATCCATACCGTTTCATGCGCTCGAGGTCATCTGCATTCCACCGATGACTGCTTCGATCACCGATCAACCGAGCGCGTGTCGTGGGGATCCTCGAGATAAGCTCGACTCCATCGCGTAGCGCCGTGGCATCCGGGTACACTCTCGTCTTGTTTTCCACAATCCGGTTTGCATACTCGAGGACACCGTTCCCGTGTTGTTTGCTTCCACTGTGCAGCGCGTCGCTTCCTTGCACGGATGCGCCCGGTGGTGTCACGAGCACGACGGCCGCGACCTCCAGATAGGGCGAGCGCAGCAATTTGTGCACGAGGGCCCACTCCCACGCGCGAAACTCCAGGGAGCTCATCGCGAGACCGACTCTGAGACGTGGCGTTCCGCACGTGACCGGTGCCGCCGATGAGGGTCGACGATCCTCTGCGCGCGATGAAAGAATGGCGATACTCCCTTACCGTCAGCCGGCCATCTTCGTCGTTTCAGTGCCGGCCTCTGCTGCAGCCGCGCCGCGCTCGTTCTCCAGCCAAGCCTGAAACATGAGGACGTCCCACAGCAGATACTGCCAGTTGCGGGACCCCGACTGGTGCTCCATCCACTTCTGCCGGATCGGCAGCGGATCGAAGTAGCCCTCGTCGCGCAGGCGACGCTCGCTCAACAGCGTCTCGGCCCACTCGCGCAGCGGCCCCCTGAGCCAGCTGTCTATCGGCACTCCGAAACCCATCTTCGGCCGTTCGATGAGGGCGCGGGGCACGTAGCGGTACAGCACCTGCCGCAGCAGCCACTTGCCGTGGTTGTCGCGCAGCTTCATCGAAAGCGGTACTCGCCACGCAAACTCGACCACCCGATGGTCGAGCAGCGGCACGCGCGATTCCAGACCCACCGACATGCTGGCGCGATCCACCTTGACCAGAATGTCGTCAGGCAGATACGTCGCCGCATCCATGTACATCATGCGCGCGGTGAAATCGTTGAGCGCAGACCACTGCGCAGGATCGGTCGCAATGCTGCGCGCTTCGGGCGCACCGAGCACTACGCGTTCCGGGTCGCTCCAGTGCGAAGTGAGACCCTGATAGAGGACATCCGGCGTCGGCACCGCCATGATCTCGGCCAGCTTGTGTATGCGGTTTCCGTTCACTTCGCGCAAGGCGACCGACGGTATGAGGCGGGCGGCGCGACCCAGCAGCGCGTTCCACGTATCGGGAGCGACGCTGGTCAGCGCACTGCCCGCGAACGCACGCACCGGGTGCGGCAAGAAGCGCATCCGGCTCCACAGGCGCCGGCTCCAGAAGTAGCGCACATAACCACAGAAAAGCTCGTCTCCGCCGTCTCCCGACAGCGCCACGGTCACATGCCGGCGCGCGAGCCGCGATACGAGTATCGTGGGAATCTGCGACGAATCCGCGAAAGGCTCGTCGTATATCGTCGGTAATTGCGGGATGACCGCCAACGCTTCGCGAGGCGTCACGTAGAGCTCCGTATGGTCGGTTCCCAGGTGTCGGGCGACGGCCGCGGCGTGACGCGCCTCGTTGTAATCCTCCTCGTCGAATCCGATGGAGAAGCTCTTCACGGGCACGGAAGATTGCGCCTGCATGAGCGCGACGACCGTGGACGAATCGACGCCCCCTGAGAGAAACACCCCCAGCGGCACATCCGCGACCATGCGCATGCCGACCGCATCGCGCAGCAGCCGGTCGAGCTCGTCTATCGCCTCATGTTCGTCGAGCCGGCTCGGAGCAGCCCAGCCCGCTTCGGCGGTCTCCCGCAGGCTCCAGTACGGCTGCGGACGCTCCCCCTCCCCGCTCGTGAGGCGCACTTTCAGAAAGTGCGCAGGAGCAAGCTTGCTGATCCCCTTATAGATCGAATGCGGCCCCGGCACGCAGTTAAGACGCATATAAGCCGAGAGGGCGCTCCGGTCGATCTCCCCTTGCCATGCCGGATGCACCCGCAATGCTTTCAACTCGGAACCGAACAGGAAGGTCTTCCCCACCCAGCCGTAGTAGAGCGGCTTTTCGCCCATGCGGTCGCGAGCGAGGTACAGCGTTCGCTCGCTGCGATCCCAGAGCGCGAAGGCGAACATTCCGTTCAACTGCCGCAACGCAGCCTCGACGCCCCAGCGCTCGAACGCCGCGAGCATCACTTCGGTGTCCGAATGCCCGCGCCATGCGAGAGCCTCGCGCCCGAGCTCCTCCCGCAATTGTCCGAAATTGTAGATCTCGCCGTTGAACGCGATCACGTAGCGGCCGCTCGCCGAAGCCATCGGTTGATGGCCTTCGACCGACAGATCGATGATCGAAAGCCGCCGGTGGCCGAGCGCGACACCGGCCTCGGGGTCGGCCCATGAGCCGCCGTCATCCGGGCCCCGATGCCGCAGCATCCCCGACATCCGCTCGGCGAGCGTGGGCATCGCATGTGCCGCGACGAGCGCGCTCGACTGCAAAAACCCCGCAAACCCGCACATGTTATCGCTGTGCTCCAGCCATTCGTTCGTTATGCACCTGCACGTACACGTCCTCGTACCGCCTCGTCACGTCATCGAGCGCGAAGTGCTCGACGATGCGCTGCCGCGCGCACGCGCCCAGCCGAGCGCGTGCGGCGGCGCCCGACTCTATCAGCTCAAGCATTGCGCGCGCGAGCGCTTCGTCGTCGCCGGGTGGAACCACCCGCCCCGTGTCGCCGACGATCCACGCCGAATCGCCCACGTCGGTCACCACGCAGGGTACCCCGCAGCTCATCGCCTCACCGACCACGTTGGCGAAACCTTCGCCGTACGCTGAAGACGAAACCGCCATGTCGAGCGCAGCCGTGAGCCTTTGCATGTCGGCGCGCAGCCCCAGCAGACTGACGCGATCCGACAGGCCGTGCGTATCGACGAGCGCGCGCAGGGGCTCATTGCCATCTCCTGTCTGCTCACCTGCGACCAGGAAATGGATCCCCGCATGCTCGCGGCTCACCCGCGCCGCGGCCCGGATGAAGGTCGCATGATCCTTCATCGGGTGGTAGCGTCCGAAAAGTCCAACGAGTATCGCGTTGAGCGGCAAGCGGAGCTCGGCGCGCACCTCAATGCGTGCATCCGTCGAGGGCGCGTAGAGTTCGGTGTCGAAGCCATTGGGTAGAATCAGCCGGCTAGCCACCGGATAGCTCAGCACCCGCTCGTGCTCCAGCGCGCTCGCGACCGAGTTGTTGATGATGCGGCAGGGCGCGGTGCTCAGCCTTCCGCTCAGCCAGGTTACGAATGAGGAGAGCGTTTTGCCTCCGGCCGGCAGCGTGCCCCGGATGCTCCACAATACCGGAACCTGCAGACCAGCGAGCCGCGCGACCAGCGTCGCAACGACGTTGCCGTGATAGAGCCAGCCCTGCACCAGATCGGGCGCGATTTGGCGCAGCAATCGCGCCAGTCTCCAGGATCCCGCAATCCCGAGAGATCTCATCGGCATCCTTACGAAGTGGCAGTCGATCCCGATCGCACTGAAGCGTTCGGGCATTGTGGGGTTGATATTGGTGTTGAGCACTACGAGAAAGGGATCGAAGCGAGCGCGGTCGATTCTCGACAGCAGCTTCCACAACATGAGCTCGGCCCCGCCGACCGGCAGACCGGTGATGATGAATGCGATGCGTATTCGGCCGCTCGAGTCCCTGCCCGGCACCCTCATATGGAGCTTGCTCTCACCAGCGCATGCGCCGATGAGGTCGAGCACGCTCGCGATGCGCAGGGATCGAGGTTTCGATGCGGCGGGAGGCGCGCGCCTGAAAACCCGCCATCACCAGGAACGCGAGCAGGAAAATGGCCTGGGCCTCGTCCAGCACGTTGTGGCTGAAAAGGCCGTTCGCCGCGATGTACAAGCCGAAGATGATCATCGCCCTGCCGATGTCTGCGCTTTCATCGCCGGCGCCGGCTTTCATGAGCCGCCACCCGCGCGCGAGCAGGAGCAGGATGAGCGAGAGGTAAAGGCCAAGACCGAAAAGGCCCTGTTCCGCCATCAACATCGCATACATGTTGTGAGGACCGATAACGAAAGCGCGTGATGTGGTCTTACCGATTCCCGCGCCGAACAGGGGGTCCTCCTTGAACAGGTTCCATGCACGGGCGGTGGCATCGGCGCGGAGCTCGACGCTCTGGTCCTCTTCCGCGCTGTCTTTCAGAATCGCCAGCCGCTGGACGACGCGCTGCATGTCCCGGCTCTCCGAATTCGCCATCAGGTACTCGTACGCCAGGTTTACTCCAGCGATCGCCACAGGAAGCGCTATCAGGATGAGCGCCGCCTGCGAGCGCCGCAGCATACCCAGGGCTGTGGCGGACACAATTACGATGCCCGCAAGGAGGAAGCCGCCTCTGGAAAACGTCGGTGCCACACACATGACACAGGCGGTCAGCATGGCGCCGCGAAAGCGCATGGGAACCCACGGCAACACTGCGATCGTGCCCATTACCACGAATGAAGCAGCCACGTTGGGATTCATGAATAGCCCTGCGCCCCGCCCTTCGGTTGCGAACTCATAGCCTTGCGGGACGAAACGGAACGGACGCAACGAGTCGAACCAGCTGAATGCGCCCGAGAGCATTACGCACCCGGCAATCAGGAGCGCAACGACGCGCGGCCGGCTCGAGCTGACGAGAACCGCAACCGTCGTGAAGAGTATGAACACCAGCATGCGCAGCCTGAATTGACTGCTGGCTTCCTCGGCGAAATCCTGGCTGACGACCTGCCACAGAAGAGCGAGGAGTGCGAAGACCGCAAACCACCAGAAAACGGGCTCGTGCAGCAGCCGCAATGGCACCTGGGGTTGAGCGAAAACGATGGGAATCATGAGGACTCCCGGGAGCGCATAGTAATAAAGCGGGATCACGCCGCCGCGAACGTCGAAAGCGTAGGTGGGCCAGTTCGAAAGCAGCAAGAGCCCGACCAGCAGCGTGCAGCCGGTGGAGTACGCCACCAGCCCGACATTGCGGGTCGTGGCAGGCAGCGCCGGCCTCGCGCCCGGGGCCATGGGCTCGCCGATCAGGCGTGCTCTGGACATGCTTTTCCCGGGTCGATGAGCCGTGCGATCTCGCCCGCCGCGCGCTCGAGCCGGACAGACGTGCTGTAATGCGTGCGTATGCGCTGCCTGATAGCCGTCGAATCGCACGGCAGACTGTCCAGACCGCGCAGTATCGCCGCGCTCAGGGCCGCGCTGTCGGCGGGCGGACACACCCAGCCCAGACCGTCCACCACCTCGGCGCAGTCCCCGACATCGGTCACCACGCAGGGCACACCCGTCGCCATCGCTTCAGCGACCGCGTTGGGCAGGCCTTCGCTGATGGATGAAGAGACTTTCAGATCCAATGCGTTATACACGGCGGCGATATCGTCTCGGGTACCCGTCCACAACAGGCGCCCGCCGAGGCCCAGCTCCGTTGCCAGGGCGCGCAGCCGGGCGCTGTATGCGACCGGGCCGTCGCCGATGCACACGAAGCGCGCCGCAGGCCGTGCGGATCCGACTTCGGCGGCCGCCTGCAGGAAGTTACCATGATCCTTCATCGGATCGAGCCTGCCGACGAGCCCGACCAATTTTTCCTCCGGCAGGACGCCCCACTCCGCGCGCAATCGCGACCGCGCTCCTGGGTCGGGACGAAAGCGCTCCACGTCGATCCCGTTAGGTATGACCACGAAACGCTCCCGGGGGTAGCCTTTCGCGACGTGGTATGCGAAGCCGGCCCGGGAATTGGAGATGATGAGGTCCGCGCATTTGGCGAGCGGGATGCTGAGCCGGAATTCCAGGCGCATGCACCAGTCGTACTGGCTGAGGTCCATGTCGGACGCCGCGATGCCCCACACAACACGGGGCGCGCCGAGCACAGGCTTCAACAGCGCGAGCAGAATGTTCGGAACTCCCAGCAGTCCATAGGCGATGTGGGGCTTCTCGCTCCTGAACAGTCTCACCAGACGCCACACAAAGCCC
>Ga0105106_10001070_pt1 | contig 19602 bp, 18 predicted proteins | sample PPLLaktember2015_5_FD_79109 | JGI IMG/M metagenome (GOLD analysis project Ga0105106, IMG submission 79109) | Freshwater sediment microbial communities from Prairie Pothole Lake near Jamestown, North Dakota, USA - PPLs Lake P8 Core (1) Depth... | ecosystem: Environmental > Aquatic > Freshwater >...
CGGGCCGCCTCGGCGATCTTGTCGCCGTGCTCGTCGGTGCCCGTCATGAAGAAGACGTCGTAGCCCGACATGCGGTAGAAGCGGGCCATCACGTCGCCCACGATCGTCGTGTAGGCATGCCCGATGTGGGGCGAGGCGTTGACGTAGTAGATGGGTGTCGTGACGTAAAAGACCTTCTGGGCGTTCACGGTGCCTCCTTGATCCATTGCCTGATGGTGTTGTCGGAATATCGGCGGGATGTGCCCCGATGAGGCGGGGCAGCGGATCGATGCAGGGGCTGTCAGCGCTTTCCCCGGCCCCCGTTTCTCGGGCCTCTGGGCGGCGGCCCTTCAGCTGCCGGGCCCGGCAAGGGCTGGGGCTCCCTGAGATCCTTGATCTCGACCTCGACTTCCTTTCCCTCCTCGGTATAGACGGCCAGGGTGCCCTTGAGGATGTTCTGGCGGATCACCTTTCCCGCCCCCCCCTGGGCGATCCCGACCCGCTTGCCGCACTTGGGCATCCCGCGTTTCATTTCCAGGTACGAGTCGTACTCGAAGGCCAGGCAGCACATCAATCGGCCGCACAAGCCCGATATCTTTTCCGGGTTGAGCGGCATGTTCTGCTCCTTGGCCATCTTCACGGACACGCGGTCGAGGTTGTAAAGGAAATTGGTGCAGCAGATCTTCTGGCCGCAGACCCCGAGCCCGCCGAAAATCCGCGATTCGTTGCGGGCCCCGATCTGGCGCAGTTCGATCCGTGTCTTGAACTTCTGGACGAGGTCCTTCACCAGTTCGCGAAAATCGACGCGGTTGTCGGCGGTGAAGAAGAAGATGAGCTTGCTGCGGTCGAAGAGGCACTCCACGCTGATGAGCTTCATGGGGAGGCCCCGCTCACGGATGCGCCCGAAGCAGAACTCCCGGGCGTCGCGCTCGAGCTTCTGGTTCTGCTCCAGCGCCCGCAGGTCCTCGTCGGTGCACTTCCGGACGATGTTCCGGATATCCGTCGGCAGCAGGTGCAGGGGGACGACCTTGCTGTCCGTCGCCACAATCCCCACGCTCGGTCCGTTCTCCGTGTTGACGATGACCGCGTCGTTCTTTTTCAGCGTCTCGTCCGAGGTCTGGAAGTTGAGCACCCGCCCTTCCTTCTCCGCCCGGACGCCTACGATATGTCTCACGTCGATTTCACCTTCCCGCCCTCAGCGGCCTGCGCGGCCTCGGCGGGAATCCTCAACGAAATTGGCCTTGTTGGCAAACAATGTAAAGACCATCATCTCCAAAGTCAATGGTTTATTCACGTTGCGCTCTATGGCCGCCCCGGCACGCTCGATCGCCCGGACGCACCGGAGGATCCCCTCCGCGCCGGTGAAGCCCGCCAGGCGCCCGATGTCGCCGGCATGATCCCGGTTGATGAGCGCCTCGGCGCGCCCCGTTTCCTTGAAGACGAGCAGGTCCCGGTACCAGGTCTTCAGGATGTCGAGGGCCTCCTGGATGTCCTCCCGGTCGCCGGCAAGCTCGCCCGCGAGAGCGAGGCAGCCCAGCGGGTCGAGGATCCCTCTCGAGACCCGGCCCAGGATTGAGTCGCGCAGGGCGAGGTAATCGCCCTTGTGCAGGTTGAGGGCCCGGCCGATGCTCCCCCCCGCCGAGGCGGCCAGGATGAGGGCCTTGTCGGTCGCAAGGGCGTGCTCCTTTTCCAGGAAGGCGGCAATGACGTCGCGCTGCACGGGGTTGAAGCGCAGGCGGTGGCACCGCGACGGAATGGTCAGGGGCAGCAGGTGCGGCCGCGACGAGACGAGGACGAAGACGTTCGTGGGCGAGGGTTCCTCGAGGGTCTTGAGGAGCGAGTTGGCCGAGGTGATGTTCATGCGCTCGGCATCGTCGATGATCACGACGCGCCTTGCCCCCTCGAGGGGCCGGAAGCGCATCCTCTCCTGCAACCCCTTGATGTCGGCCACCTTGATGAACTGGCCCTCGGGCTCGATGATGAGGATATCGGGGTGGTTGCCGCTGTCGATCTTCCGGCAGGAGGTGCAGCCGTCGCAGGAATCGGCGCCGCCCTTTTCGCAATTGAGGGCCTTGGCGAAGACGAGGGCCGTCGTGCGTTTGCCGATGCCCTCGGCCCCGTAAAAGAGAAAGGCGTGGGGCACCCGATTTTTTCCGATGGCGCCCCGGAGGACGGCGATGGGCCCTTCCTGGCCGTAGATCGAGGAAAAGCTCATGGGTCAGACCCCCAGGAGAGACGAGAGAATGGCGCGGACCTCGCGCCGGGTGGACTCGATATCGCGCGAGGCGTCGATGATCTTCACCCGGCCGGGCTCTTCCCGCGCGATGGCGAGGTAGCCCTCGCGGATGCGGCGGTGAAAATCGAGGTGCTCCCGCTCGAAGCGGTCCTCGCGGCTGCCCTCCTTGCGGCCGGCGATACGGCGAAATGCCCGCTCGAGGCCCTTTTCCGCGGGGAGATCGAAAAGGAGGGTGAGGCGTGGCGAAAGCCCCCGCGAGGCGAAGCGGCAGATCTCCCGGACGGCCTCCAGAGAAAGCCCCCGGCCGTATGCCTGGTAGGCGATGGTGGCATCGGAAAAACGGTCGCAGAGGATGACTTGCCCCTTGTCGAGGGCGGGCCGGATCACGGCATCGGTGTGCTGGGCCCTGGCTGCGGCGAAGAGGAAGACCTCCGCCTCGCCCGAGATGTCGAATCCAACCTGGTTGAGCAGGATCTCGCGGATTCGCTCCCCCAGCGGAGTGCCGCCGGGCTCCTGGGTCATGATGACCGGAAGGCCCTTTTCCCGCAGGAATTCCCCTGCGAGCCGGATCTGGGTGGTTTTCCCGGACCCTTCGACGCCCTCAAAGGTGATGAACCATCCCGCCATGACCGATTGGCATTCCTTTCAGGACGAACAGGGTAGTAATTTTCCCGCTGCGCTCACGGCCACAAAAAAGAAAGAGGGGAAACCCTTTTCGACGGGTTCCGCTCCCCTCGTTTCAAACCGCCGGCTCTGCGGGTCTATTCCTCGTCGCCGGGCGTGATGGCCTCGACGGGGCAGACATCCGCGCAGGCGCCGCAATTCGTGCAGAGGTTGGCGTCGATGACGTACTTCTCGTCCCCTTCGCTGATCGCCTCGACAGGGCACTCATCCTCGCAGCTCCCGCAGGCGATGCATTCATCTGTTATGATGTATGCCATTTCCGATAACTCCTCCGTGTGAAAACGTTTGCACGCGCATTTTCCGCAGCTTGCTGCGGGGCAAGCGAGCATAATAACAGATAAACCCACTTCCTCATGTTTCTAAATTCCTGGTACCTTGGTGCGAGGAATTTTAATATTCGTTAGCCGGTGTAACGGTCGCGGCCCTAGACGGACTCGACGGTCTTCACCTCCGGGACGTTCATCTTCAGGAAACGCTCGATGCCCATCTTCAGGGTCATCTGGGACATGGGGCATCCGTGGCAGCGGCCGGTGAGCCTCACCTTGACAATCCCGTCCTCGGTTACATCCACCAGCTCCACATCGCCGCCGTCGCGTTGAAGGCTGGGCCGCACCTGATCAAGTGCCGCCTGGACTCTTTCTTTCATCGTGTCACTCCTGGCATCGGGAATTGGGTATTGGGAACTGGGTAATGGGAATAAAATCGAACCGGTCGTCCCCTGGTGCCCGTTATTCAATACGTAATATAATTACGAAGCTCGATTTGTCTATTTCGCCTGTCGTTTCTGGAGTGTTTTCCGTTTGCCTCGTCTTCCCCTGTACCCTGTACCCTTTGCCCGGTACCCATGGGGCGTAGCCCCTTTAATGAGGCATCCGGTCGATCATCTTCCGTACCATCGATCGGCCCATGCTGGTGAGCTCCGGCTTCAGGAACCGGTAATCCTCCGAGACCTGGTGGCCGGCCCTCCACATGGTCTTGCCCGTCTTCGTGTCGACAAGCTTCATCGAGATCCCCACCCGAGCGATTTTATCGCCGCCGAGCATCGTGTACTCCCACACATCGACGGTGGGGATGAGGATCGCCTCGATCCCGCAAAGCTCGCTGATCACCTTGCAGAGTTCGGGGTCCGAAAAGTTCAGCTCCCGGAGCTTTGCCAGGTAGACGTCAACGGACTTCTTGAGCTCGGGGTTCGCCTCGATCTGCTTTCGGATGTCCTCGCCGCCAACAACGGCCTGGAACCACTTCGTCCTGACAAGCACGTCCGTGATGATGCCGTCGATCTTCCCCTCGGCATCCTTGTAGATGCCCGCGTCGGCGGGCAGCACCCCGATCGTCTTCGGGTGAAAGTCCTTTGCCTCTTCGGCCGTCTGCACCAACCGCAGGCTCTCACAGCCGGCAATGAGCCAGACGACCCATACCGCCAGGATGACCCGGGCCGGTCCGTGAATCCTTCTCAAGGGTTCTCCCCCATCCTCACGTGAGCAGCCGGAGGGCAGCAAGCCAGCCAACCGTGCATAACCCCGCGAGAATATAGTTGGTTTCCAGTAGCCCGTTGATCACGGCCGCAGAAAGCGCCGTTCTTCTATCACAAAGTTCGAAACAAATCCACATGTAAAATACGCAGGGGAACAGCGTGAAACTGAGCGAAGTCGTCCACTTGAGCGGATAGGAAAGGACGAGCAGCAGCGCCAGGAACATGGAGATCCCGTTGAGCAGCTTGCGGGTCCTGTCCTCGCCGATGACGACGGGGATGGTCTCGCGCCCCAGCAGGCGGTCGCTCTGGATCTCGATGAGGTCCGAGAGGGCCGACCGGACGAAGACGATCGAGAATATGAACAGCGCGGCCACGATCATGTCCGCCGAGACTTCGATCGGCCAATCCATGTAGGGGACAACGGCGATGACGAGGGCCCAGGCGGCTGCCATGAAGAAGTTCTTTGTGCCGGGCAGGTCGCGCAGTCTGCGGAAGCGCCAGCCCTTCGGGAAGACCCGCATGTTGTAAAGGGCCCCTACGATGGAGATGAGGGCAAGCAAGAGCCAGGGCAAAAGCCCGATCAGGTAGGCAAGCCCCAGGGACAGGAGCATGGAAAGAAAGGCTATGACGACATAAAGCCGTGCGTGCTTCGCGTAGGCCTCCTCGCGAAAGGTCCCCCTCAGACCGCTCACCTCCCGGTCGACGAAGCGGTTGAGGGTGTGGACGGAGAACACGTAAGAGGCCGCCATGAGGAGCTGCAGGATGCTGAAGGAGACCCCCTGGAGGTACTGGGCGGCAAGCGCCAGGCAGGCGGCCCCGATGGCGGCATAGAAGTCGGTCCCGACAGAGGCAAGCCACAGGTTGACAAGCCATCCCCGCGCGTCGGCCCCGAGCCGCACGTTCTGGATTGTGTCGACGACGCGCTCGATGATCCAGTTGGGCGTCGAGGCCCCGGCGGAGATCCCGATGCGGTTGTACTTCTCGAGCGGCACCTCACGGATCTCCTCGGCCGTCTCGATGTGGAAGGTGGGCGTTCCCATGGACTCGGAGATCTGGGCCAGGCGCTGGGTGTTGGCGCTGTTGCGGCCCCCGACGATGAAGACGGCATCCATGGCGCAGGCGAGTTCCTTGATCTCGGCCTGGCGCTTCTCCGTGGAGTCGCAGATCGTGTCGAAGACGACCGTCTCGGGGACACACCCGCGGATCTTCTCCACGATGGCCCGATACTCGTCGAGGCTCTGCGTCGTCTGGGCCACGACGCAGACCTTCTCCATGGCGGGCAGGCAGTCCACGTCTTCGAGCCTGCTGACGACGATGCCGCGGCCGTCTGCGTATCCCAGGAGGCCGTTCACCTCGGGATGCTCGGCGTCGCCCACAATAACGATGCCGTAGTCCTGCGCGGCGTGTTTCTTGATGACCGACTGGACGCGCCCCACCTTCGGGCAGGTGGCGTCGACGATCATGACCCCCTTATTCTTCAGGGTGTCGCGCTCCTGGGGCGATATGCCGTGGGCCCGGATGATGACGGTCGTCCCTTCCTCAATCCCGTCAAGATCCTTCACGGGAATGATGCCGCGCTTCTTCAGAAGCTCCACCGTCTGGGGGTTGTGGATGAGGGGCCCGAAGGTGTAGATCTTGCGGTCGCCCTTGTGCTGGGCCAGGTCGAGGACCATGTCGACGGCCCTTCGGACGCCCATGCAGAAGCCCGCCGTCTCGGCCAGCCGGATCTCGATGTTTTTGACAAACCTTTTGATCATGAAAAAACAGGGTACAGGGTCAAGGGTTCAGGGTACAGGGAAAAACAAGGTATCGGGTTTCGAGTTCTTGCCGTTGCCTTTTCCGCTCTTCCGATCTTCCTCTCTTCCTAACTTCCTTCTTTCTTGACTGCCCAGATAAAGAACTCCTTGTTCCCCTCGGGGCCCGTGAGCGGCGACTCGCAGGTCCCCCGGACGGACAGGCCCTGCTCTGCAAAGAAGGCAGCCAGTTCCCCTACCACCCTGAGATGAACCGCCGGGTCCCGCACGACGCCCTTCTTGCCCACCTCGCCTTTTCCCACTTCAAACTGCGGCTTCACGAGGGCCAGGATGATCCCGTCTTCTCTTACGAACCGGAGCGTCGGCGGGAGGACGTGTCTCAGCGAGATGAACGACGTGTCGATCGTCGCGATGTCGACGGGCTCTTCGACCCCGACGCCCTGGAAGTGACGGATGTTGGTGCGTTCGAAAAGAACGACCCGCGGGTCGTTGCGAAGCTTCCAGGCGATCTGCCCGTAGCCCACATCCACGGCGTAGACCTTCCGGGCCCCTTCCTGCAGCAGGCAGTCCGTGAAGCCCCCCGTCGAGGCGCCCACGTCGAGGGCTGAAAACCCGTCGACCCGGATGCCGAATGTGTCCAGGGCCCCCTTGAGCTTCACGCCGCCGCGGCTCACGTAGGGGTGATCCTCTCCCCGGATCCGGACAGTCGCCCCCTCGGCGATGAGGGCGCCCGCCTTGTCGACGGGCTCCTCGTTGACCAGCACCATCCCCGCCAGGATGAGGGCCCGCGCCCGCTCCCGGGACGCAACAAGACACCGGTCCACGAGCAGCACATCCAGCCTGATTTTGGGGGATTTTTCTTTCATGAAATGGCTAATGGCGGGTAACCAGCCCGGCCTGAGTCTTCAGGCTCCGAATGTGCGAAGCTCGGGAGATCGGAGGATCGGAAGATCGGACGGAATCAACGACGAGGGGAGCAGGATCATCGCCTTCTTTCCTTTTCTTGCTCCGCTCTTCTGCTCTTCCGCTCTTCCTAACTTCATCCTCACTTGGACGCCACGACTTCACGCAGCGCCGGCTTCGCGGGCCCTGCGAACTTCCGCACGGCCTCGAGAATCCCTTCCTCGTCGATGCCGTAGAGGCGCCGCATTTCCGCCTGGCTTGCGTGCTCGACGAACTCGTCGCGGATCCCGAGGCGCTTCACCTCGATGCCGGCAAGGCCCTTCGCCTCGAGCATTTCGAGAACCGCGCTGCCGAAGCCGCCCGCAAGGACGTTCTCCTCCACGGTGAGGACCTTCCCCGTTGCGGATGCCACGCGGCCCAGAAGCTCCTCGTCCAGGGGCTTCACGAAACGGCAGTTGACCACGGTGGCGTCGATTCCTTCCTCGCGCAGCCGCTTTGCGGCATCCAGGGACGGCTGCACAGTGTAGCCGATGGCAAAGATGGCCACGTCCCCGCCTTCCTTGAGAATCTCGGCCTTGCCGATCTCGAGGGCCTTCGGAGACTCGTCGAGGGGCACGCCCAGGCCCTTGCCGCGGGGGTAGCGCACCGAGGCGGGAGAGCCGCACTCGACGGCCGTCTTGAGCATGTGCTGCAGCTCGTTTTCGTCCCTGGGAGCCATGACGACGATATTCGGGATGGCCCTCAGGTAGGAGAAGTCGAAGACGCCGTTGTGTGTCGCGCCGTCGTCGCCCACGATGCCGCCGCGGTCTAGGGCGAGCACCACGGGGAGCTTCTGGAGGCAGACGTCGTGCAGCACCTGGTCGTAGGCCCGCTGCATGAACGTGGAGTAGATGGCCACAACAGGGACGATCCCCTCCGTCGCCATCCCGGCGGCGAAGGTCACGCCGTGCTGCTCGGCAATCCCCACGTCGAAAAACCGCTCGGGGAATTCCTTCGCGTAAGCATCGAGCCCCGTCCCGCTGCACATGGCTGCCGTGATGGCCACAACCCTCGGGTTTTCCCGGGCGAGCTTGATCATCGTCCGGCCGAAAACCTCCGTGTAGCTGGGGATGCCGCTCGTGTCGGCGGCGATATCACCGGTCCGGGCGTTGAAGGGGCCGATGCCGTGGAACCTCGTGGGCTCCAGTTCGGCAAAGGGATAGCCCTTGCCCTTTCTCGTCAGCACGTGGACCAGAACGGGGCGGTTGTGCTCTTTCACGTTCCGGAGCATCGTGATGAGATGGTCGAGGCGGTGCCCCTCGAGGGGCCCCACGTACTCGAAGCCCAGCTCCTCGAAGAGGGCCCCGGGGGTCAGGAAGGACTTTAGGGCCTCCTCGGCCTGGCGGGAAACCTTCACCACCTGCTCACCGACGTTGGGGATGCCCCGGAGGAACTGCTTGACGTCATTGCGGAGCTTGGTGACCCGGCGGCCCGTCATGATCTCGTTCAGGTAGGCCGAAAGGGCGCCCACGTTGGGCGAAATCGACATCTCGTTGTCATTGAGGATGATGATGAGGTCCTTCTTGCGGTCGCCCGCCCAGTTGAGCCCCTCGAAGGCCATGCCCGCCGTCATGGACCCGTCGCCGATGACGGCGACGACCTTGAAGTTCTCGCCCTTGAGGCAGCGCGCCTCGGCGATCCCGGCCGAGGCCGAGATCGAGGTGCTGCTGTGGCCCACGCTGAAGACATCGTAGGGGCTCTCCTCACGGCGAGGGAACCCGCAGACGCCTCCTCTCTGGCGCAGCGTGTGGAACCGGTCTCGCCGGCCCGTGATCAGTTTGTGGGCGTAAGCCTGGTGCCCCACGTCCCAGATGATTTTGTCCCGGGGGGCGTCGAAGACGTAATGGAGGGCGAGGGTGAGCTCCACGGCGCCCAGTGAGGGGGCCAGGTGGCCGCCGTTTTTGGAGCAGGTCTCGATGATCACCCTGCGGATGTCCACTGCCAGGGCTTCAAGCTCCTCCTGGCGGAGCAGCTTGATGTCGGCCGGCGAATTGATTTTTTCCAGCATGCCTTGGTTAACCTGCTCTCTGTGCCTGTGCATCCAAATCCCCCCCAGGAATACCCTCGATCATCCTCTCCCCCGGCGGGAGAGTACTGATGTGAGGGGGAATGTTCCTGTACCGCTTTTTCACCCTCACCCTGACACAGTCTCTCAAGGGAGAGGGCAATCAAGGAAGGGGTTCCCATAGGGGATTATGTCTTTCGGTCCACAATGAACCGTGCAATCATCCTGAGGGGCTCGACCCGCTCACCCAGCAAGCTGAGATCCGCAAGGGCCTTTCCCACGAGTTCCGCGGCAACCCGGCGGGAGGTCTCGACCCCGACGAGGGCGGGGTAAGTGAGCTTGCCCCGGGACTTGTCGCTCCCGGTGCCCTTGCCCAGGGCCTTTGCGTCGCCTTCGACGTTTAAGATATCATCAGCGATCTGAAACGCAAGCCCCACGTGGCGTCCATATTCCGTCAGCGCGTCGAGCTGATCGTTGTCCGCCCCGCCGAGAATGGCCCCGGCCCTCAGCGAGACCGTGATCAGGGCGCCCGTCTTTCGCGTGTGGATGAAGTTTAGCGTCTTCTCTTCGGGCGCCTTCCCTTCCGACTCGATGTCCACGACCTGGCCGCCCACCATGCCGAACCAGCCCGCCGCGAGCGCCACCTCCTGGATCACCTGGAGCAGCTTCTCCGCCGGCACGGCGCCGGCCGGCGTCCGCCCCGCGATGATGCGGAAGGCATCGGTGAGCAGGGCATCACCAGCCAGGATCGCGACGGCCTCGCCGTAGACCTTGTGGCTCGTCGGCTTGCCGCGGCGGTAGTCATCGTTGTCCATGGCCGGGAGATCGTCGTGGATGAGCGAGTAGGTGTGGATGAGCTCGAGCGCGCAAGCCGTGGGCATGATGGCGTCGATCGGGCCGCCGACGGCCTCGGCGGCTGCGATGCAGAGGATCGGGCGAAGGCGCTTCCCCCCGGCGAACACACTGTAGCGGGCGGACCTGAAGATCACGGGAGGTTCGCAGGTCACGGCGGGAAGGTATAGCTCGAGGGCCTGATCGACGAGGGTCTTCCGCGTCTCGAGGTACTCGTCCAGGAAAATGGGGTTAGTGGTCATCTCCTTCCGGTTCGGGCTTGAAGGGCTTGACCTCCGTCTCGCCCTCCTTTTTAAGAAGGATCTCGATCCTTCGTTCGGCCTCGTCGAGCTTCTTGGAGCAAAGCCTTGCCAAGCGGATCCCCTCCTCGAAGGAGGCCAGGGATTCGTCGAGCGTCAGCTCACCCTGCTCCATCTTCCGGACGATCTCCTCGAGCTTCGCCAGGGCGTCCTCGAACTTGGCCCCTGCCATCCCGTCATTCTTCTTCGATCTTGGTGACGACGGCATCGAACCGACCTTTCGCAACATTTATGCCAACGGGTGCCCCCGCTGATAGTTCTTTTGCATCCCGGATTACCCGCCCATCGGGCATTGTCCGGGCGATGGCGTATCCCCGGTCCAGCACGGAAAGCGGGCTGAAGCTGTCCAGCAGGGCCGTCCGGCCCGCAAGCCTCGTCCGCAGGGCTTCCACCTGGCGGAAGATACCCGTTATCATGCTTTTCCTCATATTTTCAAGCACAAAGGTGAGGTTTGCCAGCCTCACCGCAGGGCTAAGGTATTGCAGGTGCGTCTCGAAGTGGCGCAGCCTGTCCCGCTCGGTGCGCGCCCGGCGGATGAGGGATGCACTCAGGTTATTGAACCGCTCGTCGAGGCCGAGCCGCAGGTCGACCAGGCGACGCCGGGGGTCGCGGACCCGCTCGGCGAGTTTTCCGAGCCGGTCCTTCCGGTGTTTCAGAAAACGCTCCCCGGCATTCTCGAGCCGGGTGGCGAGCGCCCGGATCTGCTGGGTGAGATCGCCGCGCAAGGGGACGACAAGCTCAGCTGCAGCAGAGGGAGTGGGTGCCCGCATGTCGGCCACAAAGTCGGCAATGGTGAAATCGATCTCGTGGCCCACGGCGCTGATCACGGGAACGCGCGAGGCGAAGATGGCCCTGGCGACGCCCTCATCATTGAAGGCCATGAGGTCCTCGAGCGACCCGCCGCCCCGTGCCACAATAATGACATCGATGCCGGGCATCTCGTTGAGATGATGGAGGACCTTTACGATCTCGACGGGGGCCTCGGCGCCCTGCACCCGCACGGGGGCAATGAGGATGTTCACGGAGGGAAAGCGGCGCTTCGTGATATTGAGGATGTCCCGGATGACGGCGCCCGAGGGCGAGGTGACCACCGCGATCCGCGAAGGCAGGTAGGGGATGGGCTTCTTGTGGACGGCCTCGAAGAGCCCCTCGGCCTGAAGCTTGGCCTTCAACTGCTCGAAGGCGATCTGCAGGGCACCCACGCCCCGGGGTTCGGCGTAGTCCAGGATGAGCTGGTACTCGCCGCGGGGCTTGTAGACGTTCATCCGCGCCCGGCAGACGATGTGCATCCCGTCCTCGAGGTCGAACTTCAGCGCCCTGGCGACGGGCCTGAACAGCACCGCACGGATCTGGCTTTCCTTGTCTTTCAGCGTGAAGTAGAGATGGCCCGAGGCGGGCCTGCGGAGGTTGGAGATCTCGCCCTCGACCCAGAGCTGATCGAAGGTGGCCTCCAGGACGTCCTGGACCTGCCGGGTGAGCTCCGTGACGGTCAGAATCTCGCGGGTTGAAAAGAGATCCATGGAAAGGAAGTAACAGAGGGGGCGAAGCGATGCAAGAGATTTATGCCGCACGCCTGCCGATAACGCCTTTCGGTCTTTGACTTTTTCGGGGCCTTGGGGTAAGAAGTGGCAATCATCACCGAAGGGGAAAAGAGTTTTTTATGGCGAAGAAAGTCAACAAGAAGAAGCAGGAATTCCTGAAATCCAAAGTCGAGCACATCGACATCACGAAAATCGACGCCGTCGACATCGTCAACTCGATGAAGAAGATGTCCTTCTCGGCCCGCGATCTCGCCGCGGCGGCCGAGATGTACAACCGGATGCTTGCCGACCGCAACTGCGTCATCTTTCTCACCATCGCCGGCAGCACGAGCGCCGCGGGCTGCATGCAGATCTACGCCGACATGGTGAAGCACAACATGGTGGACGCCATCGTGGCCACGGGTGCCTCCATCGTGGACATGGACTTCTTCGAGGCCCTGGGCTTCAGACACTACCAGGGCACCCCCCACGTCGACGACAGCGAGCTGCGCAGGCTCTACATTGACCGCATCTACGACACCTACATCGACGAGCAGCAGCTCCAGCACTGCGACAAGACCGTGACCAAGATCGCCGATGCGCTGCCGCCCCGGCCTTACTCGTCTCGCGAGTTCATCAAGGAGATGGGAAGATACCTGACAAAGAACGCAAAGAAAAGGGACTCGCTGGTCCAGGTTGCCTACGAGAACGACGTGCCCATCTTCTGCCCGGCCTTCTCCGACTCCAGCGCGGGCTTCGGCTTGGTGCTCCACCAGCACAAGCGACCGAAGAGCCACGTCTCCATCGACTCGGTGAAGGACTTCCGGGAGGTGACGGAGATCAAGATCGCGGCGCCCGCGTCGGGCCTTCTCATGATCGGCGGCGGCGTGCCGAAGAACTTCATCCAGGACACGGTCATCTGCGCTGAGATCCTCGGCAAGGACGTGCCCATGCATCAGTACGCCGTCCAGATCACCGTGGCCGATGCGCGCGACGGGGCCTGCTCGAGCTCGACCCTCAAGGAGGCCGCCTCGTGGGGCAAGGTGGATACCGTCTCCGAGCAGATGGTCTTTGCCGAGGCGACGATGGCCCTGCCTCTGCTGGCAAGCTACGCGTACCACAAGGGAAGCTGGAAGAAGCGGAAGAAGTGGAGATTCGCACGTATTTACAAGGACTAACCTCCCTCCCCTCAAACAAGCGGAAATCACGAAAGGCCGGCGCCGAATCGCCGGCCTTTTTGTTTCATGTTATCAATGCGGTCCAAATCGGGCCGTCCCATTTCGGTACAGGGTCCGAGAAGCCCGTCATTGCAGTGATACAAAGCTCCGAGGCCATTTTGGCATGGCTTCGAGACATCCCGCCTGTTGCGTCCATTCCGCCTTCGTCATCGCAACCAATTAACATTATTGATGTATTTCTGTTCACGCCTCCAGATTTTCCCGTGGCACATCCGGTGCTCCTGCATGTTGCCAGATTCAACCCCAAGGAGGTTCGTCATGTTCGGGACGACGAAAGAAAAAGCAAAAGGCGCCACCGCAGGGCGGAACGTAAAAACGATGAGGACCTGGCTCTGTACAATCGCGGTATTCGCGATGCTGTTTTCCACGGGGCCGGCCTGGGCGGACGATGACAACACCGAGGAAGGGCTCTTCACGGCCGTCGCCCCCGATGCCATGATCGTGCTCGACCTCTCCGGCAGCATGAAGTGGAACCCCCCGGGGGACCACGATTCGTGGAACAACGCGACGAATCTCTACAGCAACGCCACCTGCTCGGGGCCCTTCTATGACCATCAGTCGCATGCGGGCTACACGACCCTGTGCTCGCGCTACGAGATCGCCCGGAAGACCCTTTTCACCGTCCTCGACGACAACCGCGACGGGACCATCAAATCCGACGACGAGTCGAGCATGAACATCCGCTTCGGGCTGGGCAAGTTCCAGGACAGCACCTACACGAAGCTGCGCGACATCGCCGCCAAGTACTCCGAGATCTACTGCGGCAGCAGCACCTGCACCGTGAACCAGTCCGCCAACGGCACGAAGAACATCCGCTACTCGCTGAGCTTCTCCAGCGTCACCGGGGCCACCCCCCTGGTCACGGCGCTCTCGAGCGTCAAGAGCTATCTCGACACGAACAAGACGAACGACTCCTACCGCAGCTGCCGCCAGAAGTTCGTCATCCTCGTTACCGACGGGGCCGACACGATGAACTGCGGCGGAGCGGGCTACGACACCCAGTCTGACCAGTACAAGCGCAGGCGCGCATCGGTTACGGCCGCCAAGGCCCTGGCGGATGCGGGCTACAAGGTCTTCGTCATCGGCATGGGAAGCAGCATGCCCGCGTACCTTCAGAACACCCTGAACTGGATGGCCTACTGGGGCGGGACGGACAACCCCCTGGTCCCGAATAGCGGCTCCGTGTCCGGCTTCGATCCTGCCTCGGTCAGCACCTGCGGCGGCTCCTCCACGACGGGCACCTGCAACGGGTCGAGCGATCAGTGCTTCGCCACCTCCAACGACCCCGGGACGGCGGCGCTTTCCGGCTACGCCTTCATCGCCAACAACGCCGCGGAGCTCGAGGCGGCCTTCCGGCAGGCCGTCAACCACATCCGGGAAGCGACCTACTCCTTCACGCAGGCCTCGGTGGCCTCCTCGCGGCTTATCGACGAGAACTTCCTCTACGAGGCGACCTTCCAGCCCGCAAACGGCGAGCCCTTCTGGCAGGGCCACATCCAGAAGTACAACATCAACACGGACGGCAGCATCGGCAGCGTGGCCTGGGACGCCGGCACCGTGCTCCAGTCGACGTCGGCCTCCTCGCGAAGCATCTACACCTACAAGGCCGGCTCGCTGACCTCCTTCACCACGTCAAACATCACGAGCACGGATCTCAACGTGGCCGACGACACGAGGCGCAACGAGGTAGTGGGATTCATCCGCGGCGAGAGCACCTACAACCCCGACAACTGGAAGCTCGGCGACACCTTCCGCTCCAACCCGATCACGGTCGGCACGCCTGCGCAGTACTTCCGGGACACCCGGGACACGGCCAACGCTTTCGCGGCGTTCCGCACCAGCAACGCGCGCTCGACGGCCAACGGCAAGCGCATCGTCGTGGCCGGCGCCAATGACGGCCAGCTCCACGCCTTCCGCACCACCGACGGGGCCGAGCTCTGGAGCTTCATCGCACCCAACCTCCTGAGCAAACTCAAGAACATCGCGCACACCTCGCACCCCACGGGCCTGACCCACCAGTACTACGTCGACGGCCCCATCAGTGTAGCCGACGTGTGGCTCGGAACCGGCGACGGGACGACGAAGAGCGCCTCGGACTGGAAGACCCTGCTGGTCTTCGCCCAGGGCAGGGGCGCCACGCAAACCCTCTGGAGCTCGTCGAGCTCCTGCGACAGCGGCTTCAGCAACGTCTACTCGGCCTCAACTCCGTACTACTGCGGCTACCACGCCCTGGACATCACCAACACGGCCGCCCCCGCCTACAAGTGGCGCATCACCCCGTCGGCAAGCCAGGCCCCCTACCTCGGCGACCCGTGGAGCAAGATGATGGTGCACCGCGTAAAGGTCGGCGGCCAGGAGAAGTGGGTCGGGTTCTTCGGCGGCGGGCACAACTACTCGAGCTGCACCGGCACGGGGTGCGACACCCGCGGGAAAGGGTTCTTCGTGGTCGAGCTGGCCACCGGCAACATCCTGTGGAGCTACACGACGGCGGACAACTCGGACCTGGCCTACGCGATGCCCGGGACCCCGACGATGATCGACTCCGACAATGACGGCTTCATCGACGTGGCCTACATCGGCGACCTGGGCGGCAACCTCTGGCGCTTCAAGTTCTGCTTCAACGCCGACGGATCGTCCTGCTCGACGAGCAGCTGGACCGGCTCGCGGCTCTTCGCGCGGGAAGGCGGCATCGGCCCCGTCTACGACGCCCCGACGGCGACCCGGGACGCCAGCGGAAACATCTGGCTCTACTGGGGCACCGGCGACAAGGCCGAGCCCATCGTCGTGGGCGGCGGGACGGACCGGTTCTTCGGCGTGAAGGACAGAACCCTGTCCGGCACGGTCCATGTGAGCAACCTCGAGAATGTCACGAGCAGCACCTACTCCGACGACTCCAGCAAGAAGGGCTGGTACATCAACCTCGGCGGGGCCGGCGAGAAGGTCCTCTCCGATCCCTCCATCTTCGGGGGCCAGGTCTACTTCACCACCTACACCCCGGCTAGCGGCGCGAGCGACCCCTGCAGCCAGGCGGGCACGGCGAAGCTCTATTCCGTCAACTACGTGAGCAGTGCCGGGTCCCTCACCGGCGGCAGCCGCAGCATGACGCTCGGCGTGGGCATCCCCACGGCGCCCGTGCTGTCCACGAACCCCTACAGCAGCACGCCGGACCTCTATGTCACCGTGAGCGGCGGCGCGGGCATCGGCTCGAACACCCAGAAGGCGCCCGTCAACCCGCCGTCCATCGCCAACCGGACCAACATCCTGCACTGGAGGGACCGGCGGGTTCAGTAATGACCGCAAGAGTGTAAAAACAAAAGGCCGCCCCGGCAGCGGGGCGGCCTTTAGAATCATTGCGCGCGCATCCCCTCGGTTTCAGGATCGTTTCCCTTCCAGTTCGGCAATGCGTTTCCTCAGATTCTCCGGCAACGGGGCCTTGCGGTTTGCCCGGTAATCGAAGCAGACCAGGGTCCCTTCCCCCTCGGCTGCCAGACGGCCCAGCCGGTGGCTGAAGACGGCATAGCGCATAACGAAGCGATCCTCGCCGATGCTCGCCACCCGTGCGCCGATCGAGACCCTGTCCGGATAGGACAGGGCTGCGCGGAAGCGGCACGTCGTCTCGGACAGGATCGGGCCTATGGGGTCTCTGCCCAGAAATTCCGGGACATTGAGCTTCTCGAAATAGGCGATCCGGGCCGTCTCGAAGTAACGGAAGTAAACGATATTGTTGACGTGCCCGAAGGCATCCATCTCGCCCCAGACGACAGGAACCTCCACGACGACAGGATAGCCCGCCAGTTCCTTTTCCATCGCGATCCCTCCAAAGTCATTAAAACGATTTTATTGTAACAGATCGCCTCGCCCCTCTCAATCAAATGCCTCGAAAAAACCCTTGAACCAACAGTGATCCTCGTGTGCTTTATGACTGCTTTGTCTTCGACCAGATTGTGGAAGTGGACTCGGCCGATGACAGTATGGCCTTCATCATCGTCGACAGCTTGATGACCATGATGGTCTGGCTCCCGTAGCCGCCTTCGGCTGCCTGGTCGCCCCGGTTGTCGCCCGCCTGCTGAGTATGCCCGTGCCAAACTGACCGGCACAACGGATACGATATGCCCCGCGCCGCCGGGACAGGCTGAAAGACCGGTCCCGGCATCGTTTATTGATAAACAGAGTATCAAGGAAGGTCATCGAGAAAGGGCAGATCCCGAACACGAATGCGGTCCCCCTCCGTAGAGGGACCTCCTGCCGATCGATGTCGGGCCCTGGCGTTCTCTACGCCACGCAGAAAAACCTCTCCACATGCGCATGGACCCACAGGGAGGCCTGTACCCGGTTCCGTACATGGATCTTCCGGAAGATATTGTAAAGGTGAGTGCGAACGGTATGGCAGCTGATGTTGAGCCGTGCGGCGATGTCTTTGTTGTTGAGACCTCCCGCCATCAGGAACAAGATGTGAAACTCCCTCGGGCTCAGGGGGTGTCCCTCTTCGTGTTCGTGAGTACTGCTTGGTCGCATAAAGCGTACCGGCGGTCCTTCCGGTAGCGATTTCCGATCGGTGAACAGGCCCCGGAGAGCCATCAGGAATTGATCCGCCGAGTCGCAGCGATAGAAAAAGCCGCAGAGGCGGCCGGGAAATGCATGGTCGGGTGCACCCCCGTTGCGGCCGTCCTGGAAAAGCAGGGAGAAGAGCGTGGAAAACAGAGATCCGAACGTCTGGGGCTGTTTGTCGGCAACCAGCGCCCGTATTCGCCAATCGAGGGCATCGATGAGAAACAACCGGGTCTCCGGTAAATGGTTCTCACGGTTCAAGGCATCCATCTGTTCGAAGGACACCGCCTCGCAGCGGACACCCAATTCCTGCACGAGAAAGCGCGCCAGCGCCTCATTTTCCAGATAACGCGATCCGGTAATGTAGATCACCTTCCCCTCGAATGACCCGTTATCGCCGTTCATGTGTCTGCCCCCTCTTTGCGTCATCCTGCTGGATCACCTGGCGTATTTTTTTGAACAGTTCGGGAATCAGGAAGGGCTTCTGCAGAAATCCCCTGCATCCCTGCGCAAGAAGCTCGCGAACCTCGTCGGGAAGGCTGTAACCGCTGATGATGATTACAGTCACATCGGGGTCGATTTTCTTCAATTCCCCGAACGTATCCGCCCCTCCCATGCCCGGCATGATCATGTCCAGCATGACCAGGTCGATATCGCCTCTCCATGTCTCATAGATCTCGAGGGCCTCCCGGCCATTGAAGGCCGTGAGAACCTGGTAACCCGCCGTCTCCAGGATCTCCCGGATCACCTCCGTCAGGATCTCATCGTCATCCACGAGAAGGATCATCCCGCCGGATGGAGGGGTGTCCCGCCGGGCAGGCGCTGAGACCGTCCGTGATTCAGAAGCGGGAAGCAGGATTTGTATGACCGCCGGGGATCCCTCGTCGCCACTGAGCGTCATGACTCCGTCATGGCTCTGGACGATGCATTGCGCATAGGTGATGCTGAGGCTGTCCCGCAGGCCGATATCGTTCATCAGGGAGGAAAGCCGAAGCGCCTTCGGCCGGCCGACCTGCCCCTGTGTTACAGCGCTTGCGGCCAGGGTCACCTTTACGTACCGCCCCGGTTTGACCCGATAGAGGGTTGATTCCGGCGCGAACAGGCACGTGTTTTCGGCTTCGATATGGAATTCGCCGCCCTCCGGGGACATCTGCTGTAAGTGAATGTAAAGGTGGATCAGCATCTTCTCGAGCTGGATCCGGTCGACCTCGACGGGCCAGAGTCTTTCTTCGAGCTTTCTCCGTGCGGTGATCCCGCCCTTGGTGTTGGCAAATATGGTGGAGGTCTTACGGAGGATTTCGTTCAGATCGACCGGCTTGGCCTCTTTCGTCCGGCCGCCGGCAAAGCTCTGTATCCTGAGCAGGAGTTCCCTGCCGGAGCGCGCCTCCTGCTCGATGGCCTGAAGCTGCTTGACGGCGGGAGAATCCTGCTCCTGCATGGTATCAATCAGGCCCTGGAGCCCCTCGACCATACCGTTCACGATGAGGGCAAGGCCGCTGGTGAGGATGCTGACCGAGTCGATCTTCGTGTATTGCAGTTCCGATTCGATACGGCTTCGCTCGGCTAAATTCTCGTAGGTCGTCAGCAGGCGGCCGTCAGCCAGGGATACAAAATGGACCTGACAGAGGCGCCTGCCGCCGTGCTTGGTCTGGACGGCGATCACGGTCTCCCGATGCATCCCTGCCGTCCTCGGGGCACGGGTGCTGACAAGTTGCTCGATCATGTTGTTCGAGACGGGTCGATGTACGAACTTTTCGATCCAGGACCGGAGATCCGGGATATCCCGGATCTCATAGCCGAACATTTCCCTGAATCTTCCGTTGAGGTAATCCACGGTGAGGTCGGATCGCACGGTCAGGACGCCGAAGGGCATCTGCTCCATGAAATCCCGGCATGCGTCGGGATTCGAGGGTGGGGCGGTACGAACCGGGTCCTGCTGCGGGAATGTCCTGTCTGACATGACGTCACCTCGGCTATGATGGTTGACGCCAACTAGAGCACCGGTCGTACCAAAGTCTTATCGTCTGATTTTACGAATGATCATGGCCCCTTGGATCAAAAAGCCCTTGGA
>Ga0105106_10001073_pt1 | contig 19578 bp, 18 predicted proteins | sample PPLLaktember2015_5_FD_79109 | JGI IMG/M metagenome (GOLD analysis project Ga0105106, IMG submission 79109) | Freshwater sediment microbial communities from Prairie Pothole Lake near Jamestown, North Dakota, USA - PPLs Lake P8 Core (1) Depth... | ecosystem: Environmental > Aquatic > Freshwater >...
ATGGCTGCGGCAAATCGCTGGATGTTTACATTATCACCAAAAACCTGGCAAAGAGCAGGAGCGATCGGCATCCTCTGAACCTGAGACGGGTTTGAGCAGCCAGTGGGTGGCTCGAGAAATGGAAGATCTGATACGCCAGTTTATTCCCACCAGTCAACATCATCACGCACAAATCTCGCTCTGCAATGCCCTCCAGAAACGCTGGAACCTATATGCCCAGGAGTTGCTGTTCTGCTATGACATCCTTGGACTGCCACAGGATAACTTGCAAATGGAAGCCCTATTTGGTCGTCTCCGCCGACACCAGCGCCGTATCAGTGGGCGTAAATCAACTCGTGAACTGCGTGACTTTGGACAAGCTCAGGTGCTTCTCATGGCAGAGAGCGAGGGGGAGCTGCTAAGACAAATCCGACAGGTTCCATGGGCCGCTTACCAGCAATACCGCCAACTCCTGGCGCAAGCGGAAGCGCCGCGCCAATTTTTCCACCGTTTGCACCGCGACCCTCTCAGGAAAGCACAAGTGCTGATCAGCCAACATACCGCACGGTGCAAAAAGTTGGCACCACACCAAGACCTTGCTGACCAGCTGCTTCTGAATGGTCAACATACCAACTAGACAGCAAGGGACCTGTTTTGCTCCAATCTGACCAGCCAATCCAATAACTCCGATGTGGTAGGTACACTGGAGGTATACCTGCATCGCTGAAGGAACATCCTTATCGCGGTTGTAGCCGATTTCATCGAAACACAACAGCGGTTCGTCGGAAGGAACCTCCAGGCGAGCTGCCAGTTCGCCTTTGGCGGCTATAGGAATCAGTTCGACCAGGTTCTGTACGATCGTCTGGCTGAAATAGGACCCGAGGAATTCGTAGATAGGGCGCTGGAGCATGGTAGGATCAAATGCAGAACAAAAAAAGGTTCAGGGATGATATCTTCGATGAAGACTGCCGGGACGCCATCGGCCAGGAAAAGCTTGTCAACCTGGATGGCAGGGCTTCAGGGCTCAATATCCACGTGGGAAGCAATGGCGTCATCCAGAGTGATGGTTTCAACTGTGAGTTGATTCCTGAATAGCTTCCTGTTCCAGTTTAAGCCCGCGATGGATGAGATGTTTTATGGTGGGCCGGACGTCAGCCAATTCTGGCCGGGTGCAGAGATGTTTCAGATGGCGCACATTGGCCTGGGTCAGTGGCCGGGATAGGTGGCTGTGAGTCTCGAACGTGGGGATATCCATCAGGTAAGGCTGTACCTGACGCCTGACGCGCCGGCGCAATTGCGAGAGTATATTGAATCCGCCGCAATCCATATCTGACCACAGGCGGATGGGGGTCGTATCGGGTAGCAATCCGAGCAGACGGCGGACGGATGGGGAAGGGTTGCCCATCAGGCAGATGAAAGCATAGGACGTGTTCTGGGCCACATGCTTGCGGATGAGCTCATGGAAGGAGGTGAGGTTCTCGATGCAGAGCACGGCCTCGGCATGAACGCTGACCGCCAGCACGGTTACGGCTTGCGCCGCGGGAAAACCGATCGAAGGGGTGAATCCACCCAGCGACAGGATTTCTCCAGTTTGGGTGGTTAGTTGCCAGTTGCCGGCCAGATGGATGTAGGAGGGGTTGGCGACCAGGTTCAATTCCCGCAGGATAACCTCAGCAGTGAGTGTCTTCTATTCGGAATTGTTATCGCGCGCCAGCCGGACGAGAGCGGATCTGAGTTCGTCGAAGCGTTTGCTGTCGTTGAAGATGCTCACGCTGAACACGCGGTAGGGGATCTCCTTTTCGAGGGCAGGCAAAGCCGATAAAACGGCCAGCAGGTCGAGATTCCAGGCTGAGTCAGTGAGGCTGAAGGGAGCAGGGGACTTCCCGGCGCGAAGCTGGTTCAAGGTGCGGCGGATGGCGCGGGCGCGCCAGTCATCCCCTGAAAAACGAAATCGGTCGGCCAGCAGGGTGGACTCGAGGCGGGAGCGAACGCCGGAAACAGGCTCCCGGTCGAGCAGGGCATAAAGCGCCGCGTGTTGGGTGTGCAGCGTGACCGTCTGGAGCAGATGCCCTGCCTCCCCTGGAAGCCAGGTTAGCTGGATCAAGTTTGTCTTTTCCAGTTGAGAGAGTTGTTCGTTGGCAATCAGGCGCGGAGTGGGGTCGGTTTGGGAGAAGTACGCAGGCAGGCTAAGGTCACTGAGATTAGCTTTTACGGGGCGTGGAGAATGGCCCGGCGCCCCGGTTTCGCCCACTTGAGTTTGCGGGTTCCAGCGAACACGGTTCTCGAATTTGTCGAGCAGCGCATTCAAGACGACAGCGACATCCGGGGAGGGTGTGAAGGTGAGGTCCATATCGAACAGGTGGATGAATACACCCGAATTCACTCTCTTTCGAGTTGCCGCAGCATTTCACCTTTGTCGATTTCGATGACGAAGGCGTGGCTGTTTTTACGCACGACCGTACAGACCGTATCCACGTAGGGCAGGAGCGAGCCGGATTTGTCGGGTGGGGTAGCTAGCAGCACTTGTAGGCCGGCCTCACGCATGAACCTCAAAGCGCTGGCAGTGCGGGCTGTATCCATTTTCCCAAAAGCCTCGTCGAAGAGCGCCAGGCGGATGGTATCGGAGGGGCGCGGCTGGTTGAGTCGATAGGCCTGGGCCAGGGAAGCCGCCATCGCCACGTAGAAAGGCGTGGTGGTTTCCCCGCCGGATTTTTTGGCGTTGATCTGGCTGAGCAGGGCCCGATCACCGTTGGGATAGTGGATGCGGATGTCGTATTGCAGGTAAGCCCGGTAATCTTGCAGCTCGTTCAACTCGGCGGACAGGTCTTCGCCCGTCTGGTTGTGCATGGTCAGCCGTTCGAGTAACAGATCCCAGGCTTGCTGGTGCTTCTGGCGAAAATCCGAGTCAGAGAGCGAGGTGCCGAGCACAGATTGGCTGTCCATAACCATTTCGTACATGCTGCGTAAGTTGGCAGCTGGTTGGGTAATGAATTCATAACGCTCACCGCCAAAACGCAATTGGGATAAGGTGGTGTTCAAGTATGCCAGTTGCTGGCGGGCATCTTCGATTTGCTCGCGCAAACGGTGGATGAAGTTCTCAACCAACTCCTGCTCGGCCAGGGTGCGTTGCCGGGCAATTTGGGATTCGTACTGGGGCAGCTCGGAGTCGACCAGTTTCTCGCGCTCGGCTGCGCACCGAGCTGCGTTGTCTTCTTCGTCGTAGCCGAAATCGTAACGCAGGGAGTAAGCGTGTTTGGCTTCACGCATCCTGTCACGATTGCGGGTTTCGGCCGACTGGTAATCGCTCTCGTATCGTTCGGCGTTTTGCCGGATCACGTCCACAGGCTGGCGTTCAAGGCGGCGGGCGTAATCTTTCTCAACCTCCCCGTGCATTTCCTCATCAAGGTCTTCTTCGCCGAGAAATGCTTCGGCATTTTTGATAGCTCCGTCGATCTCGCACTCCAGACGAGGAATTTCACCTTCGGCAAGATTCTGGGCGTCAGCCTCCATCCCGCCGATCCGGCGCTCGGCCAGGCCGGTTTCCAACTGCAGGCGATCGTACTCGATCTGGCACCGTTCCACGGTGGCTTTCAGCGTATCGGCGGTGCCCAGGTCAAGATTTTGCAATTCATCGGCCAGGGATGCGCGCCGGGCCTCGCTTTCTGCCATGCCGGAGAGACAAGCGAGGGCGAGCTCGAGTTCCATCAACGGTCGGATTTTGTTGTTCGTCAGGGCCAGGCGCTCGCGCAATGCAGCATCGCATTCGTTGAGCGCGGCCATTTCCTTTGCGATTTCGTCCAGACGCTGCTGACGGTTTTCCACCTGGCTCGTGATGGCGCGCTCGCCGATGAACCAACGCCTATACATTTGGGGGTTGAGGTGGCTGTCTGTGAAGTTGCGGCGTATGAAACAGTCTTGGGTGATGGCGGTGCGATTGGAGCGGAGTTCTCCAAGGGTGTCGCATTGAATGTAGTGACCGAGCAGCAGGTCTATGAATGCCCGCGCGGCAGGATGGGAGGTAGTCACCTCCGAAGAGAGTTTCCTATCCTGCCTGCGGTTGTGTTCCGCTCGTTGTTCCACCTGTGCCTGGAGTATGCGTTCAGTGTCGAGCAGGGCGACGCTGTGCAAACCGTCCTTATGGCGACGATCGCGATAGAGTTGCATGGCCGCCTCGTAATGCTCAGGCGGGACGAGAATGGTGAAACGGCTGCGCCCAAGAATTCCTTCGACGGCATTCTGCCATTCTTTGTTGGGAATGTTGAGAATGGTGCAAAGAAAGACGACTTCTTCACTGGAAAGCCCGAGCTCGGCGCGTAGGAGCCGCCGCAGGTGGTTGGCTTGCGGCGCTTCGCTTTCGTAGCTGACTTCACGGTCTCCCGTGCGCAACTTGCGGATCTCATCTTCGAGTCGGGTTGCTTCCGTGCGTAAAGCGCTCACTTTTTCATTGAGGATCGTCTGCTCGCGGGTGTATTCCTGGGCCAGGGAAGCGATTGCCGTTTGATAATCTCGGATCGTGGAGGGCGCCGCCTGCTCTCTTTTGGGCTTTTTCAGTTTGGAGATGAAGGTTTCTAGCTCCGGGGGAATGGCTTGACGATCGCCAGCCAGCAAACCGCGCAACTTTTCGGCATCGGCCCTTTCTTTGGCGAGGGCGGCCTCGTTCTCGGTTTGACGACGGCGCAGGGGGCTGAGTTCGGCGTCGAGGGTGGCGATTTTTTCGGTCAGTTCTTGCTGCTTGACGGCCGACTGGTCTGTTTTCAGAGCAATTTTTGCGTCGAGCAGGGCCGACTCGGCGTATTTCAGATGGCTGGCGAGCTGTTCTCGTTGTATTGCGGCGCGGCTGAGCTCCAGGCGGATTTCGTCCAGCTTCAGGCGGGTGTTTTTCAGCTCGGCGCTATGGATTTCTCCGCGCGAACGGCGGGTGATGTATCCGTTGGTAATGCGCCGGCGGCGGTTCGCCAGACGTTCTTTGTCGAGCTCGTCGATCTGTTCAAGAGCCGTGATGCGCTCGCGCACGTCGGCTGCCAGGCTTTCGAAGTGGCGCAGGGTATCTAGTTGGGCTTGCAAGGTTTTAACGTCGAGAAGGTTTTCATCGAGCAGATAATTGTGGACGAAGGACCGGATATCGGTAAGCGGGCTGAAGGCCAACCCTTTGACGATCTTAGCGGGGAACGAATCCTTGAGCTGGCCTAAACGGTTGAGCAGGTGCAGGCGGTAATCCTCAAGCCGGGTGAAAACCTGGGCGCGCGAGGCTGGCGGGAGGGCGAAATGTTCGAGGTGACGCTTGAAGGCGTGGGTATCAAATAAGCGCCCGGAAATGGAGTCTGCCTGAAAAAACCAACCGTCGTCAAGGGTCGCATTGTGGACGATAAAGTAAGCAATATCGGGGCTGCGGCCGTCTTCGAAGGCGTCTATGACCGCGCCGTGTGAGAAGAACGTGCCGTCGGGGTTGCGGAATTCGAGAGCAATGACGCCGGTGGCGTCGCCGCGCAGGAAGCGCTGGCCTTCCGTGCCGAGCTCGCCGCGCACGTAACCGGCGAGGGTGCGCTTGCCCCCTGCCAGTGCGGCCTGATTGAAACGCACGTCCCGTTGTCCGCCGACCAGGGCAAACTGGACGGCATCCAGGACGGTCGATTTGCCGGCTCCGTTGATTCCGATGAAATACGTACTGCCCTCGCAGTTGATAGTGGTATTTTCGAATAAGTGCCAGTTGATCAGGCGAATTTTGGTGAGGATTTTCATTACATTACCTAACCCGCATAAAGCGGAAATATCCGGAAACCTTTCCCGCGAATTCTTGCCCAAAAAACAAGAATCTTATGAGTTGGGCCCAATAGGGATCTCGATCTACTCGTCATCATCCGATTTTTCTTCATCGGAAGCGCGATATTTGCGCATCCAGACCTCGAGCTCATCCACGGTTTGGACGGGGAGAATCAGGCGAACCGAGCCGCGCAAGCGCAGACGGGCGTCTGCGTCGTGCACGTCGATGGTGCGGCCATCCAGGATATCTACAAGCCCCAGTGCGCGCAAACGGCGTAGGAGCTGATCGTACTGGGTAACACCTAGGTCCCGTTCTTTACCGGTGATGGTGCGGTATTCCTCACGAACTTCACCAATGGTCACCACCGGGTCTTGCGCCAGGCTGAGCCGTTCGACACGTTCTTCGTAGAGCTTGCGCAGAACGACGATCAACAGCGTTTCGTCCAGTTTAAAGCGGGCGCGGCAGTAGCTGTATTCGGAGACGGCCTGGAAAATGCGATGGTAATCGTCGTGTAGCAGGGTGTATCCAGCCAGCTCGAGCGCTGCCTGGCAGGCGTCGCGATGGCGGTGAACGAAGTAGTAATCGTCCTTATCTTCTTCTTTGTCCTGGTAGAGAAAGACCTGGCCGAGAATGCGGTTGACGACGCGCGGCAGATCACGTTGCGATTTTTCGGGTAGGGAGATAATTGGTGTCAGTTCCATAGGATCATCACAATTTGTATAACTCGAACGGAACGATGCGATAAGCGCCCATGTCCACCGGCTCGCCGTCAATCACTTCCAAGCCGTAAGCGACTTCAGGGTGGTAGGCGTAGGCGAGGATGGTGGTGAGCCAGTGCAGGTCGGTAGATACTTCGGAGGGAATTTTGCAAATGTGCAGGCGTTTGTGCCCGTTGAAAAAGCCAAGCACTTTGAGGTTGACTTTATCGGGTGAGAAGGCTTGGGTAACGTCCTTCATGGTCATGGCGCGCAGGGAAGCCAGGTCTTCTGGGTGCAGGGTGGGGAGAATGACGGTATCCGGCATGAACGGAGCGCGGCGCTGAGGTGGGGTGTAATAGCTGTGGAGGTCGGGCAAGTCCACCGGCTGGTGGCGCAAGGCCGGCGCTTCCGCCGGTAAATATTCATTGCCTTCGTCCTTGATCTCAGACAACTGGCGGGCGAGTGAAACGAGGCGATCTTTGAAGCTGCCATCCGCGCTGCCTAACTGGTAACGGATCTGGCGCAGGGAGGTACGAAGATATTGAGCGTGGCGCTGGTCGATGTCGGCCAGCTGCGGGTCCAGCCATTCCAACTGGTGAATGATAAATTGCAAGGAGCTTACAAGGGATTGCTCCGCCTGTGCGGGGTCCAGGCGGCCTTGCAAGGCCATCTCGTCGGCAGCTTTGGCCAGCCAATCGACGTCAAGCAGCCAGGTTTGTAGTTGGTTGATGATATCCCGGCGGTAGCGAGAGACGTGGTCGGATGTCTTCAGCGCGTGATAAGAGGCGCCAAGCGTTTGGGAGTAATCGTCAAATTGCAGGCGCAGCAGGTCGGCAATCTCTTTCTCATGGGTGGCGCGTTCCACGTAACGGCGGATATTCTGGTTGAGCTCGCTAAGCCCGCGCACCATCTGGCGCACGTTTTCGTAGGCTTGGGTCACGGCCAGGGCCGGGGAGAAGTCCTTGTTGGTCTCGGCGGCGGTGATAAGCTGGTGGGCGGTGTAAATTTGCCCGGTGAATTCGTGCGGTTTTTGTTCTTCGATTTTGCGGAAAGCCTCCAGCAGGGTATAAGCGTAATCGGGTAAAGAGATCGTCTCGGAATAGTCGGCGTGTTGTTCCCGCTCGATCCAACCTGCTTCTTCCAGACGGCGCAGGAGGTAGGATGCATAATCTTGCTCGGACTTTTGGCCCGTTATCGAGACGGGATCAGACCTGTCTGTAGCCTGATTCGACATTTCTGCGGCAATCTCGCCCCCGGCATCTACGCCCTTTAAATAATCCACGATTTCGGCAACGACCACGTCCCGCGCCAGGCCAAAGTGATTGAACTCGGCCAATCCGTAGATGCGCAGCAGGAGCGCCATATAATGCCGCTGGAGCGTGATGTTGCCCTGGGTGCTGAACAGGTTGAAAAGATTGGGCGGTAGAATATCAAAGGGATTCGCCATGTTCCGTCTCCCACACCAGGATATCTTGCAGTTCACAGTGGAGCGCGTTGCACAGGCTGGCCAGGGCTTCCAGGTCAACGTGCCGCGCTGTGCCTGCATCAAGTCGGTAGACGAAATCCTTGGATACGCCCGCGATTTCAGCAAGCTTGCGCGGGGAGATGCGCTCGCCTGTCTCTGCCTGCTGTTTACCGAGTAAAATAGTGATACGGCCGGAAGTCACGAATTTAGAACCCATGTTCTAATTGTACGAACAGTCATCCGTTTTGTCAAGACTTATGGTGAAAATAGTAGACAGACGACGATTTTCTGAGAGTAATGTCCCCATGAACGTTCTATTGACCGATAAGGAAATCCGTCCAACACGTCCAGCTGCTTTAATCTTTCCAACGTCGCTGGTCTACATTAGGAATACCTGGATCATAAGGACCCTACAAACACCGTACTTGAATGCCGGCAAACCCCAAAACATCCCCATATCCAGGCGAAAAACGCAAATACCGCTATAAATGGCGGTATTTTTGGCGCTCGCGGCGCGACTCGAACACGCGACCCTTGCTCCGCAAGCTCAGATTCGGGTTTTCCAATCTCTCCAATACGCCGGATAAGGCCAGATATGGCGATTAGGTAAAGCGTAACCCCAAACGCGTGCTTTTTTTACCTTTCGATAAAAAGTTTTAAGGATGATTAGTCTTAAAATCCCACCATGGCGCTCACTTCCCTGATCTGCTGTAATGGAATAACCGTTATTTGTTCATTCACAGGGTATGCTTGATTTCCAGGATAAATAATCCAGAGATGGGCCAAATTAAGATCTTGAAGAACGACTTGCATGGATCTGGTTACTGCGGGTGCTTCGCTGAATTTGATTTCAAAGCCGTAACGCTCTCCCCGGTAGAAAAACAATAAATCCAATTCTGCCCCACCATGGGTATGACAACATCTAAACGTGGTCAAGAGCACCACCTATCGATGAGTTTCAAAATGCGTTGAGAGCGGCGTCCGCGTTGCATAGGCGGCTCCCAACGGGGTAACGGCACTCTGAAATTGAATAATTCAGCCGGGCTCCAAATATGGTCGGCTAACCCGGAGGCGATGGCTGGGGTACGCGAACCCAACAATAGCCGTAACGACCTACCGACAACTTCAGGCGCAAGATATGGTGAGGATCACAGAAATTGTAAAGACAGCCGATGATGTACATGCCAGCTTCCAGGGTATCTGCTTTACGAACCAGGGTGCGGGTTTTGCGGGCCAGGCTGTTGATGCGTTGGCGAAAGGTGGCATTGAGCCGTTCGATGAAAGCGGTATTGATCATTCCCTGTCCCTGGGTTTGGCGGATCAGATTTTCGACCATCTCCTGAATACCCTGGACAATCCGGCGGGTGATGGTGCGTGGACCCTCGGTTCGCTTTTTGACGACTTGCACGATGGCGATCTGTGGCCAGGAAAACAGCTTGGGACGTCCCTTTTCACGCTGCCAACGGGGTACAGGCGTGCGAAACGAGTTGCGAAAGGCGGTCACAGAGCTGGCCAGACCATCTACGGCTAAAAGCAACGGCCGACACAAGGCCACCGCTTTGATTTGATTGGCCAAAGCCTGGATCAAATCCAGATCACGATGAACGCTCACCGCACCTCCTAACCATAAGCGGGTCGATACCATGATCGCTAACGCCATCCAAAAATGCCCTTCCTGTCGCTTGACCTTGATTTCGTCTTCTTGTACTTACTGTAAATCCAACTGCGCCTGTTCAACTTTGTGTTCATGGACTACCTGACAGTGTTTACCTGCCCGTTGCCACCAATCCCGTACTGTTCGTTCGTCAAATCCAAAGGCTTTGACGTTGGCCTGGATTGGGCAGCCATTGGCCAACAACACAATCACCAAAATGACCGTCTCTGGGGCCGTTCGCAACCGGGAGAAGAGCGTGCCTTTCGTCGTGGTAAAAGTTGCTTGGCATACCTCGCAAATATACCGCTTCTCCTTCTGGCTGTGGACGGCAATATTCCCTTTTCCGGTTTGACCCCTTGCAGGGCAGGCGATATTGGGGCAAAATATCTCGTGGGGGTTCATTGGCTCCTCTCCGGGTTTGGTCACCAAGAGAGTTTGCCATTGAACCCCTATTTTTGTAAAGATCTAACTCAAACCACGTTTAGATGGAGTGGTACCCCAATTGGCATATGCCGCGCGAAAAACGATTCTAATTCATATAGACTGGAGCTTCAATTCCAAAGATATTGGTGGGAATACCAGTGTGGTTGGTATAATTCGACTAAAGATATTGTGCGTTGGAGGTAGCTGACATGGGCAACTTAATTGAAGGACGGATCGAGGTAAATCCAGAAGTAATGCTGGGGAAACCGGTAATTCGCGGAACGAGAATAACCGTCGAACTTATCCTGCGGAAATTGAGCGAGGGTGCGATGGAGGCGGACTTGCTGGATGCCTATCCACGCCTGACCCGGCAAGATATCCAGGCTGCACTGGCTTACGCTGCCAGTTCTCTGGCGCATGAAACTATCTTATTTCAGACCGGTGGATGACAACCTCTTCGCTACGGTTCCTGGCAGATGAAAGTTACGACTTTGGCGTCGTACGCGCCCTTAGAGCGCAAGGGTATGATGTTCTGGCAATCAGCGAGATCATGACCCGATCTGTGGACCGAGAGCTAATTGACCAGGCCTATCGGGAAAATCGGATCCTGGTCACAGAAGACAAGGATTTTGGTTGGCTGGTTTATGTAAGTCGGTCTAACTCGGCAGGTGTGATCTTGATTCGATATCCCGGTAATGCACGCAGGGAGTTGGCACAAGCGATTACAAAGCTCGTGACTGATAGAGGTGAAGAACTACCGGGAGCCTTTGTTGTGGTACAACCAGGGTATATCCAAATCAGCGGGGGGGCAAGCCTTGAGTAGGGCGTAACCGTCCCCTGCAACTCAAGCAGGGGACGGTTACTAACAAGCATCACAATCTCCAATTATCCGCCGGGCTGGCTTTGCGATGCGCTTGCTCTACATCGACTTGAGCAATATGGGCATCGTGCCGCACCATGTCTAGGCTGCCATGTCCAAGCATCTCCTGTAGGGAAAAGATATCGCCACCGGAGCGCAGATATGTAATCGCATAGGGTGGAAGAGCGGCGCGTTGCGAATTGCGGCGTATGTTTCCGCCCAGCCCCCTCCAAACCGGACGGGCAACTCGTCGTTGCATCCGGCTCTCCAATACAGTACAATCTAATCGCTGGCATAGTGATGATGGGCCATGTGACAGGCGTGACAGAGTAGCTTTGTCTGCTGCTCCATACCCGACTGAGCCACGTGACCCGCTCCTTTCTTAACCCTTTTCGCTTTGGCTAACCGGTTTGGGTGATGCGCATACAGCGTTACTCCGGTTGCTCCGCACTGCTCACAGCGTAACTCGGCTTTGGCCCGGGTTTCCAGCTTCTTATGCTGACTGCGACCCTTAGCCCAGTTGTAGTTGATATAGCCGGGTCTATCTTGCACTTCTTTTGCCGCTGTTGACATTACCCCCAATCGTTTCGGGGTCTTGTGCCAGATGAAATAGCGATTCTCTGGCACCTGGGGACTACCAGGTTTGTAGATGAACGAACCTTTACACCCAGTTTTTGGGTCTCGAGCATAATGATCATGCATGATTTTCGCTAATGAGCGGCGGTGGCGCTTACCCAGGTAGTGGGCTGTACGCCAGAAAATGACCATCGAGAGCTTTCCGCCGATGACATTGTTGTTATGTGCATAGCGGTAGTAGTTCGTCCAGCCTCTTGCCACCCCATTGACGTTTGTGAAAACGTCATACTCTGGAGCCTGGGGGTAACGGGTGGCTTGCTGGATCCTCTCCACCACGGTGCGCATGGCGTCCTTGGGGACGGCCAGATGCAACCAGCCGTTGCCGTTAGGATTGGCTCGTCCTTCCAGTTCATAGCCCAGGAAGCGCACTTTCTTGCGCCAGTGGGTGATATGCGTTTTCTCCTGGTTCAGGGCGAGGCTCAGGTTGGCTTTCATCCATTCAGCTACTGCCGTTTTCATCTGCTGTGCCTCTTTCTTGGATGCATCGCACAAAAAAATCGAAAAGTCATCGGCATAGCGTACGTAGTAGGTCACTTTACGGGGAAGAAGGCGTGGCTGCAAGCTACGTAGCCGCAACTTCTCCTGCAACTCCTGGCGCAGGCTTAGCGGGTCGGCTTTCTTGGGCATCGGTCGTTTACCATCCAGAATGCGCCGGATGTCCATGATACGGTAGTGTAGGCGCATATATTCCTGGTTACTGCGAGCATTGCGCTGCTGGGAAGTCTCTGAAGGTGGGTTTACTCCCATCTGTTCTTCCAGCCAGGTGTCCAACTCGTGCAGTACCACATTGGACGGGATGGGACTGGCAATCCCACCTTGAGGTGCTCCGGAGTAGGTCGGCTTGAACCTACCTTCTTCCATCACACCTGCTTGCAGCATCCTGCGGATCAGGTCAATGAACCGCTCATCTTTGATCCGTTTCCGTAAGCAGTTCAAGATGACCGAATGTGGCAGGCTGCCAAAACAGTCGGTGATGTCGCCTTCGATCACCCATTTTGCTCCTGCCCGGTAAGCCGTGGATACCTGTCGTAAGGCCGTGATGGTGCTATGCCCTGGCCGGAAACCATGCGAACACTTGAGGAAGATCGGTTCATAGATGGCTTCTAAGATCAGGGCGACGCCTGATTGAACGACTTTGTCCAGGCTGGTTGGCATTCCCAACGGGCGGAGTCGGCCATTTTTCTTTGGGACATATCCCCGTCTTACCGGCATGGGCCGGTAGGTCGCTTTGGCTAACTCCTGGCTGAGCTGAACCAGGTCTTCATTCGTGATATCGTCCAGTGTGCGTCCATCGACACCGGGGGTTTGTGCCCCTTTGTTCTTCGCAATGCGCGCTTTGGCTAACGTCAGCAGCCCACCCTGTCTTAACAACCGGTACAGGCGGTCAAAGCGTTTCGTTGGGTCTCCTTCTGCCAGTTTCTTGAGATGTCCAAGTTCTGCGGTCACATCTACCTTAAGGTCTAACACCTCTGTATGTGTCCTCCGATTGGACGACTGTGTCTCTGGCCCTTCGCCCTGTGTGCGGCTTTCCCGCACCCCCTGGGTGGTCGTTACGCCACCGACTACTACGGCCAGTCTGTCCCATCTATGCCCGCTGCGTCCCAAGATCGTCTCCCCTGGCGGGGAAGGCCAGATGGTTCATCGGTAGCTGTCTGGTTACGGGGAACCCGGTTCCCACTCGAATGGGGTCGGGTTGGCTTCCGAACACGTTCTCTCTGACAGAGAGCTTGAGAGCTGGGTTCTTCGCACTTGCAGGCGCTCGAACCTCCCTAACCTTAGCTCAGGTTTACCCGCCATCCTACGCTCGACGGGGTACAGCCCTCCTGGCATCTCAGACCGAGTATGCCAGCCGAGACTTAGTCATGTCTCGCCTTCGCCAATTACCGGCTAACCCTTTCCATTCACTTCTGAACGTTTGCTTTTTGGAGGTCGGTCTCCTCCTCACAACTCGCTCATGTCCCCTGGAAGCTGACCAGCCCGGAGCTTCTTGGCGCTCCGAACCACCAGGGTGAGAATGCTCGTCCCTGCCGACGAGCAGCGTCTTATGACGCAGTAACCAGACGCCCGAACGAGCGCCCAAAGGTGTGCCTGAATTTGTGGGGGTAGGCGTTTTTCACGCCGGCTCGTTCAGCGATGCGCTTGACCAACAGACGCAAGGAGTCGGGTTTGAACTTGCGATCGCCAGTGACCGCGAATAGCGGTGCATCGGGGTCCTCCCCATCTTCCCGTTCAGCCAGGTAACGCCACAAGACCCGTCGGCTACTTTACCCAGGTACACCATGCGCCCTTTGCCGCCTTTGGCCCCTCCTTCAAAGCCGTGCTTGACTTCCACTTTGCCGCGCTTGATCTCGACATCACCGACCTTGAGGGAACACAATTCCAAGGCTCTCAGACCCGTATCCACCAGAACCAAAATGATCGCCTGGTCCCGATTGGCGGTTGGCCGGCGCATCACATATTTGTGGCGCATATTGGTATCGGTTTCACACGTATACAGGCAGGCTTTGAGCATGCGCTCTACTTCATCCTGGGTAAATGGCTCTACCGGGGTTTTCTTGATTCGCGGCGGGGGGACGTCTTTCATCGGGTTTGCCATTTTGAATTCCTGGCTTGCCCAGTTGAAAAACGAGGACAAGGTGATCCAGACGTTGCGGATGGACTTAGGGGAAAACGGATGGGTTTTGCCATTCAATCGCTCGGGGGTGTATTCGGTGCGCAGCCAGGTCAGGTAGCCGCTGAGATCCTGGCTGGTGACTCCAGTCACTTTGCGATCCCCCGTGTGTTCAACCCATTTGACCAGAATACGCTCATAAGAATAGAGCGTACGTTGGGCCAGTCCTTCGGCCGTTTTGAAGTTCAAAAAACCTGTGACAGCCTTATCGAGAGTGAGTGAGCCTGACGAATTGCGGTTCATGTCAAATTCTCCTTTTCTGTGAGAGATTTGCCACCGCAGTCCGTCGGGTAAAACGAAAAACCATAGCTTTACGAGCTATGGTTCGTGATTAGTAGCGGGGCTAGGATTCGAACCTAGGACCTTCGGGTTATGAGCCCAGCCCCTATTTCGCACACTTTTTATCTTCAGGCTACTCATTTTAGCCTGGCCCGGCGATGTACGATCCAAACATGCCAGACTATGGTTGATTCTGACTTTCTGGGCCAATTTTAGCACAAATATTCGCCAGATGCAACCGCTTTGCCGACTTCTCCACACAAATGTAGAGCAGGTCGATCAACAAGGACCCGCTACCGGTTTGCAAACCAGACCGCGTAATCCATTACCACCTGGCATTGTGTGGCCCGTTTGTCTTTGACCTTCAAATCGGCCAGGGGAAGTTGATATGTCTTTCGATCTTTTTGTACATCCACCAAGATGCCATAATCCTCGAAGACCTCGTTCATCCCAATCACACGGATAGTATCTCCAGGACGGATGGGGCCATAAGAGTAGTATTCGGTAAGTTCAGCCTCGAACGGGAATATCAGCGTCTTTTCGAGGTGTTTGAACCAGGTCTCCAGACAGGTACCCTGATCTTGCGGGTCGATTCCGTCTAACACCATCTGGATACGTTCTCCCTCCTTATCGAGATGCAACCATCCCACATGGCGTGCAATTTCTCTGGATGCGGTAGTTACATCCTCAAGTGTATCTCTGGCTGTAGTCCCCTCCAATTCTGTGGCATACAAGTTCATCTCAACCCAATCCAGGCCATGTTTTTCTGCACGCTCTATAGAGGTCCTGGGCATATTCTGCAGCGTGAGGCTGTCCCATTGAACGGTGACAATTAAAGGTTCAGAAGGGACCTCTTCGATTTTCACCACACGGCCTTGCCAACCACTCATGTCGTCATCAAAGTCTGGATCTTGCACCCCTTGCTTCACTGCGACGGATTCGCCTACTTTGAATGGAAACGCTGGTTCACCTTGCAGTGAAGGTGAAGGAACTGCCTCGCCAGGCAAGTAGGGGATCAGCCCTTGGCGATAAGCATCTTCCTGGATGAAGCGGGGTGCATGGCGAGCGTCGATCATCAGGCCATTGACGGAAATCATCCAGGCCATCGGGTTCTGGTCCATCAGGCTGGGGAGCGTCCAGCGCGGGTCGAACTGCATCAAGTCGAATAGGTCGCGGATTGCTTTTGATTTGTTGTAACCTGTGCTCTGGGTAACCCCAAATGCGGCACATAAATCCTCTGCACTGATGTAAGGAGGGAATGATTTGTCGAAGAGGAAATTTACGAACCCGATCGTGTAAACAATGCCACAGGCCCAGGTGTTTGCGCGACCGCTCTCCAACGGCGAGGGGCGTTTGCGAGCCAGGGCAGCGGCCATTTTGCGACTCATTTCAGCGTACTCGTCGTTCAGGTGTTTATGGCAGACACTGTCTGTGATCGATGTGATTTCATCGAAGCGGGTCTGCAATTTCTTGGGGATTTTTTCACTCATGATTTTTTTGAGGGCTTCATTTTTCGAATAGAACCGGCTGATTTTCCATTCCTGACCGTTAATGATCACTTGTGGTGTGCTCTTCTTCCACGGCGGGTTTTCTTCAATTGCTGGATTGTTTTATCACCCGCCCTCACACTAACGCTGTCCTTCTCTGTAAGCTCATTGCTTTCTTGGGGCTTCCCTCGATTGATGGCGTCCTTAAAAATCCTGTAATGCCGTTTGAGCCGAGATACGTATCTGCTGTCTTTCAAAATATCTTCGATGAGAGCCAAGAAGGCCTGGGCATATTTGGATTGGGGGCTACCGAAATTTAACACTGGCCCTTGTAGGTCATGGATCGTGCGAGGGTCACTATCTCCCAACCATTGCGCATAAAATTTTTCGCTCTCCCATCCATAGGCAATGATCGCCATTGATTTTTCCCGTTCCCAATCGTATACATCAAAAAACACTCGCCGGCAATCACAGGCAGGCTCATTACAGTACATTTCGATCATGCCATAGTTACCCTTTGGAATGCCTTCATGCTTCATAACCGTAATAGTTCGAGTTTCCTTTTCGGCAATTTCAGGAAAGAAAGCATGGAAAGATTCGTAAGGCATCAATAATATCCTTTCACTTTTGCTTCTTTTTCGACTTCTGATTGCCTCGTTTTATGTTATATCGCTGTCGCTATTCGCGACGCAATTATCGGTTGACAATCCAATTCGGCGGAAGCAGACGTTGGCCGATTATGCTGTAGCCCTCAACGTCAATTATAAACGCTGACTGACGTTAATTTGGCTTTCCACAGAAGCCTCGCGAGGTAGGCGATATTATTTTTCTGGATGATAACTTAATCCCATACCCGGATCAATGGGCTTTCTTGTCATCGATTCGCCGAATGAATCTTCAAGAAGTCGATTGGATGACCCATCGATGAGTTGCCAAAATGATGTTTTGTGTTTATAATATTGTGTAATACGCAACATTTAATACATACAACATCATTATATATGTACTCTAAGACTCTCGGAACAGAAAGCGCTCGTTTGCTCACTAAGCTCGCCAGCCAGGGAAGAGCGGTATTCTCCATCGAAGATGCCTTACAGATTACAGAGAAGACCTATGTAGCCGTGCTGCACGAACTTCGCCGCCTGACGAAGGCTGGTTGGGTCGCTAAGCTTACCCCGGGTAAGTATGCCCTGGTTCCTTTAAGTTCGGGAGACGAAGCCATTCCTGAAGCAAATCGCCTGGTAATTGCCCGTGAATTGGTGGGGGATACTCCGTACTACCTTTCTCATGATAGCGCCTCGAAATCCATAATATGCTGACACGTCCAGTCACCACCGTCACCATTACTTCCGCCCGTCGGTTGCTCAATCGGACAATACTCCATGTTCCTTATCGGTTTGTCACCGCAAAACCCAAAGAACTATGGGGGTACTCAGCAGTATGGGTCATGCCGGCCGAGCAGGTTCAAGTTAGCGACCTGGAACGCACCATTCTGGATGGCCTGGCGCGTCCCGACCTCTGTGCTGGGGTTAGCGAGGTCGTCATCGGGCTGTGGATGCGTAAGGACGATCTGGATTGGGCGAAGCTGGCAGCCTACACTCAACGATTCGGGATCCAGGTCGTAGCGAAGCGACTGGGGTACCTGCTTGAACTCTACGATCTGGGCACCAAGAGAGCGATTGAAATGTTACACCAAATGGTTGGCCCAAGTTATGCATTATTGGACCCGCAGTTGCCAGCTCAGGGAAACTACCTGGCGCGCTGGCGGCTGCGGCTCAACATTGATCCTGAAGTGTTGAAAGGGATTGTAACCACCTGATATGATCCAATCCAGCGAAATCTCTAAATTGGCTCATCGTCTCGGTCTAGGCGACAAGACGATTGAGAAAGACTATGTGCTGACCTGGGTGTTGTTGGCGCTTGCAGATTCGCCCTTGTGCGATGAGTTGGCTTTCAAGGGAGGAACAGCCATCAAGAAAGTGTATTTGCCAGATTACCGTTTTTCGGAAGATCTGGATTTCACATTGCTTGATACAACTCTGACGAACGAAGCCTTGCAGGCTTCCTTAGTAGGATTGCTCCCATGGCTGAAAAGGGAGGCCAACCTCATCCTGGCCATTCGCAAAGTCGAAACTCACTCCGGTGGTAATCCGGCGATTTACTTGAATTATGTCGGTCCGTTATTAGGCGATCTTCCCAGCCGCTTTCTGAAGGTGGATTTTACACGCGATGAAATCCTGGTATTCCCGTTGGGCAAGAAGTCACTCATGGCTCCTTATAGCGACTGCCAGGACCGCAAAGCTCTGCTGACGGTTTATTCTTTGGAGGAGATCCTGGCCGAAAAATTACGTTCGCTCCTGACCCGCACCGAACCTCGCGACCTTTATGATACATACTACATGTTTTCACATCAGATGGTAGACGTTGAAAACATGGCTTTCAGCATGCGGCCCAAGTTTGAGATGAAGGGTTATGTGGTCAGCGATTTGAGAACAATCTTAGCCCGTCGACAGCCGACCTTTAGACAACTCTGGGAAGCCCGTCTTCGTGGTCAAATGCCGGAAATCCCTCCATTGGAAGATGTTATTCGAGAGACCAACCGGATCTTCAAGCAGTATTTTTAACACCTGCGTCTCTTTCCTCACCTGGCACTTGATCAAATCAAGATGCGCAATCTCGAGAGTTGGTAAGCTTCACATTACTCAGCCTCGCTCGCCGACCCTGTCGAGAGCATCACGAAGTGCAGCAAGTTATTTCGTCTGTTGGGTTCATACCCCCTGGGTCAGAAGTATGAATCCGGATTTCACCCAGTTTTAAACGAAAAAAGGCACCTTTGAGTGCCTTTTTTAGTAGCGGGGCTTGGATTCGAACCAAGGACCTTCGGGTTATGAGCCCGACGAGCTGCCACTGCTCCACCCCGCAATATTGCGCCCAGTTAGCGAGCGGCCCACATTATAGCACGCCCAGCGCGGGGCGTCAAGGCGAAGGCACCTGACCAGATTTGGGGTCCACAAACAACCACAACCACATTTGCCAGTTGCTCACCGTAGTCCTGGACGATTCTGGCAGCGGTGTGGGCACCGGGGTGCTTCCAGCCGGCGCGATCGGTATCACCGGGTTATCGCCCGGCTGAACCATGTGCCCTTCTTCATATGCCCATTTTTCCACCGCAGCCTCGGAGGTAGCAAAAGCAATCTGTGTTTGCAGCGCTACCTGGGTTTTCTCCAGGCTGCCCAGCTCTGCAGCAACCACTTCCTTCTCGGCTGTCAGGTGGCGTAAAGCCGCCATGCGGTTATTGAAATCCATCACCAGGTAAGCCAGCACCACCACCCCAGTGATGATCAGGGCATATTTCCAGCTAAATTTCGGTCGCTTCATAACCTCATCTTACCGCAGCCTTCCAATAGATGCAAGGTTTGTCCACGTCTCTACCCCTCTTTCCCAGTCAAAGGGGAGCCTGCGCCAGGATCATCAGGGGCGCCTTAAAACCTTCTCCCCTGCACAGGCGACAGGGGAGAAGGTGCAACATTCATGCCGAAGGTGGGATTTGAACCCACACGAGCGTATGCCCACTACGCCCTGAACGTAGCGCGTCTGCCAATTCCGCCACTTCGGCTTGCGCAGGCTATTTTACCCCGAATCAGGGTTTTGTCAATGATCGTCATG
>Ga0105106_10001074_pt1 | contig 19578 bp, 13 predicted proteins | sample PPLLaktember2015_5_FD_79109 | JGI IMG/M metagenome (GOLD analysis project Ga0105106, IMG submission 79109) | Freshwater sediment microbial communities from Prairie Pothole Lake near Jamestown, North Dakota, USA - PPLs Lake P8 Core (1) Depth... | ecosystem: Environmental > Aquatic > Freshwater >...
AGAATAGAGCAGCATCGAGCCATGTCCACCCGATAGGATAAACCGGTCGCGGTTTGCCCAGCCGGGATTGGTGGGACTGTGGCGCAGGTGACGAGTCCAGATGGTGTAAGCCAGGGGAGCTGTGCCCATCGGCAAGCCCGGGTGACCTGATTTTGCCTGTTGGACAGCATCCGCAGAGAGAAAGCGAATAGTATTGATTGCTTGGTTTTGAAGTTGGAGGGTTTCTTTCATGGGAATCCTCTACTTGAAAGTAATGGGCGTGTGTTCGTGAAGGCTTTGCCTTCACGAACACACCTCATGGAATAAAAATTGGCGCTTAATTTTAAGCGGTTTGAGCCTGGTGAGCAATTTTCTCACCAGCGTCCCGATTGCGCAGGTAGAGCTTGGTGAACTCTTCCGTAATTGCCGGGATGATTCCTAAAGCAACGACAACCAGCCATTCTTTACCAGTCAGGAAATGGGTGTTGAAGATCGGCTGCAGAAAAGGCACATTAACCACCATTAACAGCAGGAAAAGCGATAGCCCAACAGCATACTGCATATATTTGTTGGAGAATACACCCAGGCGGAAGATGGAGGCTCGCTCCGAGCGGACGGTATAGGCACGGAACAACTCACATAGGGATAGAGTGACAAAAGCCATCGTCTCGGCAGTCTGCACATCCACCCCGGACCAGTCATGCTGAAGTACGTAGGACAGTATGTTTAAGCCGTCGGGGATAGAGGCGCCAGCTTCCAGATGCCAGGACAAACCAAGGATGAAGGCTCCCAGAACAGCACCCGTTTGGGCGATGGTCTGGATGAACATACCCAGACGCATCGAGCTGTTGACGATCGATTCGTTCTTGGGGCGGGGTAGCTGTTCCATGATATCCGGGTCGCCCTTCTCCATTGCCAGGGCTAAAGCCGGGGCGCCATCCGTGAGCAGGTTGAGCCACAATAGCTGGATAACCGTCAGCGGCATGGGCAGGCCGGCCAACGTCGCCAGGAAGATGATCATGATCTCGGCGATATTGGAAGATAGTAAAAAGAAGACAAATTTACGAATGTTAGAGTAAATGACCCGGCCTTGCTCGACTGCTGCAACGATGCTGACGTAATTGTCATCGGTCAGAACCATATCCGCAGCACCTTTGGCCACGTCGGTGCCGGTAATACCCATCGAGACACCGATATCGGCGCGCTTGATAGCTGGAGCATCGTTGACGCCATCGCCAGTCATCGCCACTACTTCATTATTTGTACGCAATGCATCGACAATACGCATCTTGTGCTCAGGCGAAACGCGTGCAAAGACGGCAGTTCGTTTGACCTCTTCTGCCAGGGTGGCATCATCCATGTTGTTAAGCTCTGTCCCGGTGTACACTTTGTCGCCTTTACGCAGTAGTCCAATGGTTTCAGCCACAGCTCGACCCGTATTGGGGTAGTCGCCGGTGATCATGATCGTCCGCAGCCCTGCGCCACGCGCCTTTTCCAGCGCAGGTTTTACTTCCGGGCGAGCCGGGTCAATCATGCCCATCAGGCCGGCAAATACCAAGCCCTGCTCGGCATACTCCCGGGTGAGTTCTTCAGGCACCTGGGACTCGACGCGGTAGGCAAACCCCATCACGCGCAAGGCATCGTTGGTCATATGGTCATTGGCTTCCCGGATACGGGCACGCATCTCATCAGTCAGTGGCATAACCTCGTCTTCGATGGTCTGGTAATCGGTGCACAAATCCAGCACCAGGTCCGGGGCACCTTTCACCGTGATTGCATGTGAACCCAACTTGCTCTGATCCTTGAACGGGGAGATACCTTCCTCCTTGATCCAGGTGATCTCATGCACGGTGGTCATGCGCTTCAGGCTTGAATCAAAGGGGATTTCTTTCCGGCGTGGGTAGGCGACCGGCAGCTCGTCCAACTTCTCCCAGGCTTTCATAGCAGCCACGATCATTGCCCCTTCTGTGGGATCACCGATCATTCGGTAAGCGTTCGGGCCTCCTTCAGATAGCGGCTCCAATACCGCGTCGTTATTTAAAACTCCCACCCAGAGAACCGTGGTGAGTCCAGGTACTTTCTGCAAGTCGGCTTTCTGGCCGTCTACGTGGAATTCTCCCTTCGGATTATAGGCAGTGCCAGTTACTTCGGCAAACTTGCCATCCACCCAAAGACGGGTGACGGTCATAACGTTCTGGGTGAGTGTGCCGGTCTTATCCGAGCAGATGACTGTGGCTGAACCAAGGGTTTCAACAGAGGCCAGCTTACGGATTAAGGCATGCCGGCGCACCATTTCGCGCATACCCAGCGCCAGGCTGATGGTAACCACAGCCGCCAGACCTTCAGGCACAGCAGCAATCGCCAGACCTACCGCGATCATAAAGCTATCGATGACAATATCTGCAGTCGCAGTTGTAAAACCTGCTGAAAATACTCCGCCGCGCCACATACCCAGAAGGAATACAACGCCACAAATTGCCAGGGCAGCAATGCCAAGGGTTTTACCCAGCTGATCCAGGCGACTTTGCAGGGGCGTGCCTTCATCCTCTACGGCTTGCAGCATGTCAGCAATCATGCCAAGCTGCGTACGCATACCGGTCGACACCACCACACCGCGCCCACGACCATAATTGACCACGGTGCCCATGAAGGCGGTGTTCTTCCGGTCGCCCAGGGTGGCGTCTTTATCCAGCAATAAAGCTGCATCTTTTTTGACGGGAACTGATTCGCCGGTCAGCGCCGCCTCCTCCACCTGTAGGTTAATCGCCTCGATCAGGCGGATATCAGCCGGGACAAAATTACCGGCCTCCAGCAAAACCACATCCCCTGGCACCAGTTGGCTGGCAGCCACAGAGACGCGCTGGCCATCACGCAGCACCTGACACTCTGGAGCAGCCATTTTCTTCAAAGCTGCCAGTGCTTCTTCTGCCCGACTTTCCTGAACAACTCCCAGGATGGCATTCAGCACCACGATGAGCATAATCACCCCGGCTTCCAGCCAGTCCCCCAGCACAGCCGAAATGAGCGAGGCGACGATTAACAGAATAACGATAAAGTTGTTGAGCTGGACAATCACCAGTTGTAAAAAGGTCGGGCGAGGCTTTTCTTTAAGTTCGTTTGGTCCATAATGCGCAAGTCGTTTGGCAACTTCTTCTGATGTCAGGCCCTGGGCTGGTGACTCCAGTGCTTCAAAAACATCGCCAAGCGCCAGAGTATGCCAGCTCATATTGAGATCAGAGTTGATGTCAGCAGGATTCGATTTTTTATTCTCCACTATTTTTCCACTCCACTTTAAAAGGGTAACTAATTATCGGACTTACGTAGCTAGTGGATGGAGTAATTATCCTTCCCACTGCGTATGGAAGCTACCTTCCCGGTCTATGCGCCGGTATGTATGCGCCCCAAAGTAATCGCGCTGCGCCTGGGTCAGGTTGGCAGGTAAGATCTCCGAGCGGTAGGCATCCAGGTAAGCCAGAGAAGCGCTGGTTGCCAGCACAGGAATACCTAAACCTACTGCTGTTTGTACAACCTGGCGCCAGGCGGTCTGGCGATTTAACACCGCCTCCGTGAACACCGGGCCTAACAGCAGGTTGGGAAGGTCAGGATTACGACGGTAGGCCAGGGTGATATCGCTCAGCATGGCCGCCCGAATGATACATCCTGCTCGCCAGACAGGGACGATCTGTGAAAGATCAAGATCCCAGTTGTACTCATGGGAGGCCATTTTTAGCAGGTTTAGCCCCTGTGCATAGGAAGTAATTTTACTTGCATACAGAGCCTGTTCTGCCGCAGCAATCAGCGCAGCTTTATCACCGCTGAATTTCTCAGCATTTCCCAATACCTTGGCGGCGATCACGCGCTCGGGTTTGAGGGCAGAGATTAAGCGGCTTTCAACAGCAGCATTAATTGTGGGTATAGCCGCGCCGGTATCCAGGGCAGTCTGGCTGGTCCACTTTCCGGTACCCTTCTGGGCAGCTTCATCCAGGATCATATCGACCAGTGAACGGCCAGTCTCCTCGTCGATTCGAGCCAGGATCTTGGCTGTGATTTCAATTAGGTATGAGCGTAGCTCACGGGTATTCCATTCCTCGAAAATTTGCGCTAATTCAGCATTGGACATGCCTGCGCCGCGATGCAGCAAGTCGTAAATTTCAGCGATCAACTGCATATCGCCATACTCGATACCGTTATGCACCATCTTGACATAGTGCCCCGCCCCGCCAGCGCCCATCCAAGCCACACAAGGCTCACCATCCTCAGCTTTGGCTGCGATGGCCTCAAACATCGCCTGGATGCGTGGCCAGGCTTGTTGTGCGCCACCCGGCATCATACTGGGACCCCATAACGCCCCGCTCTCGCCGCCCGATACTCCCATACCAATATAATCCAATCCAGCTTGCGCCAGCTCTTTGACACGCCGTTCGGTATCAGCAAAAAACGAGTTTCCCCCATCAATAATGAGATCGCCTTTTTGCAGATATGGCTTCAGGTTAGCAATGGCAGTGTCCACCGCATCCCCGGCCGGGACCATCAAAAATATAGTTCGCGGAGCAGCGAGCGCCCCAACCAACTCTTCTAATGAGTTTGTGACCGCAATGTTAAAGTCTGCAGGTAGTTTCGGAGCTACATCGTAGCCAATCGGCGGATATCCGTTGCGCGCAAAATTTTGCGCCAGACTACGCCCCATCACACCTAACCCAAGAATCCCTAGCGAATATTTGGTTTCCATATTTAACTCCACAATCTACAAAATTTTTTCTTGTCGCCCTTAAGTAAAATTTTCCTCATGGCTGTTTCGGGATCATCGAACCGGTTTAGAACCATGCAGGCATCGAGAATGCTTTCACAAAGCCAGGATTAGCTATTTGCCAGCCGGTAGAGGATCTCGCCTGCCCTGGGAACATACAAAACTCCCTCATCCTCACGATCCTTCCAGGCCTCGATATTGATATCATCCGGGTTTTGATAACCGAGATTCAACCGGGTGCAGTCTGCAGGGGGTACTCTGGAGGCCAGGGTCACGTTCACATTAGGTTTTTCAATCCCAGCATCCATCACCCCCGAACCGCGCACATGGGTACTGTGCGCCAGGACACCTAGGGGGATATGCCGGTATCGCTCCCAGTCATTGAGGAAATAGGGCAGGGTGTGGTAGCCAATCTCATAAATATACTTCCCGTGCACATGGCTGATCACATCCAGGTGTGGGGCGTAAATAATCAGCTCCCCACCTAAAGCAATCGCAGGTTCAAGTTTGTACATGGCTTTGGCCGCGGTCCATAACTCATCGTACATGGCCGGCGCGCAGGACAATACCCGTTTGTATGGCTGCTTCACCCAACGAATATGCCGTTGGGCAGAAGCCTCTGCAGCCGCGTTCCATGTCATAAACAGATCACCCACAAACAACCCCGCCAGGTCGTGTCCTTCGACAACCAGAGCTACCAGAGTGACCGGGGTTTGTAAGCGTTGCACTGCAGCATTGATCATTGCCCTTACAGGGGTGTCCTTAATTCCAATTGTGCCAACTACCCCAGCCAGGGCGCCCAACCAGTGCGTGGCATTGATCATATCCGGTCCGGAGATGCCAGGGAACAGGTATTTCGCCCCGCCCGAAAAACCGACGACTTCATGGGGAAAAGTTGGGCCGACGATCAGGATATGATCGTATTCCAAAGCTAGCTTATTGATACGGATCACGACTTCGTCGGGAAGAGACTTATGCCAGCTATCCCCGGCAATCTGCTTGATCTCGTCCTGTTGCATGACCCCCAGAGAGGTCAGTGCATCAGGATCATCCCAGGCGTGATTGAGCAAGCGGATGTGGCGGTAGGTCGTCCTGCGTTCTTCGGCGCTGATACCAACCAAGCTATTCAAGCTCTCCTCAGGAAGCGGAGGATGGGTACCCAACGCCACCAGGAAATCTAACTGGCGCGCATCGTGTAAAATCTCGACCACCATACGAAACAAGTCTGGCAAAGGAAGCGAGCGAGTATGGTCTGGAATCAACACCAGGACTTTTAGATTGCTGAACTTACCACCCAATCCTTGAGAAAGGGTTTCGTAGATCGTATTTTTGTCCAGCAAGCCTGCCGGCTCATTTTTCTGAGAATATATCATCGTGAAATGCCTTAAAAAAAGTTTTATCCGAGTAAAGATTATTCCGGACCGGCAGTCATTTAGACGCCGCTGTACGCGGAGAATCCACCATCGATGGGGATGATCACACCAGTTACAAAAGCTGACGCCGGTGAAAGCAACCACAACACAGCTCCATTCAGATCATCCGGAACCCCAAAACGCCCCACCGGCGTATGGTCAATAATCTTCTGCCCACGCGCGGTTAGCTGCCCGCTTTCTGCCTCGGTCAACAAGAAACGGTTTTGTTCGGTCAGGAAGAACCCGGGAGCTATTGCATTGACTCTGATCTCAGGCGAATACTCCTGTGCCATGTGCACGGCCAGCCACTGTGTGAAATTGCTCACCCCGGCTTTGGCAGCAGAATAGGCGGAGACGCGCGTCAGGGGACGGAAAGCATTCATCGATGATACATTCAAAATTACACCCTGTTTGCGTTCAGCCATATGCCGGCCCACAATCTGCGACGGGATGATAGTGCCCATCAAGTTTAATTCAAACACCCAGCTCAGGGCTTCGGCGGGTAAATCAAAAAATGATTTCTCTGCGCTGGTGGTTGCATCTGGCTTATTACCGCCAGCGGCATTGATTAAACCGTCAATCTTCCCAAATTCATTCAAGACAAGCTCGACCGCCGTTACAACCGATTCTGCCTTTAATACATTACATTGCACCGCCAGAGCGCGTCCCGCACCATAGGCTTGGTTAAATTGCGCAACCAGTTTTTCGGCAGCAGCCATGTTGTAATCCAGAATGGTCACGCTCGCCCCGCATTCAAGCAGCGCGCGCGCCATATCCGCGCCCAATACACCTGCGCCTCCGGTGATCAGAATACTCTGCCCGGTGAAATCAAATACTTTGGAATAATCAATGCTCATAACGTTCCTCTCAGTATTGTCCAGGATGTTTTTAGTCGGTGATTAAGCGAGTGTGGTTTGCGAGTAACACCTTTTTTTACCAGGCAGCATAACGCGCTGAAATCGAAAAAACGCCCACGTGTGATCTCAGCCAATTCAACGCTCCCTTCCATATCATAACGATTATAAACGTAAGGGATGCGATTGCGGTAACTGCCTGGAGGAATTACCATCCCAAATTCAACCGGGATCTTCAGATCATGCGACATTGTCGACATAATGCTCAGTGAGTTGACCTCCCTCGCCTTGATGGTATTGGATAGAATTTTTTTACTTCATCCTGTCCTGCGAATATGAATAACCGCGTTTACAATATAGATAATTTAGTCCAGGGCGAATCCAGATCTGTTCGATCGCATCTCACCAGATAGAATAATCTAAATTTATCAACGAAAGGGTTTTTAATCATGAATAATGGCCTTAATATTCCTCAGAATGGTACATTGGACCTGGTCTCCTCGGTGCGCTAAATCACCGCGTCGATTCGGGCATCATTCCTTTCCGCAAAGCAACCGTCTGGCAAGTGCATCCCAGCGGCGGAGAATATAACGTAGCCGCTAATCTGGCCGACTGCTTTAGATTGCGAACTGGTATGGTATCAGCAATTGTGGACTATCCAATTGGCGATCTCATTGCTGAGCGGGTGCGCGCGATGGGCATCAAACCTTTCTATAAGCACTTTGCCCACAATGGCGTGGATGGCCCGAATATGGCGACCATTTACAGCGACCAGGGCCATGGTGTGCGCGCCCCAGTCGTATTTTACAACCGCGCCAATGAAGCAGCAGCCCAACTCAAGCCGGGTGACTTTGATTGGAGCGCGATCCTGGCAAACGGTGTGCGCTGGCTGCACAGTGGCGGTATCTTTGCCTCATTGTCTGCGACAACAGGTGAAGTAATCATTGAGGGCATGCAAGCCGCCAAAGCCGCTGGAGCAGTAACCTCTTTCGACCTGAACTATCGCGCTAAGCTGTGGAACATTTGGGGCGGAGCGGCGCGTGCCCAGGCAGTTATCAAGCGCATTGTAGAGCATGTGGATGTCCTGGTCGGGAATGAAGAGGACCTCCAATTAGGCCTCGGGGTCGCCGGCCCACAGGTCACCGCCAAATCCAAGCTGGACCCCAGTGTCTTTTTCGGGATGATCGATCAAGTGCGCAGCCTGTATCCTCAAATTAAAGTCGTCGCCACCACTTTGCGCGAGGTGCATTCAACCAACCACCACACCTGGGGCGCAGTAGCCTGGATCGATGGACAAACCTACGCTTCTCCAACCTGTGAGCTGGATGTCTACGACAGAGTTGGGGGCGGGGATGGATTTGCGGCAGGTCTCTTCTACGGCCTGCTAACGGGTGAAGAACCACAGGCGGCTGTCAACCTGGGTTGGGCACATGGTGCGCTGATGACAACCTTCCCCGGCGATACCACCATGGCGACCCTTGAACAGGTACGCGCATTCGCAAAAGGCGGCTCGGCGCGCATCCAGAGATAACTTACAATCCCCGATCGTACTTTCCTGGAGGGAAAAATGAGTGTCCACCCGCTGGCAGGCAAAGTCGCACCCTACCAAACCTTAATCAACGTTCCCCGCCTTATTTCGGCGTATTACACCTACCAACCGGACCCGGGTAATCCTGCACACCGCGTTGCGTTTGGTACGTCCGGGCATCGCGGATCATCTTTAAATCATAATTTCAACGAAATGCATATCCTGGCCATTAGCCAGGCGATTGTCGAATTGCGCACATCACAAGGCATCACTGGCCCCCTATACCTGGGAATGGATACACACGCCCTATCCGAGCCAGCGTTGAACACGGCGATTGAAGTATTTGCGGCAAATGGGGTAGACGTAGTAATCCAACAAGGGCTTGGTTACACACCCACCCCGGTCATTTCACATGCAATCCTGACCTATAACCAAAACCGGACAGCCGGCCTGGCCGATGGGGTGGTGATCACACCATCTCACAACCCCCCCGAAGATGGCGGCTTCAAATATAACCCGCCCTCGGCTGGCCCAGCGGACACGAAAACCACGCAATGGATCCAGGATCGCGCCAATGAGATCATGGCCAACGGTTTAAAAGAGGTAAAGCGCGTCCCCCTTGAAAAGGCGCTCAAAGCTCCCACGACCCATGATTATGATTATGTTACACCGTATGTGGCGGACCTCGAAAACGTTATCAATATGCCGGCGATAGCAGCAGCCGGATTAAAGATCGGTGTTGACCCGATGGGCGGTTCGGGGGTCGCCTACTGGGAACCCATCGCTGAGAAGTATGGATTGAATATTGAGGTGGTGAACCCTCGCGTCGATCCGACTTTTGGCTTTATGACCCTGGATCACGATGGAAAAATCCGTATGGATTGCTCCTCACCCTACGCTATGGCCAGCCTGGTCAAGCTCAAAGACCAATTTGATATCGCTTTCGGCAACGACTCCGACTATGACCGCCATGGCATTGTCACCCGCAGCGTGGGGCTGATGAACCCGAATCATTTCCTGGCAACTGCCATCTGGTATCTGTTCCAGAACCGGCCCGGCTGGGGCAAGGATGTAGCCATCGGTAAAACCCTGGTATCCAGCTCGATGATCGATCGCGTCGCAGCGCACCTCGGCCGTAAGTTATGCGAGGTGCCGGTCGGTTTTAAGTGGTTTGTGGATGGCTTGGTAGATGGCTCATTTGGCTTTGGAGGAGAAGAGAGCGCTGGAGCATCTTTCTTGCGCCATGATGGCACCGTCTGGACGACCGACAAAGACGGATTTATCCTCGACTTATTAGCCGTTGAAATCCTGGCTACCACCGGTCGCGACCCGGGTGAACACTACCAGGCGTTAGAAGCACAGTTTGGCAAAGCCTGGTATGCCCGCAAAGACGCGCCCACAAGTCCAGCCGAAAAAGCTGTACTCGCCAATCTGTCCGCCGAGCGAGTCGAGGCTACCGAGCTCACCGGTGATACTATCATTGCCAAGCTTACTCACGCACCCTGCAACAACGCTGCCATCGGTGGGCTGAAAGTCGTCACAGCCAATGGGTGGTTCGCTGCCCGACCATCCGGCACTGAAAATGTGTACAAGATCTATGCTGAGAGCTTTATCAGTGCAGACCACCTGAGCCGGATCCAGGCAGAAGCCCAGGCGATTGTCGATGCGGCATTGAAACAAGGATAAGGAGTTAACCGATGTCTGGCCTAGAGGAATCGCTAGCCTGGCAGGAACTGGTCCGGCACCAACAGGAAATAAACGAGCTGCATGTGCGGGACCTTTTCGCGCAAGACCCCCAACGCTTTGAAATATTTTCGCTGCGATTGGGAGATCTTTTGTTTGATTTTTCGAAGAACCGCATCACCCAAAAATCCATACAACTGCTGGTCGATCTGGCGCGCCAGGCTAATCTGGACCAGAGAATCGCAGCCATGTTCAGCGGCCAGAAGATCAACACGACTGAGGATCGGGCCGTGTTGCATATCGCCCTGCGCAACCGATCCAATGAGCCGATCTTTGTGGATGGACAGGACGTGATGCCCGAGGTCAACCGGGTTTTGGAGAAGATGCGCAGCTTCAGCGAGGCTGTCCGCTCCGGTGCATGGAAGGGCTATACCGGCAAAGCGATCACCGACATCGTCAATATCGGCATTGGCGGTTCGGATCTGGGCTCCAAGATGGTCTGCGAAGCATTGAAGCCTTATGCCAGACCAGATCTGCGCGCCCATTTCGTTTCGAACGTAGACAGCACCGACCTGGTGGAGACTCTCAAGACACTCAACCCTGAGACAACGCTCTTCCTGGTAGCCTCTAAAACTTTCACCACCCAGGAAACCATGACCAACGCTCATTCAGCGCGCCAGTGGTTTCTCAGTGCTGCTAAGAGCGAAGCAGATATCGCCAGGCACTTTGCGGCCATGTCCACCAACACGAGCGCGGTGAGCAAATTCGGGATTGATCCTCAGAACATGTTTGAGTTTTGGGACTGGGTCGGCGGGCGTTATTCCCTGTGGTCTGCGATTGGACTCTCGATTGCTATCTACCTGGGCATGGACCGTTTTGAAGAGCTGTTGAGCGGCGCACACAAAGTCGACCGGCATTTCCGCACGGCTCCCTTCGAGCACAACATCCCGGTCATCATGGGCTTGCTCGGCATCTGGTACAACAACTTCTTTGGGGCGCACTCCCATGCCATCCTGCCTTATGACCAGTACCTGGCTCACTTCCCGGCCTATTTTCAACAAGGAGACATGGAAAGCAACGGCAAGAGCGTCACGCAGCAAGGTGTATGGGTCGACTACGCAACCGGTCCTGTGATCTGGGGACAGCCCGGCACGAATGGTCAGCATGCTTTCTACCAGCTCATTCATCAGGGCACCCAGCTTATCCCCTGTGACTTCCTGGCCGCGGTAAACAGTCACAATCCTCTTGGAGATCATCATCCGATTCTTTTATCTAACTTCCTGGCGCAAACTGAGGCACTGATGCAGGGAAAGACGCCGGGCGAAGCGCGGTCCGAGTTAGAGGCAGCCGGGATTTCCGGTACACAACTAGAAATGTTGGTACCAGCCAGGACTTTCCCTGGAAATCGACCGACCAACTCCTTCCTTTACCCAAAACTGACCCCCGAAGTTCTTGGCGCGCTGATCGCCCTCTACGAGCACAAAATCTTTACCCAGGGTGTCATCTGGAACGTCAACTCCTTCGACCAGATGGGTGTTGAGCTGGGCAAACAATTGGCGAAAAAGATATTACCCGAGCTATCCAGCCGGGCGCAAATTACCAGCCATGACTCATCAACCAATGGCTTGATTAATACAATCAAGTATCTGAACAAGGCCAACACTTAATTCATCCCATTTCTTAACGGGGAGTATCACCAGTATGGAAGATATGCTGAAAGACAGCCTGGTACACACTTTCCATACTGGGGGTTGAAGAACAAAGTAAGTTCGTATCGATGGGAACAGGCGCTAAACCGTCCAGGTGAGCATACACACCATACTCGGATGGACGGTTCACTACCCCTCATTTTTTTCGAAACAGGCTACCCAACGGGTAGCGATTAATGTACTCAACCTCCGCAGATGGCAATGGTCCTCTCGCCAATCTCAGGGATAGTCAATGAATATTGGTACTCCAGCGTATAGGCTTCACCTTTCACTTTAAAGTACAAGGTGGACTTATACAGTTGTGTTCGCCAGCTGATGCTAAAGTTAGCTGCACGGTCCTTGGGAACAACAAATTGCTGCTCTTCAAGCGTTGTCTGGGCAGCCGCATATTCTTTTTGATAGGCGGCCTCAATTTGACTAGCCAGATTTTCTTTTTCGTTCGCCGAGAGCTGGTAGCTTGCGCCTGAAGCTACCAGAGTAGCCTGATCCGTGATCGTGATCTCTTGCTTTACATTGAAGTATTCCGCCACGGGTTCGTGCAAATCGCCCAGTGGAGTCTCACAATTTTTCAGATCGAATTTTTCGTATCCCGACTTTTCAATGACGGGCTCAACCAGCGCGATCTGGGCGGTTGGTTTGGCACAAGCGCCCAGCAGAATGCTGAGCAAAATAACGCCGTAGACCAACCATCCCCATTCTAATTGTTTTGTTTTAATCTGTTTCATTTTGATTTTCCTAAGATTGGCAGGCCGGGGCGGTTGTGGTACCATTCATTGAACTCCCACTCACCTTCATCCTCTACCTTTAGCATCCTCGGGGATCAGAATGTGCACCAATTCAACTATCTGATAATTTGCAGGGCTTTTTCATACAACACGCTACACCCGTGAACAGGCATTCAACCCATTGACGGGGCATCGATCACCATTTCTTGTAACGCAGCCAGTTGATTTGAATACTTTGGCTCAGAAAGAGATGGGCAAGCCGCCAGATTTTTCTGCGCAGTGGCCAGGCGCAGGGCAAAGTTAAAACAGGTCGGCTCACCGCACTGCCGGCAATTAGTCTGTGGGAGTAGCTTTAAAATAGCCATCGGTGTGGGGCGCTGACGTGTATCATGGCTGGGGACGATTTGAGCGCGATTCTCCCAGGTGCGATTAACCAATGCAATCAAGCCCTCCAGCTCTTTGACGGCCATCTCGCGGTCTTCCACATTGCTGGTGGCTATTTCGTAATCGTGGAAGGCTATATTGTGCCCGCCTTTTTTCCAGGTCAGGGCTTTGGCAGCGGGATGATAGATCGCGCCGCGCAGAGTGGCATTCAAGTAAGCAAGTACCTCAAAGATATCAACGTTCAGACGTGCACGAGCGGCATAACGCTCGGCGCCTGGATCGCAGGGCGGCGTAAAGACTTCCACGTCATACTTTTCGATTAACATGATCGCCTTTCATACTTGCATGGTTATTCGAATTGTGGATTTACATAGCAACTGCACTTTTTGATCCCTGTAGGAATTAATTAGTGCTATTGACCTGCGAATAAGCAGCAATTCATTCCGTGCTAGCAACCCAAATTTATTCTGCCGCTGGGCGTTGCAACTCCAGTATCGCCCAAATTATTCCATGGCAGAGCAAACGTCCTGGAGGAGACGGCTGCCTGGCCTGCTACCGGTTAATTACGATAGGGCATTGGTGATCCAGGTAGTGACTTCGGCCATAGACGGGATGCGTCCGGAAGAGACAACCTGTTCATTGATCACCAGACCAGGAGTGGACAGGATGGGGTAAGCCATGATGTCGTTGTAGTTAGTGACTTTGATGATCTCGGCTTCGACAGCCAGGTCAGAAACGATTTTGCTGGTAATTTGCTCCAGGCGTTTGCAGTTGGCGCAGCCGGGACCTAAGACTTTGATGGTTAGCATGTATGCCTCCGTGATAAATTTTTTATATTGACTTACATCTTTGTGCAACAGTACAGAGTTAATCTGTGGATGCTGTTTGTGGGAGAACTCCCTTGCGCTGAACGCGCTTGTTGACCAGATACAGGACTGTCGCCAGGCATGCCAGGAAAGCTCCCAGGTAAAGGGACAGCAGCCACAGGCTGGTCCCGTCCACCCAGGCACCGTAGATCAATCCCGCCAGGGTGCTGAACAGAGCGACCCAACCGACATACGTCCAGGTCTTTTTGCGCCCGATGATCGCCGAGATGATCAGAATGCTCTGCAGGCTGAGCTCCGGATCTGCCATCAAGTAAGCCAATAGCGGTCCGCGGTGCATACCCAGACTGAGGAACATTTTGGCGATGGGCACTTCCACCAGGGTGGGGAAGTACATGAACACCCCGAACAAGACCCCTGCCATATTCCCCAGGATAGTATTACTGCCTGCCAGGGTCTGGATCCATTCGGGGCGGATTAGCACGCGAATTACACCTACTAAAAATACACCCGCGACCAGCAAGGGGAAGATCTGCTTGACAAAGCGCCAGGATTCCCACAAGAAGTCCCGCAATTCATCTTCAGAAAGGTGGTATCGACCGAGCCAAAACAGGATTCCCAATGCCAGCAATACGGCGATAAACTTGCCGGGCACGGAAACGAGCAGGCCTGCAGGAGTGGCTTGCACCCCCAGAGAGGCGACCGCCAGGGTGAGCGCCGTCAGACCCAGTGCGATGCCTGCCCAACGGTTGAAGCCTTCATGGATATTCTCGAAGCCTTTCCAGGAAGTTACCCCGATCAGCGCCAACAGAGTAATCAAGACCACACCTTGCACCGAGACGCCTTCTTCACCTTTGGAAGCATCATAAGGCACCAGGCGATCTAAACCGGCCTGGAATTCTGCCACACCTGAGATGGGCAGGCTGGTCTGAGCATATGCATCGGTCAGCAGGGATATCTTGAGCGTGCCCGCCAGCAGCAGGATGACCAGCACCAACAGAAAAGCCAGGGCGGCTTTCTTCATGCCCTGGGCGTTCTGGGCAGCAAACATGGCGTCGGTGCTTTTGTCATGCACCTGGTCATCTTTGCGGAAAATTAAAGCCATGATCAGGCCAATACCGATGCCAAAAGCCAGGGAGAGGAACAAGCGAGCAAAAGCCAGGTCGGGGCCAATCACCCCACCTGTGTACACCAGCGCGAGGATATTGGCTGCGGGCGCAAAGAACAGGAAGGTGATGGCCGGCCCTATCCCGGCGCCTTTTTTATAGATCCCGGCAAAGAGCGGTACGATCGTGCAGGAGCACACCGCCAGCACCGAGCCGGCCAGGGCTGCCGCAGGGTAGGAAATGAACTTCGGTGTATTACGTCCCAGGAAGCGCGTTACTGTGTCTTTAGGGATCAGGGCTGTCATCGCCCCGGCGATATAAAAAGCGGGTAAGAGACACAGCAACACATGCGCTGCCAGATAGGCTGCCAGGTTCCCGGTCCCACCCTGAAATAGTCTCATTAATAATACAGGAATATCCATAAAGATTCTCCAATACCAAGTGGGTGTTTAAAAGTACCTAGACTTTAAGTTGAGCCAGGCTACTGGGAGGCGTTGTTTCACAATCGGGGCAGCCACATTCAGTACTAGGGCCGCCGCCAGATGCAAAAACAATCTTCCTGGCGGGGATGTCCAGTGCTTCCGCCGCCAGACGGACAAGACCCATCAGAGCAGGGTCTGTCAGGCTGTAATAGATATAGCGACCATCGCGACGTGTTTCCAGGATACCGGCTTGGCGCAAAGCCATTAAGTGTTGAGAAATGTAGGCCTGGCGCATTTTTAAAACCGCCTCCAGGTGACATACACACGCTTCTCCACTGCCAATAGCGAGCAGGATCTCAACCCGCGTTGGCTGGCTGAGCGCTTTAAACAATTCTGCAATTTGGGTGGTGGGTTTTTGTATTTTCATATTCGAATACCTGAATATATTATAGGCATGACATGCAAGTCTGCTTAGTGACAAATGTCACCTGATTGTCACACAGTTAAAGACCAATCAGATCGTCCTGATGTATGGCTGTATAAGCATATTTCGGAATGTAGGGTAAACTATTAGGAAATTTAGCCTGAGGGTTGACTACCCCAAGAGTATAAATCAATGAGTTTAGGTCAGATTGTTAGCGGAAAAAAATTTAAATGGGACCTGGTTGAAAAACTGGGCGAAGGCGATGCCGGCGAAGTATACCGGGTTGAGACACTTTTAAAGGGCAGGCAGGCTATATTAAAACGTCCTCGAAAGAGTGCTTTTATCAGTGATGTATTGCGCCAGGCATCTCAAATCCAGACCGAAGCAAGCCTGCTAAAAGCGCTTGGCAAAATTACCTTCCCAGGCGCAGGTACAGGTCTGGCATTCCCTGGATTAATTGACCAGAGTACAACAGAGGACGGTTTTGGCGAGAACTATTTTATTGTGATCGAGAGAGCTGGTGGGTTCGACCTTAAATCTCTGGCTCAGGTCACCCATTTTGGTTTGTTGGAACAATTCCGCACAAGCGATAACTTCGCTTATTTGGATTTCCTTCAAAGTATGGCCAAGTTCAGTCAGCTTCCAGACCAGCTACTCATCCGCTCACTGCTGGCAGTGATTAACATGCTCGAAACGATCCACACCAGTGAAGTTTGGGATAACAATGAAAAGCGACATGGCCTGATCTGGAATGATATCAAGCCGGATCATTTATTTTGGGATCCTCAGAAAGCTTGTCTAACCGTCATCGATTGGGGTAACGGTTTTTTCTTGGAAGCGGATGGGTCGACCAGGGACCGCCATCACTCCAAGGTCGGTGACCATTATCAGTTTATTCAGGCAATGGGCGAGTTTATATCTGAAGCAAACCCTCTACTGTTGGAAAAACTGAATTGGCCGAAAGTAATTACACCTGGCAATGCCTATACAGAGGGCATCAAGCCGCTTAAAGAGAGATTGGTTTCTCTCAACGACGAAGTGCTGGCGCAACTCCAGGATCTACGCGAAACCATAAATCAGCTCTATGACACCTCCAGGCCAGGAACGCAGGAACTTACCCGGAGTGATGAGTTACAGCATCTACTGGTCGCATATGGAGAGCTGCCAGATTCAGCCCGAGCGACAAATTTCTATGCCAGGGTCGCGTTACAACTGGCTGCGGATCATCAATTAGAAGCCTTTCAAAAAATATGCCAACGGGCGGGAAATCTAGCCTCTGCTTCATCCGAGAAATGGTCTTTATTAAGTGAAATTGCCGGGCTGGCGCAGCAGTCCAGTGCATCTCTATCCGCAGCACTCCAGGCAGCGCTGCCTGGCGCCCTGGCTTCTGGCGTGGTGGATGAATGGCCGGCACTGCTCTGGGATTTATTCGCCGCCATCGGGAATGACCCAATACCGGAATGGTGGGAGAGCATCAGCCGCAGTGTCCGGCGCGTTCATTTAAAGTTGGATCAGAATGTACTCCCGCCGCGCGGGGCCATCACCCGGCTGTATTACACCCTACAAGCGCTGGTACTGGAAAACGGCGAAAAGAATTCTCGGCCTGGTTATGAAGAAATTCCTCAAACTGGCTCACAATCTCAGAATCTGGGTAACTTGCTGAAGATATTCGATCACGAAGTGGTTAAAAAATGGAAGGAACGCGAGCCAGCTCCGCCCAATTCCGGTATTGGATATCATGATCTGGATGGGCTAATAGATGAGATTGAATCGGTTTTACCGGATTCTCGCCATAATATCCAGGTGGCGCTCAACCAGTCTCAGGCTCAGGCGGAAATTGCCCTGAATGCCTGGGAGCACCGAGATTTTGAATCTGCCCGAAAGGCGCTGCGCAGAATCCTGCTCTGGGATCCAGATCGCTGGCGACTTTTATCCGCCGAACAGGCGATTGCCCAGGCCAGCTCCTGGCTGGCTACCGTGCGCAATGGCGCTTCGAAGGATGAGCCATTTTATGATTATCTCTCGTCAACTGAGCTGGCGGGGCGGAGGCTGCGGAATCGAGTAGGACCGGCAAATTGGCTGGACGCCATCCTCGATGCTTTGCGCAGGCTGCGGAAAGGCTTTAAATCAGCTGATCTGATCATGGATCACCCGGAAATCGCCACCGATATTCCCTGGCTAAATGAATTCAAGTCACGGGAGATACTTTCCCTGCCGCACAGCCGCCTGTTGACACTCGAGCGCGACACAGATACAACACTCCCACAGTCTATCATTGTGGGAAGCCGGGAAGCCAAATTAGGCGCGGACCAGGAAGTAGCCCTGGGCGAACCTCTCGACACCTGGGTGCCTGAAGCCCGCGGATCATCTGCTAGAGTGTTTTTCGGCACGCTCCGCAATCGAGCGAATAAGGATCAGCCTTATGCAATCAAGGTAATGCGTCCCGACCGTGTGGATTACGCCTTGCCATTATTTCGAGAAGAAGCCCAGATCCTTTCCGTGCTCAGGGATATACCAGGGGTCACCCCTCTGGTTGAGTGTGGTTATTTACGCCTGGAAGAAGGTGCTCAATTACCAGCCGAAGATCGCCATCTCTCTGCGGCGCACCTGAACGGTCAGGTTGTTCGCTTCGGAGCAGAACAGGTTCAAAACTATCTTTCATCCATGGATCGTTACCTGAGCCAGAATTGGGTGCCGTACCTGGCGCTAGAGCTGCGTAACCAGGATCAAAATTTGTTGAAATACTGTGATGCAGGCACCACCCACGGCTGGTTTTTGCCGCTGCGCACAAGCCTGCTCTTATCCATTCAAATCTGTGATATCCTGCAAAATGCGCATGACCGCAATATTGTTTATCGCGATCACAAAATCCTGCATTACTACTGGGATCCTCAATCGCATGCAGTCATCTCAATTGACTGGAATATTGCCAAGCGACACGCTGAAGGCCTGACCGAGCCGGAGAGACAGTTCGATCTGGTACAGTTTGGCGCCAGGGCACTGCACCACATCCTGACCGGGCGCCCGGCTCCTGGCGCATTACCCTTAGGCCCTAACCGCCCGGATGAAATTGAACAGGCTTCTGCCAATTATGAGGTTAACTGGACATACGATGATGAGCGTTTGCCCAATCGGGTCAAAGAAATCCTGGAGCAGGTGCTTAACCAGGGATATACTCAGGTGAAAGACCTGCGTTCTGATCTGGCAGAGTTATTTGATCAGATGCCCGCTCCTGTATAAAACAAAGCAATGGGAAGTTTGGTGCAGCCAACTGTAAACGCACCCATATTTTTGCTATAGATACTGCAAAAGCGTATCTTCAAATAATCTCGAGATTCTAAGCGAGCATTTATCAGAATAGGTGATAATACTCGTATGGATATAAACATGAACCCATTCGATTCCATCGAAAATCAAATTAAAAATCTACGTCAGCAAGATGCAGTCAGCCTGGTTGAAATTCGTAATCTACTATTAGAGATCGAAGAATTTATCGACTCTGACGATTATCAATCGCTGACACCGGATCAACGTGCACGGCTGCAGGACGCACGCAAGGAATTAATCGGGGACATAGAAAAGCAAGGTGGCGGGAACGAAGCCAGCGGGCAAGCAGACACGCAAGCACAAACAGCATCCGCATCAGCAGCTACCTCGCCTGGCAAGCAAGCTGCCTCTAAAGTTGAACCGCCCCCTGTCCAGGAAAGTGTGCACGAGCACAATCCAATGGCGGAACAACAGATTGAAGTGGCTGAGAAATTGTTTTACAGTGGCCGGTACG
>Ga0105106_10001077_pt1 | contig 19565 bp, 17 predicted proteins | sample PPLLaktember2015_5_FD_79109 | JGI IMG/M metagenome (GOLD analysis project Ga0105106, IMG submission 79109) | Freshwater sediment microbial communities from Prairie Pothole Lake near Jamestown, North Dakota, USA - PPLs Lake P8 Core (1) Depth... | ecosystem: Environmental > Aquatic > Freshwater >...
CATTGCTGGGATTGACTATTGGCGACGCGACCGGCTCCGGGCCGGAGATTATGGTCAAAGCGCTGGCCGTACGCGAGGTTTACAGCCGCTGCCGGCCCCTGGTCATCGGGGACCTGGGCATTATGAAACGCGCCTCGGGGATCGTCAAAAGCAATCTGCAATGCCGGGCGGTCACCGATCTGGCCGAAGCCGGCCGGGAGTACGGGTTCATCGACATCCTGGACATGAAGAACCTGCCGATCGACCTGCCGTTCGCCACCATCGACGGCCGGGCGGGCAAAGCCGCCTACGAATACGTGGAAAAAGCGATTCACCTGGCCATGTCGAACGAGATCGACGGCATCGTGACGGGCCCCCTGCATAAAGAGGCCCTGAACAAGGGCGGGTACCATTTTCCTGGGCACACGGAGATCCTGGCCCATCTGAGCGGGACCAAGGACTACGCCATGATGCTTACCGGCGAGAACCTGAGAGTGATCCACGTCTCGACCCATGTTTCGCTCCGCAAGGCCTGCGACCTGGTCAAGAAGGAGCGCGTGCTCAAGGTCATCCATCTGGCCGATGAGGCGCTCCGGATGATGGGGATCGAAAAGCCCCGCATCGCCGTGGCCGGCCTCAACCCGCACTCCGGCGAAGGGGGGCTGTTCGGCGACGAGGATATCAAGGAGATCGTGCCAGCGGTGACGCAAGCCAAGCAGGAGGGCCTGGATGTCCTCGGCCCTGTGGCTCCGGACACCGTGTTCTACCGGGCGGCCATCAAGAAGCACTTCGACATCGTCGTGGTCATGTACCATGATCAAGGGCACATTCCCCTCAAGGTGCTGGGCTTCGAAGCGGGCGTCAATACCACGGTCGGACTGCCGTTCATCCGCACGTCGGTGGACCATGGCACGGCGTTCGGCAAGGCCGGCAAGGGTACAGCCGACGAGCGCAGCATGCTCGAAGCGATCTACCTGGGGGCCCAGATGGCGTCGGTCCGCAAGGGCATGATGAAGGGCCAATGAACCGTTCGTTAACATAACCAAGGAGGCATTCCTGTACCGATCCACCTGCAGACTTCCCTTTGGGGCGGACCGTACCCTCGAGGTGAATGTGCCCGAAGGCAACCTCATAGGCGTTTATTCGCCCCGCAACGTGGCCGCCGCGCCCGACGTCAAGGCCGAGATCGCCCGGGCCCTGGCCCATCCGATCGGCTCGCCGCCCCTGGCCGAACTGGCGAAGGGAAAACAGAACGTCGTCCTCGTCGCGGACGACAACACGCGCCTGACGCCGACCGATATCCTCATACCACCTCTCCTCGACGAACTGAACGCCGCCGGCGTCCCCGACGAAAAGATCAGCATCATCATCGCCCTGGGCACGCACCGGTTCATGACGGACGAAGAAATCCTCGTCAAGTTCGGACCGGAAACGGTGCGGCGCGTCGTTATCAAGAATCATCCTTACAAGGACCCGGACTTCCTGGTGGACCTGGGCCGTACCGCCAACGGCACGGCGATCTCCATCAACAAGGACGTGGTCGAGGCCGACTTTAAAATCGGCATAGGAAACATCGTCCCCCATCATATCCCGGGCTACGCTGGGGGGGCCAAGATCGTCCAGCCTGGGGTATCCGGGGAGATCACGACGGCAGAAACCCATCTCCTCAGCGTACGGGAGAAGCATTCCTATCTGGGGACGCTCGACAATCCCGTCCGGCGGGAATTGAATCTCATCGCCCGGAAGGTCGGCTTGAACACCATCTTAAATACCGTGTTGAACTACCACGGTCAAGTCGTGGCCGTCTACTTCGGCGACGTGGAAGCCGCGTTCGCGGCCGGAGCGGCCCGGGCGAAAGAGGTGTACTCCGTCGTGCTTCCGGCAGAAGCGGATATCGTGATTTCCGGCTCCTACCCTTGCGACCTGGAGTTCTGGCAGGCCCATAAGACGCTCTATCCCGCCGAGAGAGCCGTTCGTCGCGGCGGGATCATCATCGTCGTCACTCCCTGCTACGAAGGCGTTGCCGTCAATCATGCCGGCATGGTGGAATTCGCGGGACTCCCGCCGGATGAAGTACGTCGGTTGCTGGCTGAAGGCAAGATCGATCCCGTGGCCGCGGCGCTGGCCATTGCCTGGGGCCAGGTCCGGGAACAGGAGACGATATACTTCGTTTCAGAAGGCATCAGCGCCGCAGAGGCCCGGAAGCTGGGTTTCGTGCCTTTTGAGACGGTTCAGGCGGCGCTGGATGCGGCCTTGGAGGCTTTGGGACCCCGGTCGCAAGTGACCGTTCTGACCCATGCCCCCGATATGTTGCCGGTCATTCAGAGGAAATGAAGGTCATTCGGTATCGCGTCGGGCGCGTGTCCGGAGTACGGTGAGGTACGCAATATTAAGCAGGGAGGGGAAAGCATGTCCACGTCGATCGGGTTTGTCGGACTGGGTGTCATGGGCGGCCCCATGGCCGAAAACGCGGGAAAAAGGTTCTCCGGGATTCGGATCTTCGACGTGGATGCGGAGAGGGTGCGCCGGATCGCCGGGGGAAACCTGATCCCCGCTTCGGGCCTGACTGATCTGGGGGCGTCCAGCGATGTCGCGATCCTCTCACTCCCGACTTCGGAGGTGGTCAAGAAGGTCGTTTTCGGGGGTGGAACACCCGAAAACGGCATGGCGCGCTCCCTCAGGCCGGGGTCGGTGATCGTCGATACGAGCACGACCGAACTCTCGGTTACCCTGGAGATCGCGGAACGGCTCCAAGAAACAGGCATCGAATTCCTCGATGCCCCGGTGAGCGGGGGAGAGAAGGCCGCTATCGATGGGACCCTCTCGTTCATGGTCGGCGGCAAGGCAGGGGTCTTCGAGAGATGTCAGCCCGTCCTTGCGGCGATGGGGGCCTCGGTGATCCGGGTCGGTGCGACCGGCGCGGGACAATCGGCGAAATGCGTGAACCAGATGATCGTGGGGGCGACTTTTGCGGTGATTGCCGAATCCTTCGCCCTGGGGACCAAGGCGGGAATCGACCCGAAGGTCCTCTATGAGGCCATCAAGGGAGGTTGGGCGGGATCGAAGGTCCTGGACACGGCGGCCCGGGACATGTTCGGCCGGGAATTCAAGCCCGGCGGGACGGTGGACATCCACTGGAAAGACCTCGGATACGCCCTGTCCCTGGCTAAAAGAGAGGACGTTCCCACCCCCGTGACAGCCCTTGTCCACGAGGTTTTCAAGGCCGCCCGGGCCGCCGGGGACGGAAAGCGTTCCCAGCCGGCGGTCGTACGGTTATGGGAACGACTTCTGAACTTGGAAGTAAAATAGAATAAACCCATTCGACACCCCGGGCTGAAGCCCGGGGTATTTCTTGGGTTAATACTGAGCGGCGCTCTTACCCCGGTTTGAAAACCGGAGTTTGGCGACGCGAATGTATCAAACGTCGAAAATCGGATTGAATCCAAACCCCGGACGTGAGCCCGGGGTTTGGATTCAATAAGTTCTTGACTACGGCCAGCGGCCGGCGATATCATCATTTCGTGATGGGAAGCATCATTTTGGAGCCTAAGGACCGACGGATACGCCCGGCGCAAAAAAGCGAATTCCTATCGCTCATCGGCGCCCACCGGTTCCATCCGCCGCGGCGAAATTAGGTGTGAGCATATCTTCGATACGCTGGAAAAGACCGGCTATGTCGGAAAGATAGGTTGCGAGTACAATCCTGCCGGGGCCACGGAGGCCAGGCTCGGGTGGTTCTGCGCATATTCATGAAGACAAGGAGGGCATCATGACATTGGCCCGATCGGAACGACCTGTGAGAAAGGTGCTCATCACCGGCGCGGGGGGGTTCCTGGGCAGCCGTCTGGTTCGGAAACTGCTTTCGGATACCGCGGGCCTGCCGGATCTCCAACAGATCGTCGCCCTCGATATGTCCGCATGCCTGGTCGAAGACCCCAGGGTCGACGTTCGTACCGGAACGATCACGAACACGGACTGCATCAGGGCGGCCATCGCCGACGATGTCGATGTCGTCTACCACCTGGCCGCCGTGGTCAGCGGACAGGCGGAGGCGGATTTCGATCTCGGCATGAAGGTCAATATCGACGCGAGCCGCGAGGTCCTCGAAGCGTGCCGCCGTCTGGATCACGCGCCACGTTTCATATTCTCGAGCTCCCTGGCCGTCTTCGGCGGCGAACTGCCGGATATCGTTCCGGAGGATATGGCCCTGCGTCCTCGATCCTCATACGGGGCACAAAAAGCCATTGCCGAACTGCTTGTGAACGAATATTCCCGCCGGGGCTTCATTGACGGGATCGTTTGCAGGCTGCCGACGGTCACTGTTCGGCCCGGGAGGCCGAATGCGGCGGCATCTTCGTTCGTCAGCGGTATCATACGCGAACCCCTCGCGGGCGTGGAGAGCGTATGCCCCGTTCCCCTGGATACCCGGATCTGGATCAGTTCTCCCGGCGCCGTTACGGATAATCTGTTGCATGCGGCCACGCTTGCGGCGGAGGACCTGAGCGGTCGGCGAACGCTCAATCTGCCGGGCCTGTGCGTGACGCCTGCGCAGATGCTTGACAGCCTCGAACGCCTGGGAGGCAAGGAGGCCCGGATGCGTGTCCGCTACGAAGAGGATGCCCGGATCATGGATATCGTCTGCAGCTGGCCCGGCGCCCTTGATATCAGCCGGTCGCTGGCTCTCGGATTCCGGGCCGACCGGGATTTTGACGCTGTCGTCCGACAGTATAGGGCCGAATGTGCCCGATAGCATAAGGGAGATTCCCTGAATCCGCCGGAGAGGAGGCTTCGCAAATGACCGAACCCGTAGCGTCCAACGGACTTCAGTTAATCGTTGGGCTCGTCCTCGGCATCGCTGTCTTGTTGGTCCTCGTTCTTCGGACCAAGATCCACGCCGTTCTTGCTCTTGTGGCCGCCGGATCGATCGCCGGTCTTGTGGGAGGAATGAAACCGAATGCCGTGGTGACATCCCTGACCGCCGGATTCGGCAGTACCCTGTCGACGATCGGGCTCGTGATCGGATTCGGTGTTATGATGGGGCGCATCCTCGAGGTCTCCGGGGCGGCCGAACGGATCGCGTTCAGCCTCATCCGGTGGCTGGGGGAGAAACGTGTCGATTGGGCCCTCGTTTTCACCGGTTACATCGTTTCGATCCCGATCTTCTGCGATTCAGGTTTCGTCATCCTGTCGCCGCTGACCAAAGCGTTGGCCAAGACCACGCGCAAGAGCGTGATCACGCTCGGCGTGTGCCTGGCCGGCGGCCTGGTCCTGACTCACCATTGCGTTCCCCCGACACCGGGGCCCCTCGGCGCAGCGGGGATCTTCGGTGTGGATGTCGGCCTGATGATCCTGTGGGGGATCATCTTCACCCTGCCGCCGATACCAGTGCTCGTCTGGTACGCCCGGAGGATCGGGCCGCGCATCGAGGCCAAGATCGGCCGGGAAGAGCGGGACGTGGAAGCCTGCCAGGCCTTCGAGACTTTCAAGGATAAAGCCGCGGAGCGCGAAAAGGAGCTCCCCTCACTGACCTTCTCATTGGCCCCGATCGTCATCCCCATCTTTCTGATCTTCCTGAATACCGGCGCATCGTTATTCCCTGCGGCCAAAGGAACCCTGCTGGTGCAGATCCTCTCTTTTATCGGCAATCCGGTGATCTCGGTGGGACTGGGTGTCGCCCTGGCGGCCTACACGCTGGTTCCCGGCAGGCCGCGGGCGCAAGTGATCGCCGACATGGAAAAGGGCGTCGAGAGCGCAGGAATCATCCTGCTCGTGACCGGAGCCGGCGGAGCGCTCGGCGCGGTCCTCCGGGACAGCGGCGCAGGCACCATCATCGGTCAGTACGCCGCGGGACTGCCGTTGACCCCGATCCTGATCCCGTTCGTCATCGCGACGATCGTGCGCTTCATCCAGGGCAGCGGAACCGTGGCCATGATCACGTCCGCGTCGATCTCCGCCCCCATTCTCATGAATATCCCGGACGTCAACATGGTCTTGGCGGCCCAGGCGTCTTGCGTCGGCTCGATGTTCTGTTCCTACTTTAATGACAGCTATTTCTGGGTTGTCAACCGTATCCTTGGGATCAAGGAGGCGAAATATCAGCTGAAAACTTGGTCCGTGACCACGACTCTGCTCTGGGCGACCTCTCTGGTCACGCTTTTGATAGCGAACGCGCTCTTTGGCTGATCGTAGTAACGGCCAAATAGACAGCGCAGCCGGAGCCGTTAGCGATTCTCACTTGCCGCAACAGGCATCCGGGATTATGAGAACCGGCGGGAGGGTTATTCGGGCTTCAATCATGCATGCTGCACTCTGAGAGGCCCCAGCCTTGCCTGTTGGCTGGCCGTCGATGCGATCACGTTTTTTCATCCCTATGTTCTTCCCGAAACAAGCGTAGTCTGGCGAAAAGTCTCCGGTCTCGCTCCCGCTTCATGGTCTCCCCGGTTTCCTGCTTGTATTCGTAAAATCCGTGTTGGCTCTTCAAGCCGAAACGACCCTCCTCGAGCAGCTTTTTCAGGATGTGAGGAGGCTTGAACTGTTCCCTCTTCAACTTCCCATATAGGTACTTATAGACCGAATCATAGGTATCCAATCCCGCTTGGTCCATGATCCTAATCGGCCCAAAGGCGCCCAATCTGAAGCCGATGGAACTTTCGATGATCCGATCAACCTCCTCGGGAGTAGCCAGCCCCTCCTCAATGAGGGCCAGGGCTTCCGCGGCCATAGCGAATTGGATCCGGTTAGCTACGAATCCGGGCGCGCTCTTGCAGAGTGTGGGGGCCTTGCCTATTCGCCGCATCAGCTTGCTGGCGACATCGATCGTCTCCTGACTCGTGAGATCGGACGGGATGATCTCCACACAAGGCGTGATATGCGCCGGATGGAACCAGTGGGCACCGATGATCCGCTCGGGACGGTCCGTGACGGCGCTCAAGTCATTAATATCGAAAGAGGACGAATTTGTGGCGAGGATAGCGTCCGGTCGTGTCCATTGGCCGAACTGCTGAAAAAGTCTCTTTTTAAGATCCAGGTTTTCATTGACCGCCTCAAGAACAAAATCGGCTTTGGTCGCCGCTTCTCTCAATGCGGTGGTGAATTGGATACGGGACAACGTGGGCGGGATCCGATCCCTGCCGATTTCTCCGAGTTCCGCCATGGTGTTGAGATTATCTGCCATCCAATTTTTCGCTCGCCGCAGCAGTTCCTCATTAACATCTGCGAGCGAAACCGAAAGCTCATTCATCGCGTAACTTTGGGCAATCCCGTGACCCATGGTGCCCGCTCCAACCACAAGGACCTCTTTAATTTCTTTCATATCCGACCTCCCTTTCAGGGACTTGATCTTGAAAGCCGGGAAGCTCTTCCCTCCCCTGCTCGGATAAAAAGGAATGATGGTATCTGCCCCAACTCGATCAGGTCCTCAGTGTCACCGGTTCAGATATTCCGCATCCCAGGAGTTTCTTCTGAAGTTCGTGATCGTTCTTGATCGGTTGCGGACTCCCCCTGTAAGAAATCCGTCCGCTCTCCATGATGTAGCAGTTATCGAGAAAATCAAGGATGTAGGGCGAGAATTGTTCAACAAGAAGAATGCTCATGTTGTGGGACTTCTTGATCTTCAGGATCATGTTGAAGACGTCCTTGACGATCAAGGGGGCCAGCCCCTCCGTGGGCTCGTCGAGGAGGATGATGTCGGGGTCTCCCATGAGCGTGCGGGCGATGGTCAGCATCTGCTGTTCTCCGCCGCTCAGCTGGCACCCCAATTGCTTTTCGAGGGTCTTGAGCTTGGGGAAGATCTCGTAGACCTCCTCCAAGTCCCATCGCTTGTCCCGGCCCTTGGGTTTCTTTCTCCCTACCATGAGGTTGCGCTTGACCGTCAGGTTGGGGAAGATCTGCCGGTCTTCGGGGATGAAACCGACGCCCAGCCGGGCGATCCTGTAGGGAGCCAGGCCGAGGATGTTCTTCTGCCGGAAGAGGACCTCCCCCTGACACCGGGGAGGGGTCAAGCCCATGATGCTCCGGAAGGTCGTCGTTTTGCCGACCCCGTTCCGTCCGAAGAGGGCCGCGGTCTCCCCCTCCTCTATGCGCAGGTTCACATCGAACAGGATATGGGCATCCCCGTAGAAGCTGTTCAGGTTCTTGAGTTCAAGCATTGGAACGATCCCCTCCTATGTAGGCCTCCTGGACCTCGTCGTTGTCCATGATCTCCTTCGGGGTCCCGTAAGCCAGCTTCTTCCCCTGGTTGAGGACCATGATGTGGCTCGAGAGCGAGAACACGATATCCAGATGGTGCTCGACGATGACCAGTTTGACCTCCTTCCGCAGTTCCTCGGACAGGAGGCGGACCATTTTGCCCTGTTCCTCACCCGCCAGCCCGCTGGTGGGCTCGTCCAAGAGCAGGACCTCGGGCTTCGTCGTCAGGGCCATGGCCAGGTCCAAGATCTTCCGATCGCCGTGGGACAGGGCGTTCGCGACCCGGTCCCGGACCTCGATGAGCTTGGTCCGCTCGAGGATCCGCAGAGCCTCTTCGCGGACGACGGCATTTTTCTCGAAGACTTGGAACAACTTGGATTTGTAGCCCAGGTGGCTTTGGACGCCCAGCCGGACATTGTCCAGGACCGTCATCCCATTGAACAGGCTGGCCACCTGAAAGGCCCGGGATATCCCTTGCCGAACGATCTTGTGCGGCGGAAACCCCGTGACGTTCTTTCCTTTGAAAAGGACCTTCCCCTGGTTGGGCTTGTGAAATCCCGTGAGGATATTGAAGAACGTCGTCTTCCCGGCCCCATTGGGTCCTATGATGGAAAGGATCCCCTCCCTTTCAATCTCCAGGCTGACATTGTCCACCGCAATGAGATCGCCGAACCGCTTGGTGATCCCCTCGATCGAAATGAAGTTCATTCTTGTCAGCTCCTTCCTTGAACGACTACTTCCGTTTGAAGATACCCAGGAGACCGTTGGGGAAGACCAGGATGATGATGACGAACGACAATCCGTAGAGCAGGACCCAATGCGACCAGAACCCGCTCAGGAGCTCCTGGGCCATGACATAGATGACACTCCCGACCAAGGGGCCGTAGAAGCTGACACTCCCCCCCCCCAACAGGGTGGCGATGACGACATCTCCGGATTTTGTCCAGTCCAGAACAGAGGCGAACGCGGATTGCGTCAGGAAACAGTATAGGGCGCCGGCCAATCCGGCGAACAAGCCGGAGATGGCATAGACGGCGAACTTGTACAGCCCGATGTTGTATCCCATGTATTCCGCCCGGATCGGGTTCTGCTTGATCGCCTGGAGGGACTTGCCGAAGGAGGAATGCGCGATGCGGCGGATGACCAGGGCGGACAGCATGAAGAGAGCAAAAACGAAGTAATAATACTTGACGGGATCCTGGATGTCGATGCCCAGGAAGTTGTTCCGGACGATTCCCTTGAGACCCGCTTCGCCTCCGGTGACCTCGTCCCATCTCCAGCTGACGAAATAGAGCACCTGAGTGAACGCGATTGTGATCAAGGCAAAATAAACGCCCTTCTTCTTCCGGATGCCGTATCCCAGCAACCCCGCGAAGAGTGCGCCGGCCAGGGCGCCGATGAGAAGGGGAAGCCATACCGCCCCGCTCTTCCTGATCACATGGAGAAACGTCAGGGCCGCGGCATAGGTCCCAACGCCATAAAAAGCCCCGTGTCCGAAGGACGGCAGTCCCGTATAGCCAAGGCACAGATTGAAGCTCAGGGTAAAGATGAACCAAATGAGCAATTCCGTCCCCAGGGACGTGAATCTGCCGATGTACGGATAAAGCGGATAAAAGAGCAATATCAGGAAGATCCATAGAAATGGATCGCGAATTTGCTTCTTCATTAAGCCGACCTCCGCAGCAAGGATATGGGGATTCTACTCGGCAATGTTCTGCTCACCGAAGAGTCCTCGTGGTTTGAAATAGATGACGATCCCCATGAGCACATAGGGAATGATGTCGACGAACCGGGGCATGAACAAGACCGCCAGGGACGTGGATACGCCGACGATGAGGCCGCCGACGATCGTCCCCGGGATGCTGCCGAGCCCGCCCAGCAAAACGATGACGAAAGAAGGCATGAGAACCAACGTGCCCATTTGCGACTTGATCCCCCAGACGGGAGCGGCCAGGATACCGGACAGCCCGGCCAGCCCCGCCCCCAGGACGAACACGATCGTCCGCAGTCGGGGCAGATTGTTGCCCAGTGCACCGACCATTTCGCTGTTGAACATCCCCGCCTTCACGATGGCGCCGAAATTTGTTCGATCGATGATCATCCAGACGACGCCCAGGATCAGGGCCGCCAGGACCGCTATGAACAGGCGGTACTGCGGATAGAGGAAGTCCCCGATTGCGACGATGCCGCTGGCGAACTTGGGGGCGCTCACCGAATAGGCCGCGGGTCCGAAGACGATGCGGATTATCTCTTCCAGGGCCATGGCGAAGCCCAGAGTGATGAGGAGTCCGAAGAGGGGATCCGATCCGTAAACCCGGCGCACGAGGAGCTTCTCGATGATGAACCCCAAGATGGCGACCAAGATCGGGGTTACGATGAGAGAGGGCCAGAATCCGATCCGTCCGTTGAGGATCCAGAAAAAGTAGGCTCCGAACGCGTACATGACCCCGTGGGAGAAATTGATGACTCCGGAAATTCCCAGGACAAGGCTAAATCCGATAGCGACGGCCGCATAGACCAAACCCAGGCCGATGCCGTTCAATAAGAGAGATATGATTGATATGAGCATAAATTAAGTCCTTGCTCTTTGGATTTTCAATCCTAAAATGAGACAAAAAGAACAAGCCAACCGCAGGGCTGGGCTCTTCGCAGTCTTTAACCGAATATCTTAATTCTTACGTTTCTATGAATCTCGTTTCATCTGGCTTGTTGTACGGAGCGGACCTATCTGCCGGCGATAATAGAAAAATGTCTTCTCTCCCCCTCCCGAAAGAGGGGGAGAGAAGACAACAATCACAATCGCGCGTTAACCTTAGATAACGGCGACGGGCCGGATCATCTGGCCAGTGGCGCCCTTGATCTTGCTCGCCAGGACGATATAGCAGAAATCGTAAACCTTGTCCTTGGCCAGTTCGTTGGTCATGACCATTTCCTGGATGTGGATACCGTTCTGGATCAACATATATTGATGAACGGGGTGAACGTGCTCGGGGAACGACGAAAGCTGTCCCGCGGGGAAGGCTTCGAAAGCGGCCTGATCGTCGCCAAACAGGATGGCGCCCTTTTCCTCGACCATATAGCGGAGGGCGGCGATACCCGGACCTGCGCCGGGAGCCTGATTCATCGTCGGCCAAACCTGGCCGGTCCTCATAATTACGCAATCTCCCTTTTCGATATCGATCCCTTCCCATTTCAAACATCCCTTGATGTCGGCAACGGTGATTTCATACCCGCCCGGCAGGGCGGCAACGCCCTTATAACCAGGGATGTCGAGGAGCTTGCCGGTAATGATGATCGGAGGAATGTTCGAAGCATCGCAGCGCAGGGGGCCGTAGTCGGACCAATCCGTAGCCTCCTTGTAGCCGCCGTACCAATGATTGTCCGCGCCCACGGTCAGGTGGGAGAGGCTGTCAATGTGCGAGCCGACATGCAGCGGACCGATAAGAATCTCGCTGTTGAGGCCGACGTTGAACTTGTTGACCGAGGCATCCAACCAGCCGCCCTTGGCGTACCAGTTGTAGCTCGCATCGTACATCGCATAGGCCTGCATGTTCTTCCTGCCGCTGGGGGAGCCGTACGGCTTGATGTCCCAACCCGAATGGCCGGGCCACACAGGCATGCCTTTGAAGCGCACGGTCTCGAGGTCGTAAATCTTGCCCTTTTTGATCTTGCCGATCGCCTTGAGGATGCTTTGGGTGTTCATCATATTGAGCATCCCAACCTCATCCCCCTGTCCCCACTTGTTCCAGGTGTTCTTCTTCATCCAGCTGTCATCCGTTGTCTCATAAGCGAAGCCCACGGAGACGATGCCAAAGACGAAGACCAACGCGACCAGGAACGAAAGATACTTACCCCACTTTGGGTTCATCAAGAAACCTCCTTTAAAGATTTTGGAAATTTTGGAATTCTATTGATTTCAGGGCGTCGAGGCCGAAACAGACAGCCTTCGTTACCCATCAATAGCCCGTTTACCAGGCGATTGGCCGGAGCGGGTGTGCGCGGATCGGCTAAGCGCTCTCCTTGCGCCTGGTCGCGGCGAGCGATCATCCGGCCCGCGCAGGATAATCGCTGACCCCGGGGAGCAACGGCGCCACCCTCCTCCGTGATCTCCTTGGCCGCTTCCTTTGCAGTTTTCTTCATAGCCGCTGAATAAGAATTACTACTGAGGAATATACTCCCATTCAATGGCCCCTGTCAAGACGGTAATTAACCTAGTATTTATAGGCCTTGCAGCTAAGGTCTATGGGATTCTCTTCCCGCGTTCTCGCGACCTTCGTGGCGGGAACGAGAGCCTTGATGTCCAGGATATCCGTCCCCTCGGCGGGCCTGAGCTGGCCGAAAACGACCTCGGTGAGAACCTGATGGTCCCAACTCCTGACCAGGGAGGGCGTCTTCCGGTTGTTGTCTTTGATGGTCAGGTCTTCCATGGCGCAGATGACCTTCTCGACGTCGTCGGTCGTCCCCGCCTTCTTCATCCCCTCGAAAAGCATCTTGACCGAGAGCCAGCCGTTGAACGTTCCATTATCCACGACCGGAGAGGCGAGCTTGGGGTACGCCTTATGGTAACGGTCGTTGAATTTCTCCATTTCCGGGGAACATTTGTAGTAGGTTTCAAAACAGCAATAGGCCTGACGATGCTCTTTCGGGACGACGAAGCAATCGACCGCTTCCTGGAGGGTGTACCAGACCTTCATCTTGTTATAGATTCGCATCTCGTACAACTGGTTGAGAAGGGCCACGTTGTCGAATCCGGCCACGGTGATGACCAGGACCTCGGCTCCCGAATTGCGGATCATCAGGAGTTGGGAGCTAAAATCGCGAGTGCCGAGGGGGATTTTGACCTCGCCGACCTCCTTGCAACCCAGCCTATCCGCCTCCTTCCGGGCCCACGCGGTCCCGGAATGCCCCCAGGAATAGTCGTGGGTTAAGAAGAACCACTTCTTCCCGAGGTTCTGCGCGGCGTAATCCGATCCGGCCCGGACCAGAGTCGCCATGTCGCAGGCCGTCCGAAAGACGTGCTTGCGTCCGAGCTCCCCGGTGACCTGGTCTCCGTTCTGGTTGGTCGCGATGAAGAGGACCTTGTTCTCTTCTGCAGCCGCCCCGACGGAAAGAGCCGTCGAGGTCGAAACACCGCCCATGAAGAACTTGATCCCGTCGACCTCGATCAGCCGCCTCGCCCTTCTGGCGGCGACGTCGGGATTGGTCTCGTCGTCGGCGACGACGAGTTCCACCGGCCGGCCGAGGATCTTATGCCCGTAATCTTCCAGGGCCATCTCCATGCCGACCCTCTCCATGAGGCCGTGGTCGGCATAGTTGCCCGAGACGGGACTGATCACGCCGATCTTGAGGGGGTTGTCCTCCCCCCTCAGGAGACGGGACGTGCCGGGGAAGGTCAAGACCCCGATGCCGGCGGCCGTGCTTTTAAGAAAAGCCCTTCTGGATACGTTCCGATCCTGTGCTCTGCCCATAATGTTCCTCCTCATTCAGAAATTAAATATCTTGGCCGAATGCCCAATCTCCGCGGCCCGCTGATCATTGGGCTGTCCATCCGCCGTCGATCATGAGAACATGGCCGGTCACGAGGTTGGAGGCTTCGGAGGCTAAATAGATCACGCCTCCGGTGACATCCTCGGCTTGCCCCAACCGGCCCAGTGGGATGTTCTCCAGAACATATTTTCGAAAACCCGGTACTTCGAACATGGATTTCGTGAACGGTGTTTCAACGAACGTGGGCGCAATGGCGTTCACATGGATGTTATGCTTGGCCCATTCGAGGGCCAGGACCTTCGTGAGCTGGTTGATCCCGCCCTTTGTCGAACAGTAGGCCGACCGCAGGGGAATCCCCACGGAGCCGGCCTGGGAAGACACATTGATGATCTTCCCCTTTTTCTGCTGGATCATCACTCTCCCAACAGCCTGCGTGCAAAAGAAGACGCCCTTGAGATTGACGTTGAAGATCCGGTCCCAGGCTTCTTCCGTTACCTCCTCCGCACTTTGGGGAACGTTGATGCCGGCATTATTGACCAGAATGTCGATGTGGCCATAGGCGTTCACTGCAGCATCCACCATGGCCTGGATCTCCGGGATCTTCGTGACGTCCATTTTCCTGATCAAGGCTCTTCGGCCCTGGCTTTCGATTTCCTTGCCGACCTGTTCCAACTCCGAAAACAGGACGTCGCAGGCGACGATGTCGGCCCCATACTTGGCCAGGGCCAGAGAGATCTGACGCCCCATGCCCCTGCTCGCACCGGTGACGATGGCCACCTTTCCCGAAAGGTCAAATTCAGAAGGTATCTTTCCCGTGATCATCCTTCGACTCCCCGCATGTCACAGCTTATCCAGGCCCAGGGCTTCTAAACTCCAAATAATCACTCAGGAGTCTGCCCATGGGAGGAAGTTGATTGGTCAGATTCTCGCCGGTTCGTTTACGCGTCATGAATCGATACGGGCCGATCCCGGAATCGACTTCACCCTTATCGGTCACGATTAGGGCTTTGCCGGCGCTGGCTCCTTTGGGCTCCGGCCCCAAGCGCTCAATGGCGCCAAATCCGCTCAGAATAAGAAGCGGTGACCGAAAATAAATGATCTCGTAATCCCGTATTAACCCTCCTTTCTTCCTAAATTTGCTTACCAAATTGATGCCCGTTATCATACCCTCATTCTAATACCATAATGCCATTCACTTCAATAAATAAGATTTCTGGTTCTCTTCCATCCGGTGTGAGTTGATACGGTTTATAGCGTGCCTTTGGGCATGATGAGATCCGAAGGGTTTCCCCTCTTCCCATTCTTTGGACAGTTACAGGGGCTTCCTGAAGGTGGATTGAAAGCCTGCCTCTCAGGTGCTTACCAGCACTGCTCTGAAGCAGTGTGTGACCATTTTATCAATTTTGAAGGCCGAAAGCCTTTTTTAGCGTAAACCTCGAAAAAACGGCACGTCGGAAGCCGCAGGAACCACGATCTCGAACCCGTTCATGTCAAACCACGGCCTCCGAAGCCGGCGTCAACGCCGCCGGCGTTCTAAAAAATAGACTTCGTTATGAGATCTTGGAGACTCTTAGCCTGTTATCCCCGGCATGCCTTTTATCCGTTGAGCGGTGGTCCTTCCATGCACCGTCTTGGCCATAAAGGGGGAGGGACACATATGCGTCCCTCCCCTCAGTTCTACTTAAAGCACTCAGGCAAAAGGCCGCTCGTTCAGCGGAGGCCTTTCACCGCATACACCGTTCTTCAGGGCAGGATGGCAAAGGCGCGGCCAGACTGGCCCGAGCCGTAGGTCTTGGGGGCGCCATAGATGAAGAAGGCGCCGGTGTTGGGCAGATCACCGGTGTTCGTCACCATCTCAACGTAGACCATCTCCTTGCCGAGTCCGACCACGTGGGCGTCATACCAGTCCTCGCCGCCCATCGACGGGATGTCGGCCACCATGTTCTTGACGCCCTTCTTAACCAGATAATCGACTAGCTCCGCCGACGGGGCGGGCCAGCCCTCTGCGATACCGTTCTGGACGTCGGGCACGCAGCGGTTGCCCTCCGGAAAGGGCTTATAATACTTGTCGTCGTAGCCGGTCCTAAGAAGCACTACGTCGCCCGCCTTCAGCGGTCCATACTTGGCTTCGAATGCCTTGATGACGTCTACCTTGATAGAGGGCTTATGTCCGGGCCCGGCCGTCCCTTCCATCAATCCCACGTCCACGACCTTCAAGGGACCCTGGAAGAACTCCAAGGGGACCTTTTCGTTGCTCATGGTGCTGTGGGGGATCGGGCCCCATTTTTTCTCGTACGCCTTGGCAAAGCCCTGAGCGCCCGACTGATAATCGGTAACCTTGAATCCCGGGGGGGTGACGAAGTGCATCGGGGTGTCGTGATGGGTGCCGGTGTGCTCGTCAAGGATCGTGAACTCGCTTTTGTAAGGGAAGTCCGGTCCCCAAATGTGCGTCTGGACGACCTTGATCGGGAAATGACCCGGCCAGGAACAGGGATAATTGGGGGACAGAAGGGTAGTCAAGTCCACGACCTTGCCTGCCTTGGCCGAGGCAATAAGGGGCTTGGCATTGGGGCCGACGATGGCGATCGCACGCCCGATGGCTCCGCTGGCGCCTTCGATCTTCAGGGGAAGCCAAGCGAGGAAGGCACTGCCGTCCGCCGGAACCTTGTCCAGGTTGGCCATGCACTCCAAATAGATCATCTCCCGGCCCAGTCCGGCCCAGTGCGTCATGATGGCTTTCTTGCCGGTCACATCGCCCATGCTCGCGCCGTCGGTCCCTATGAAATGAACGCCCTTCTCTTCCAGGTAGATCACAGTCTCCGGGGTGGGGGTCGGCCAGCCCTCGGACTTCAAGTTGAGAGGTTCAGAAGCATAGGCGCTCCCCGCAGGCAACGGAAGATACTTCTTGTCCCACTTCGACATGAACGCCACGACATCGCCGGCCTGGATCGGGCCGTACTTGGCCTCGTGCTTCTTGACGTCGTCGATCGTGATGTCCGGCCCGCCGAGGGTCGCCCACTTGTCCTTGGGAACCGTTCCCAGCAAATGGGTTACGTCCACCACCTTCAGGGCGCCGACCATCTGGCTCACCGGGACCTTGTCGTTGGAGGTCGATGAGGTTGGCCGCGGCCCGTACTTCGATTCGTACTCCTTCAGAACCCCCTTGACGAAATCGCCATAGGTGTTGTTGTCGAAGCCGGGGGTCGGGATGAAGTGCTGCGGGGAATCGTAATGAGTAGCGGTGTGGGAATCGAAGATGTGGGTCTGTGTCCAATAGGGGCCCACATAGCCGCTATGCGGATTGTAATTCGACGTGATCTTGGGAACGTGGTTGTTGGCCGGCCACCAGCCCGGGTAATTGTCCCCAATGAACAGCGAGAGATCGATGACCTCGCCCTTCTTCACAGGGGTGTTGAAGTCGGCGAAGCTGACGACCGCGGACATCAGAATGAAAATGGTCATCAGCGTAAGAATTAAACGTTTTCGCATCACTCCTCCTTAATGTTTACAACAGAGTTCAAAATTCCACCGCCTCGCGTCGAGGCCATGCCTAAACCGTCCTGCGCACCCTTCACAAAGATTTACTCCATAGCCCTCCCCCTTGTCTCGGCGGATTTTTAGGGTTTTCCCTTTGCTGCAGGGCATCGAATTGCCCGCTTCGGGCTCAGAATCGGCCATTCCCCTCACTGCTTCAATAATACTCTCGGCCGGGGCAAGGTGTCAAGTTATTGAATTCCGGCGGGCCGGAGCCCCTGCGGCCGGATTGAAGCGCGGAAACGTCGATCCGGTCACTCATCTTAAAGAGCGACTACTTCTGGACCTTCTGGATATCGGCAGATCGGTCCGTCGAGAGGTCCAATCGATAGAAATCACTGCCCTGACCCGGCAGCATCAGCATCAATTCCGGGGTATAGTCAACCTCGGCTTCCGCCTGAGTGACAGCAAGCTCGATCACATGCCCCCCGGCATCCGCGGCGTCCGTTAAGAAGTGAAGATGATAACCCGGGACATTGAGGCCGCCCGCATAAGCCGGGTAACGGAATCCCACCAACGTCCCCCGGACATCTGTGAACTCAAAGACCGGTTGATGGGAGGTGACCTCGACCAGCGGAGGATAGGGCTTCCGTTGGGCAGGAACACTGCGCGTTTTCATATACCCGAATCTGCCTTTGATTTTAAAGGCATAGAAGATATTCGCGGTAGGTAACTTGCCGTCCAGATACGTTTTCAGCCCGGCGTAGTTCATCCCTGAAGGGAGGGTCTCCTTGAGATCCGCGTCAAAGAACGTGAGAACGGAATAGGGCGACTTGACCTGGCCTTTGATCTGATGGGCTTTGCCGTCGGCTTTAATCTGATAAAACATTCCATCCAGCATCAGCATCTCGCCATCCAGACCTTCGAAGGTGCCGATGCCGATATCTCCATGTTTGCTCAGTTCATCCAGAGTGATCGCGCCATCATAGAGTCCCGCCGTCAACGCACCTATCGTTGAGATCTGAAACAGCGTTTCCCTGTTCTTACTACGGCCCGAGCAGGCCGGAAGAGCGAGGACAATGACCAAGAGAGATGCCATAAACGGAGACGATAGCTTTTTCATTTTCATTTCACCCTCGTTTCGTTGGATTCAATTATATCAAATAGGCCGGAAGAAATCCTTAAAAAAAGCGGCACGCCCTTCCGGTGAGGGGATGACGGGGATAACGGTCCCTCAGCTCCAAGATCCGGGTCTCCACCGCCCCCTGGTCTAGAAGGATTCGATCTCCTTCTGGACCCCGGGGGTTTTCGGTCAGGGGGATGCTCTTGTCCGGGGCCCCGGGGGCGGGAAGCCTGATGGCATAAGCCTGCTGGAAGGCCGCTGCGTGGAGTTCGTCAAGCTTCTCGAAGATCCCAGGAATTTCCGCTTGCGGGACATCCTCCGTGGCCGGTTACCTTGGCAACAGATAAGCCGCTAATAAAATAGCCTCTGCCAAATATTCGAAATACCCCATTCCATAGGAATTGTGTCGTTTAATAGGACAAATTCTAAGTCGTGACTCCGGCTCAATTTATCTAAACGGAGGCTTTGAATCGCCGGCAACCTAAAATTTCTGTTTTTTCCAGAGAAGGGATAATTTTTTTAACAATCTTAATATGCCAGAGATTCTGGCATGAAAACTGCATAACAAGCAGGTTGACGGAATAAAGTCGGAGGCATGGATCCACTCTAATCTAATAAGGGAGGTAGAAAATGGGAGAAATAACTGACAAAAGCAAAGGCAAGATTAAGCAAGCGGTCGGGGACTTGACCGGCAACAAGAAGCTCAAGCGAGAGGGAGAGAGGGATGAGCTCAAGGGCGAAGTCAAGGGCGCAGTCAAGGATGTGAAGCGCGCGGTCAAACGCGCCGTGAAGTGACAGCGACTTACCGGGTCCGGGAGAAACCGAAACGGATACGGATATTTGGCAGACTAAAGGGAGGAAATGACTATGAGCACGACGACACTTATCATCATCATCGTTATCGCGGTCCTCTTATTCGGCGGGGGCGGCAGCTATTATTGGAGGAAACGACGGTAGGTCTCTTGCCCCACGCTCGCTCTCGTTCTTTAACTTCCCCGAGGCAGAGAAGAAGATCTTGTCGGCCGACGGGCAGGGCTGATGAGTTAAACGGCAGGAGGGAAAAATGGCGGTGAGATTCGAAGACAAAAGGATCAACGAAGCGCTGGAGCTTCTCAACGAAGTGGCCAAGGACAAAAAGGCTGAATTGCAGAATATGGTTACCGACAAGTACAGCAGCCTGAAATCGGTACTCGGCGAAGTTGCCGAAGGAATGCAGCATCAAGCACGAGAAACCTACGAGCATGGCAAGGAGAAGATTAAAGACCTTGCCTCCAAATCGGATGAAAGCGTACACAAAAACCCGTGGCAGTATCTC
>Ga0105106_10001079_pt1 | contig 19554 bp, 18 predicted proteins | sample PPLLaktember2015_5_FD_79109 | JGI IMG/M metagenome (GOLD analysis project Ga0105106, IMG submission 79109) | Freshwater sediment microbial communities from Prairie Pothole Lake near Jamestown, North Dakota, USA - PPLs Lake P8 Core (1) Depth... | ecosystem: Environmental > Aquatic > Freshwater >...
GCCTGCACCGCGCCGCGCAGGATGTCACCGGTGGAAATCTGCACCGAGCCGTCCAGCTGTGTGAGCAGCTTCGCGACCGTGCCCTTGCCCGCGCCCGGGGCGCCCAACAGAATCAACTTCATGATTGTTCCTCTCTTTTTAAATAAGCCAAACTGGAATAATGAAATCCGGAGGCGGCCATGTCTGCCCGGCCGCGAAGGGGCGCATTTTGCCCTTGGTTTGCCGCCAAGATCAACAGGAAATAGCAGAAATTTTGGTTCCTATGCCGGCCTCACCCGGTTGATTGACGCAAAACAGCTGTACCGCCATGGAAATCCGAATTTCCGAAATTCCTGATATGCAGGCCGAATCCTCCGATGGCCGTGCAATCGGAGAAGGGAGGTGTCCGGCTCCAATACTCTACAATCTGGGCGGATAATAGTTTATATGGCGCTGGAAACTCATCCACACGGTCGGGCGGCTCAATTGACGGAAACGGACATCGATAAAGAGAATGATTGATAAAGCGTCTTTTACCTTCTTATTAAAAGTCCTGTTGCTTGGCATCTCATTGCCAATGTCGGCACCATCGGCGCATGCGCAATGGTTGACCGGTGAAGAAGCGATCATGGGCACGGCCATACGTGTCGAGCTGTGGGCGGATGATAAGGCGGCGGGCGAAGCCGCGATCGCAGCGGTGATGGCGGAGATGCATCGCATCGACAGAGCCATGAGTCCATACAAGCCGGAAAGCGAATTATCGCGGATCAACCGCGAGGCAGCGGAACGCCTGGTGCCCATCAGTCAGGAAATGTTCGACATCCTGTCGCGCTCGATCGAGTTTTCGAAACTCAGTAGCGGGGCATTTGACATTACTTTTTCCAGCGTCGGTTATATGTACGATTACCGCCGTCATATCAAGCCGACGGACAAGGAGATCGAGCAGGCACTGCCCGGCATTGACTATCGCCACATACTGCTTGATGCGAAAAAGCGAACGGTAAAATTCGCGCGCCCCGGCGTGCGTATCGACCTGGGCGGCATCGGCAAAGGCCATGCGGTGGACAACGGCATCGCACTGCTCAAGAAACGCGGTATTACGCAGGCGATTGTCACAGCCGGCGGTGACAGCCGGGTTCTCGGCGACAGGGGCGGGCGCCCGTGGATGGTGGGCATTCGCGACCCGCGGAGGAAAGACAACATGGTTGCCGTGATCCCCTTGATCAACTCGGCGATTTCGACCTCGGGCGACTATGAGCGTTACTTCGAGGCCGATGGCGTGCGTTATCACCACATTCTCAATCCCAAGACCGGCCGCTCCGCCACCGGCGTGCACAGCGTGTCCGTCATTGGCCCCGACGCCACCACCACCGACGGCCTTACCAAGCCGGTGTTCATCCTGGGGCCCGAAAAGGGATTACGCCTGATCGAATCCATTCCCGGGATCGACGCCGTGATAATCGATGCCGATGGCAAGATGTTCTACTCATCGGGCTTGCAGGGCAGAAAACAAGAATCTTCCGGACCCGCCAAATCCACCTCGACTCCCTGACGCATTACGCCGTTCATCGGGCGCTTTCTCCCGCACAGAGTCATTACCACCGATAACGCTTTTTTTCGACGCCAGCTCTGGAGATATCCAGATGAGATTGCCGATGCGCGCGATACGAGGCGCGATGAAGGGACATAGATAAGCAATTTTATCAACTTAAAATTAAGACTCGTTATAAACAACAGCTTTGTTCAGGGCATAGCCACCGAAAGGTGGTGACGCAAAGCCCCGAGGCTAACGGTGGCAGTATCGTCACCCATGCCGGTCGGGCCGCCGAGGCAGCATAAATAGATGTATATGGATCTCCGACCACGCGCTTTACCGCGTTACCGGAGATTCAGGGAGGCGGAATGAAGACCCTGAATAATGTGAAGCTCGGTGTTGGTGTTTTCTTTGCAACGACGTCACTAATTCTGAGCGGCTGCGGTTCTGGCGCCAGCGGTGATTCGGTAACCGTGGAAGGCGACGTACCCATCGCTTACGTCAAGCGCCCGGTACCAACACTGGGAAATCCGACCGACTCGGTGATGTTCAGCGCGGGAGGTGATCTCTACCTCCGCGAAAAATCCTCCCCCAGCGCCCCCGAGATTAATGTTACGAGTGCCCATACCCAGGGGCGTGGTGACGTATCCGACCCGGAAGTTTCCTATGACGGCACGAAAATTCTTTTCGCAATGCGCGGCCCGGGTGACATCAATTGGGGCATCTGGGAGTACGTTGTGGCGAACAAGCAGCTCAGGCGTCTTGCTTGCGATGCCGCCAGTACCGGTGATGACGTAGACCCGGCCTATTTGCCCGATGGACGTGTCGTGTTTGCGTCCAACCGCCAGGAAGGGACACGGCGGATCATGCAGGCGCAGGGCATGACTCCTTACACCTACGTGGACGAATACGAGCGCGAGGCCGTGACGGCGCTGCACGTCATGGACGCTGACGGAAAAAACTGCCGGCAGATATCCTTCAACCAGAGCCATGACCGTAACCCTGTCGTTTTGCGGACGGGCGAGATCATGTTCTCACGCTGGGATCATGTCGGCGGTCGCAACCAGTTCAGTATCTTCAAGATCAATCCCGACGGCACCAATCCCTTTATCGTGTACGGGGCGCACGGGCCGGGTAACAGCTATTTGCATCCACGCGAGATGCAGGACGGACGCGTTATCTCGACCCTGATGCCGCTGTCCGGAACGCGCGAGGGCGGTTCGCTAGAGATCATCGATATCACCAACTACTCGGACATCGACGCGCCCGGCACCGCGTCGCCGCCAGCCAACCAGCTTGGTGAGATGGCGGGCCAGTTTCAGGCGACACGCCTGCTGTTTTCCGATCGTCCGCAATCGGAGCACGACGCCCCGCGTGGCCGGGGCGTATCGCCGCTCGGACGTTACTCGTCGCCGTATCCGTTGTGGGACAGCACGGACCGCGTGTTGACGGTCTTCACGCCGTCGCAACCGGTGGCGACCACGAATGCCCTGGGCCAGCCGGAGACTGTTGAAGGCGACCCCCGCTATGGCATCTATATGCTTGACCTCAAGGCCAAGACGCTGCGGCCAGTGGTTCTGCCGCAAGACGGGTTTTATTTCTCGGATCCTGTGGCGATCCAGGCGCGGCCGCGACCGCAGGCTAAAGGCAACTTCACGCCGGACACGAGCATTGGCGCGGGCATGGGACTGCTCGACGTCAACACAGTCTATGACACCGACCGGCAGCAGCGCATGGGCAATGCCGTGTTGGCCGCCGGGGAAAGCATTCCGCGCGTCAGCGGCCGCCCCGACATAGCGAATCTGAAGCGGCCGGGAACGACCACGTTCGAAAACCGCGTGGCGCGCTTCTTCCGCATCACCAAGGCGGTAGCGACGCCGCGCGGCCTGTCACGCGAAACCATCGGCGAAACCGAATTCGAGATGCAGCAGATCGTCGGCTACGGCACGATCGAACCCGACGGGTCGATCCGCACCCGCGTGCCGTCCGATACGCCGATCACGATCACGGCGCTCGACAAGGAAGGCCGGGCGTTCACGCCGCACACCAACTGGATCCAGGCGCGCGAGGGCGAGCGCCGGTTCTGCAAGGGCTGTCATTCTTCGCGCCTGAGCACCACCAACAGCAGCGATGGACTTGCGCTGAATGACCCGTCCCAGGTCGGCGTACACCCTTCGGGCGATGCCACCAGCACCATGGCGCGCACGCGCAGCACCGTGCTCGATCCATCGACGCTCGACCTCAAGCGTGATCTGGTATCCCAGGATGTATGGACGCCGCTTTACAACACCCGCGACGGAACAAGCCTTGCGGCGCAAAGCACCATCTCCATCACGTACAGCGGACTCACGACGTCAGCGCCGCTGATCAAGGGTCCCGCTTCCTGCGCCGTTACGTGGTCAGCGAGGGACTGCGCCATCGTGATCAACTACGAAGAACACCTCCAACCGATCTGGGACGCCAAGTGTGTCAGTTGTCACCAGGGGGCGACCCCCGCCGCCGGGCTCGATCTCGGTAACACCCGCTCGGGCGAGTTTGGACGGTTGACGTCTTATCAGGAGTTGCTCGTGGGAGATCCGTTGATTGATCCGGTCACCGGCCTGCCGCAGATCACGATCGATGCGGACGGTGACGTCAGAATCACGCGCGAAGCCGCCGCGGTCGAGGAAGGCGGCGCCCGCGCCAGCCGGCTGATCGAACGGTTGTTCGAGCAACCGCTCAAGGCCGCCGCACTCACCGGGACTTTGCGCGCGGTGTGCCGCGCCGGAGGCGCATCGTGTATCAACGGTGCCACCTACCAGAACCACGCCAGTCTGCTGAACGCCTCGGAGCGGCGACTGGTCACGGAATGGATCGACATCGGCGCACAGTACTACAACGACGCCTTCGACAACGCCGGCAACGTGCGCTCGGTGGCCGCCCAGCTGAGCGAAACCGTGTTTGCCAGCTGCATCCAGCCGGTCCTGCAACAGAATTGCGCGAGCTGCCACCAGCCCTTTGGCGGCACTGGCGCGAGCGGAGGCGCCGTGAATACCCAGTTTACGGCGAACCGTTTCATTCTGACCAACAACGACGCGGCTGATTTCAGCGTGACCGCCGCGATGGTGAACAACCTTGCGACACCGGATAACAGTTACCTGTTGACACGGCCCGGCAACCTGCCGCATCCCACGGGCGTACTGAGCACGGCGAACCGCAACATCATTCGGGCATGGATAGCCAATACGCTGAACGCGACGACGTGTAGTCCATGAGATTGATGACGAAGGGGGGTGCAAGGTTGCTGTGGATTGGCGCCTGCCTGTGCGTCCTGGCGTCCTGCGGCGATCAGGTGCCGGTCGCGCCGGCGTCGCAGGCCGCGGACCTGTGCCTGAACGATTTTCAGACATGCGTCATGCCGGTGTTGTCCGGCCAGATACGCCGGCGCGGCGGCGCCGTGGTGAGCTGCATGGACGGAAACTGTCATGTCGCCGGTGGCAATGGCGGGCGATTCACGCTCGGGGCGGATGTGTCCGCCAACTTCGAGGCCGTCAAGAGCAATTTTGTCAATTTCGCCAGCACGCACGAGAGCCTGATTCTGGTCGAGCCCACTCAGGACGACGTTTCGCCTTCGGCCGCCGCGGCCTTTCATGGCGGAGGCGAGATCTTCCCGAGCCGTAGCGACGCCTGTTATGTGGCGATCCACGACTGGATCAGTAACCAGGTCGTGAGCCAATCGAGCGCCGCCTGTGGTCTGTGCGCCCCGATCGCCGATACCTTCGCGAGCTGTGGCTATTGAACGTGCGCGTTTTCGTGACGAGGGAAGGGGATGAGCGCCGTCGCATCCTCAGCCGATTTGAGGCGGTGTTCCTGCTGTGCCTGCTGTCGCTCGGGGCAATGGCCGCCCATGCCGACGAGCAGGGCGAACAGGTATTGGTCGCGGATCCGTACCTTGAGCTTCACACCGGCCCGGGACGCGGCTACCCGATATTCTATGTTGCCGAGCGCGGTGAGCGGGTTGAGATACTCAAGCGACACACTGACTGGTTCAAGGTGCGGACAGCGCGGGATAAAGAGGGCTGGGTCACGCGCAGCCAGATGGAGAACACGCTCACCGATGCCGGAGCCAGAAAGACTTTTCGCGATGTGCTGCTTGATGATTATCTGCAACGGCGACTGGAGTTCGGATTCTCCTTCGGCCGCTTCGAGAACGATCCGATGCTGACGGCGCGGGCGGGCTACCGGTTGCACGACAATCTTATCGCCGAGCTGGCGATCTCGCAGGTCACGGGCGATTTCTCCAGCACCTCGCTCTTCTATGGGGCGATCGTGTCGCAGCCGTTTCCCGAATGGCGCGCTTCGCCCTTTTTCACGATTGGGATGGGACGCTTCAAAAACACCCCGAAGGCGACGCTCGTGAGCGCCATCGAGACGGACGCGGACCTGGCCAACGCGGGTCTGGGGCTGCGTTATTACATCACGCGGCGTTTTATTCTGCGGGCGGAATACAAACAGCATGTCGCGCTCATCGACCCCGATCGTACCGATTCGTACCAGGAGTGGTCGATGGGCATATCACTTTTCTTTTAGACCAGGCGATTCCAAATGGTGAAAAACCAGAAAACCCTGTTATTGCTGCGTCAGCTTGCGCTTGGCATCGGACTGTTGCTTGCGGGAAAGGTATTCGCCGAGCAGCCCGAGCAAGTGATCCAGCCGGAGCTCGATCGGCGCGAAATACATATCCCCAAAATCGACACCGAGGATGTCGAGATCGGAATCTATGGCGGGACGTTGAGCGTCGAGGACTTCGGCGCCGAATCCGTCGAGGGGGCACGTCTTGCGTATCACGTGACCGAAGATTTTTTCCTGGAAGGCGTGACGGCGCGTTCCACTGTCTCGGATGAGTCGTTCTATCGCTTCGGCGTCCCCATTTTCAGCCAACGGGAAGTGGACCTGACGCTTTATTATTTGTCGATCGGTATCAACCTGTTTCCGGGAGAGGTTTTTATCGGCAAGAAATGGGCCATGACATCGGCGGTGTATCTGACCGGAGGCGTGGGCAAGGTGAACTTCAACGAGGAGAATCATAACGCCTTCAACTTCGGTATCGGTATCCGCCTGCTGCCCGCCGACTGGTTTTCAATCCGGGCGGAGATGCGCGATCACCTTTTCGAATCCGACATCCTCGGCAATAACGAACTCAAGCAAAATTTTGAGTTCAGCCTGGGGCTGTCGGTGTATTTCTAACGGCTCAGGGAGGCTGACCATGACCAGACCGGTACGATCCATCATCGCGTTTCTGTTCGTATGCTTGACACTCGCCGGCATGGCGTCCGTGCGGATGGCCATGGCGGCGCTGCCCATGGTCGGCACGCGGGCACCGGATTTCTCCCTCAGCGGCAGCACCGGCCGCAACATGCGCCTGAGCGAACTGCGTGGCGAAGTGGTGCTCATCAACTTCTGGGCCACGTGGTGCGGGCCGTGTCGCCAGGAAATGCCGCAGCTCAATCAGCTGTATGCCCAATACCGCGCGGCCGGGTTTACGCTCCTCGGGGTCAATATCGATGACAAACGCAACAACGCCGAGGCCATGATGAAAAAGCTCGGCGTGCATTTCCCGACGTTGTTCGACAGCGACAAGCGTGTGGCCCGTCTGTATGACGTGGATACGATGCCAGCGACACTGTTGATCGATCGCGATGGCCGTGTGCGGTACGTGCACAGGGGGTACCGCAACGGTTACGAGCGGAAATATCAGGAGCAAATCCGGGAGTTGCTCAAGGAATGAAGCGCCACGTTCTCAAAATCGCCGGGATCCTGGCACTTGCCGTGCACTTCGCCGGTTGTGCCACGGAGCCGTGGGTCAAGCCATATGAGCGCGAATTGCTGGCCGATCCGATCATGTCGTTTTCACGTGATCCGCTTTCAGATATGTATCTGCAGCACGTGTATGACGTACGTGAAGCGGCTCGTGGCGCCGGCATCGGCCAAGGCGGTGGATGTGGGTGTAATTAGATGGGTGGTGTCGCGAGCGTACGTCACCCGGCGATTGTCCATGCGCCTGGGTCGGGACAACGTGGCAGCCTGCAACACGGGCGTGCGTCACGCATGGTGGACGGCGCCGGCGCTTTTGCTTGTGATGTCCATGGTGCAGGGCGCGGTGCTTCCGGAAGACCGGGCGGATGCCATGTATCACTACTACGATGGCGGCGGAACGAAAGTGGATGGTCCGGCGTTGCTGGTGCGCAAAGGATTTGCAGATACGGCGTCGATGTACGCGTCGTACTATGCCGACAGCATCAGCGGTGCTTCGATCGACGTGATGACGACGGCGAGCCCGTACAAGGAAACGCGCCAGGAGCGTGGCGTGGGAGTCGACTACCTGCGCCATAACACGACCATGAATCTGTCATACACCACGAGCGAGGAACGCGACTATCTCGCGAGCATGCTGGGCGTTAATGTCGCACATGAAATGTTCGAGGGTCTGACCACCGTTACCCTCGGGTACACCACGGGCAAGGACGAAGTCGGCAAGACTGACACCGACTTCAAGGAGGACATCGACCGCTATCAGTATCGGCTGGGATTATCGCAGGTGTTCACCAGGACATTTCACATGAACTTCGAGTATGAAGGCATTCTCGAGAGCGGCTACCTCAACAGCCCCTACCGGGCCGCCCGGCTCCAGGGACTGCTGGTGCCGGAACGCTACCCCGGCACGCGCGACAGCTATGCCTTCGCCATGCGCGCCATGAAAGGCCTGATGACGTCCGACGACAGGCTCGGTTCATCGGTGCAATTCGGATACCGCTATTTTTGGGATACCTGGGATATCCGCGCCTCCACTATTGAGACCGGCTATCAGCGTTATTTCAGCGGCCATTGGCTCGGGGAAATTCACTACCGGTATTACAACCAGACGGCGGCATCATTTTACAGCGACAATTTCCTGACCCAGATGAACTACATGGCGCGCGACAAGGAGTTGAGCACGTTCAAAAGTCACTCGGTCGGCGGCAAGCTGACTTACACGTTTCAGAATCATCCCGCGTTCGTGAACAAGTCGACACTCAATGTCGCCTACGACCACGTGAGATTCGAATACGACGATTTCACCGATACCCGCACCCAGGCACTGTATGCGTTCAATGCCAACGTGGTTCAGCTGTTTTTATCGGTGTGGTTTTAGACGTTCTATCCATGACGTTTTAGTGAGACGGTATATGAAAGATAAAATCTCCCTGCCGATGCCCGGATTATTTCCGGTGATCCTTATGTTCCTCGCGCTCTGGCTTGCTCTCCCTTTGACGGGATTTGCCGCCGAGAAAGCGACACTCCCCGCTGGCAAGTTCAAGGGTATCGACCAGCAGGCGCAATCACTGAAACAGGACGTGATGGAGCTGAACCGCGATCTGCTGGCGCTGGAAGAAGAGCTGTTGTTTCCCGCCAGCACGCAGGTGGCAGTGTTCCTGTCCATGGATATCGGCAACCTGTTCGACCTCGATGCGGTCGAGGTCAAGCTGGATGACAAGGTGGTAGCGCATTATCTCTATACCCAGCGCGAGATTGAGGCGCTGCGGCGCGGCGGCGTGCATCGCGTTTATCTCGGTAATCTGCGCACCGGCAAGCACGAACTGGTTGCGTTTTTTACCGGCAAGGGCCCGCACAGCCGGGACTATCGGCGCGGTACCACGCTCGAATTCGATAAACAAACAGGGCCCAAATACATCGAGCTCCAGATAAAGGACGCCACGCGCAACCTGCAACCGGAATTTCGCGTCAAGGAATGGCAGTAACGTGTCATGCGCGGCATCTCGCCAATGAACAAAAAACGATTCGCGGTATTCTCCGCGGTATTGTGCGCGTGCGTGCTCGTGACGACTGGCGCCCAGGGCAGCACGCGGCCCGGCGAATCCCGGGAAATCAAGGATCCGCATTACGGCGAGGTGCTGTTTCACTTCTATCAGCAGCAATATTTTTCCGCCATCACGAATCTGATGACGTCGCGGCAATTCCAGCGTATTTCTCATCATGGTAACGAGGCTGAATTATTGCTCGGGGGAATGTATCTTTCCTACGGATTGCACATCCAGGCGGGCGAGATATTTCAGCGCCTGATTGACGCCGGCGCTCCAGCGCACGTACGCGACCGCGCCTGGTTCTACCTGGCGAAGGTACGTTATCAACGCGGCTATCAAAACGAGGCCGAAGAAGCCATCTCCCGCATTCGCGATGCACTGCCCGGCGAGCTGGAGGAAGAGCGTCAATTGTTGCAGGCGCAGCTGCTGATGGAACGGCAGGACTATCGCGAGGCCGCGCAGGTTCTGTCGCGCATGCGCGGCGACTCGGTATGGGCACAGTACGGTCGTTACAACCTCGGCGTGGCCCAGATCAAGGCTGGGGAGAGTGACGCCGGCGCCGCACTCCTGGAAGAAGTGGGTCATAAAGCGGCGACAGGCGAGGAACTGAAATCCCTCAAAGACAAGGCCAACGTGGCGCTGGGTTATACCTATCTGCGCGATGGCGCGCCCGCGCGCGCCCAGGCGCGACTTGAACAGGTGCGGCTTGACGGGTTGCTGTCGAACAAGGCCCTGCTCGGCATGGGCTGGGCCTTCTCCGCCCAGGATCAGCATGAGCGATCTCTGGTGCCCTGGACCGAGCTGTATAAACGCAACGTCATCGACTCCACGGTGCAGGAGTCACTGCTCGCGGTGCCTTACGCGCTGGCCCGCGCAGGCGCTTACCGGCAGTCGGTGCAGCATTACGAAAACGCCATCGAGGTTTACACCAACGAAATGGGGCGCATCGATGATTCGATAGCGGCGATTCGCTCGGGAAGAATGATCAGCGGGATTCTGCGGCAGGATACCGAAAACGAGATGGGATGGTTTTGGCGCATGCGCGAGATCCCGGATGCGCCGGAGTCGCGCTATCTGGCGCACCTCATGGCCACTCACGATTTCCAGGAGGCGCTCAAGAATTATCGCGATCTGCGTTTTCTGACGCTGAACCTGGACGAATGGGCAGGCAACATGGGCGTTTATGGCGACATGCTCGCGACGCGACGTCTGGCCTATGCACAGCGCCTGCCGAAGGTTCTGCAGGACGAGCGCTCGCTCAATTTCGCCGAGCTGTCGACACGGCGTAATCGACTCACGGCCGAACTGGCGCGCGTCGAAAACGACAACGATGTGATGGCGCTGGCAAACGACAAGGAGCGCCAGTTGATGGCGCGACTGGGCCGGGCGGATGAAACCCTCAAGCGCCTGGCCGGGCGCGTGGACGTTTCCGATGCGCGCGACCGGCATCGCCTGCTGAGTGGTCTGCTGTTCTCCGATGTCGCTTTTGATTATTCACCGCGCCTGTGGCAGGTCAAGAAAGCCCTGAAAGAGCTGGATCAGAACCTCGCGGAAACCGGCGTGCGCCGCGAGGCGCTGATGCGCGCGCATGTGGAAGCCCCCCGCGCGTTTGAGGATTTTGCCGCGCGCATCGCCCGGTTACGCGCCCGGATTTCACAGTTGCAGGATCGGATTCGCGCCATGGCGTCCACGCATGCACGTTATCTGGAGGAACTGGCCGTCACGGAACTCGTCGCCCAAAAGGAACGGATGGCGCTCTATTTAACCCAGGCGCGCTTTGCCGTGGCCCAGATGTATGACGAGGCCTCCAATGCCGGCGGGGAGCTCAGATGAACCGGCATCCGTTACTATGGGCAACGTTGTTGGCTTTGACGGCGTGCTCCTTTACCAACAAGGATGAGTCACCGACCATCAAGAGCCTGGAAGCGCGCGTGGTTCCCATCGAACGCAGCACGGCAATTGCAGGCGGCCGGGAAAAGGCCATCGCCGGTTATCGCGATTTTCTGAACGTGGCGCCGGATCACGAACTGCGCGCGGAGGCGATGCGGCGTTTGGGCGATCTGCAGATGGAAAACGCCGAGGCGCAGCAACTGGCAGGCACCGATGAGGCCGCGCCCGGCCCGCGCAAGCCGCCGGCTGTTTCCGGTAACGCGCTGATGGCGTCCGATTATCGTCGCGCCATCAAATGGTATCAGGACATGCTGCGGGCCTATCCGAACCATCCGGGAAATGACCGCGTGTATTACCAGCTGGCCAAAGCGCATGAACAAAACGGCGACCTGCAGCAATCCTTGCGGGTTCTGGATCAGCTGGTTGCGGCCTACCCCGGCACGGCCTATCGCGACGAGGCGCAGTTCCGGCGTGGCGAGCTCCTGTTCACGTTGAAATCCTACGCGGCGTCACAACAGGCATACGAATCTATCGTGCGGCAGGGCGAGGCCTCGCCATTTTATGAGCGTGCGCTCTACATGCAAGGCTGGTCGCGCTTCAAGCAGCTGCAATACGACGCCGCGCTGCAATCGTTCTTCATCGTGCTCGACCGCAAACTCACCGGCCGCATCAGCGGGCTTTCATTCAGCGAGCTTGCCTCATTGAGCCGCGCCGACCGCGAGCTGGTCGAGGACACATTCCGGGTGGTGAGCCTGAGCCTGTCGAATCTTGACGGTGTTGATTCGATTTCGGATTATTTTCAGACGGCGGCTCGCCGCGATTACGAATTCCTGGTTTACCAGCAACTCGGCGATCTTTATTTCAAACAGGAGCGTGTCAAGGATGCCGCCGACACCTACAGCGCCTTCGGGCGTCGTTATCCCACGCATCCCCAGGCGCCGCTGCTGCAGGCCAAGGTGATCGAGTCCTATCAGCAGGCGGGCTTTGCCAGCCTCGCGCTCGACGCCAAGAAGGAATTCGCCAATCGTTACGGCATCCACAGCGAATTCCGCCGGGTCAGTTCCTTCGAAGCCTATGCGCGCGTGCTGCCCGTGCTTAAATCCAACTTGGACGAACTCGCGCGCCATTATCATGCGAGCGCGCAGAAGACCAGGACGCCGGCTGACTATCAGGAAGCGGCGCGCTGGTATCGCGCGTTTCTCGAGGCCTTTCCGAAAGATCCACAGGCGCCGTCCATGAACTTCCTGCTGGCGGAGATGCTGTTCGAGGACAGGCGCTACGGCGATGCCGTCGTGGAGTACGAGAAGACCGCCTACGATTACCCGCGCCATGCCAGGAGCGCGGACGCCGGTTATGCCGCCTTGCTGGCCTACGCCGAGCAGGAAAAGCGCCTGGCGCCACCGGATAAACCCGCCTGGTTGCAGCGCGTCACCGACAGCGCGCTGCGCTTTGCCGACGCCAACCCCGCCGATCCGCGCGCGCCCACCGTGCTCACCCATGCCGCCGAAAGACTGTATGCCCTGCACTCACCGGCGCGTGCCGCCAGCGTGGCGCAACGCGTGCTGGCCTCGAAACCGGAGCCGCCGCCGACGTTGCGGCGCACGGCGTGGACCGTCGTTGCCCACACCGATTTCGAGAAAGGTGCATTTGACCGGGCCGAAGCCGGCTATCAACAGGCATTGGCGCTGACACCGGTGAAAGAGTCGAGCCACGGTGCGCTCGTCGAGCGGTTGGCGGCGACGGTCTACAAGCAAGGCGAACAAAGCCGTTCGGCGGGTATGCTGCCGCAGGCCGCCGCGCACTTTCTGCGCGTGGGCAAGGTCGCGCCACAATCTCCGATCCGCGCCAACGCCGAGTACGATGCCGCGGCCGTGTTTATCGCGTCGAAGAACTGGCCGGGCGCCACCCAGGTGCTGGAGAACTTCCGCCGCGCCTATCCGGGCCATCCCTTGCAGGCGGATGTATCCAGCAAGCTGGCCGTGGCTTACCTGGAACAGGGGAAATGGTCTCATGCAGCAGTGGAATTCGAAGCGTTCGCCGCGAACAAGAACAAGGACGCGCAGGTCCGGCGCGAGGCCCTGTGGCAGGCCGCCGAACTCCACGAAAAAAGCGGCAACCACCGGCACGCGCAGGGCGCCTACGAGCGATATGTCGGTCAGTTCGCGAGCCCGCTGGAACCAGCGATCGAAGCCCGCTATCGCCTGGCCGCTCTCAGCCAGAAACAGGGACAGGCGCGTGCGCAACACAAATGGCTCGATGAGCTGGTGAAAGCCGAACAAAGCGGTGGACGCGAGCGCACCGACCGTACGCGCACCCTCGCGGCGAACGCAAGCATGACCCTGGCTGAACCGTATTATGAAGCGTATCGCCAGGTTCGCCTGAAGGAACCGCTGAAGAAAAGCCTGAAAAACAAAAAGGCCAAGATGCAATTGGCGCTCAAGGCCTACGGAACGGCGGCGGAATACGACGTGGCTGAGGTGGCCACCGCCGCTACCTACCATATCGCGGAAATCTACCGCGATTTCGGCCGTGAATTGCTGGCATCCCAGCGGCCCAAGGGGCTGTCCGCGGAGGAACTGGAACAATACATCGTGATGCTGGAGGAGCAGGCCTATCCCTTCGAAGAGAAGGCGATCGAGCTGCACGAGGTCAATGTGCGCCGTATCGCCGACCGCATCTACGACCGTTGGGTCAGGAGCAGCATCGAGGCACTCGGAAAACTGCGCCCGGTACGGTACGCCAAGGTGGAGAAAAGCGAGGTGATCATCAATGCGCTTCGCTAAACAGCCCATCCTCGCTGGATTTATTTTTCTCACGCTCGGCATTGCGGGATGCGCGACTTCGTTGCCATCCACTGGCACACGTGCGGCGACACCTCCCGTTGCCACGGAACAAAAATCCGAACCAGCCGTGTCTCCCGTGGTGCAACGCGATTTCACCAGCGCCTTGAGCGCCATCAAGCACGGCCACTACAAGGATGCCGAACGCCTATTGCTGACGCTCACGCGTGAGTATCCGGAGTTTTCGGGACCCTACGCGAACCTGGGGATCGTCTATCAACGACTGGGAAAATTTCCGGAGGCGATAAAGTTTCTGGAGCAAGCCATCGAGATCAACCCGGATCGTGCGGCGTATTATAACCAGCTCGGCATCGTATACCGGCAAAGCGGGCAACTCGACAAGGCGCGCGCATCCTATGCGCGCGCGCTGGAGGCTGATCCGCTTTATTTGAACTCACATCTCAACATCGGAATCCTGTATGACCTGTATCTGCAGGAGCACGGCAAGGCGCTGCAACACTACGAGCGTTATCAAGCGCTGTTGCCAGCCGCGGATGCGCAGGTCAACAAATGGATCGTCGACCTGAAGCAGCGCCGGCAATCTTCCGACAAAACCGCCTTGAGGAGCGACAGATGAATCACATAGTCCGGGTTTTTGTGCTCATCATTTGTATTACCGGCATGAATGTGCAGGCGGCGGATCGTGCCGACCTCGAGGGCACTTCCATCATCGGCAGCCGCGAGCTGCCCAAGGTGACCTACATCGTGCCGTGGAAAAAACCGTTGCCGGGAGACCTGGTGGGACGGCCGGTTCAAAGCCTCCTGGACGAGGCCCTGGCGCCGGTTGACCGCGAGGTTTTCCGGCGCGAGGTGGAATACCACGGGTTGCTGCAAGATGCGCATGCTGCTGATGTGGCGCGCGCGGGCAAGAAGTAACGGCAGTATGTTTATCGTTAACGCAAGGAGATAACCATGGGTACCTACAGCACGATTGTGCGTTTTTTTCAGGAAGGCGGGATATTCATGTATCCCATCATGCTGGTGATGGCGGTCGGTCTGGCGATCGCCGTCGAGCGCTATCTTTATTTGAGCCGGTCGCGGGCCGTCAACCGCAAGATGTGGGACGACCTGATGCCGGTGCTGCAAAGCGGCAAGTATCAGCAGGCCATGACGGCCGTGGCGAAGTCGGACACGGCAATCTGCAAGATCCTGAGTTACGGCCTTTCGCGCATCCGCACCGCGCGTCGGCGCGAGGATATCGAGATGGCCATGGAAGAGGGGCTGATGGAAATCATTCCGCGCCTGGAAAAGCGCACCCACTATCTCGCCTCCTTCGCCAACATCGCCACCCTGCTTGGCCTGCTCGGCACCATCATCGGTCTGATCCAGGCGTTCACCGCGGTGGCCAACGCCAATCCGGCGGAGAAGGCGGAATTGTTGTCGTCCAGTATTTCCGTCGCCATGAATACCACCGCCTTCGGCCTGATCGTCGCCATTCCACTGTTGCTGATCTACTCCGTGCTGCAATCCAAGACCACGCAAATCGTCGATAGCCTGGAAATGGCGGCGGTGAAATTCCTCAATATGGTCACGGAACGTTCCAAGCCCGAGGCCGCCTGATGCGATTGCGTCGACGCGTAACCAAGCAGCCGGGGGACATGAACATTACCGCGTTCATGAACCTCATGGTGATCCTCGTCCCGTTTCTGCTGATCACGGCGGTGTTTTCGCGCATGACGATCCTGGAACTGAACCTGCCGCCGGCGTCTTCGTCCAGCAATGAAACCAGGCAGGAACTGCAGCTGGAGATCACCATCCGCAAGGACGCCCTGGAAGTGGGTGACCGCCACTCCGGGCTCATCAAGCGCATCGACAACGTCAAGGGTTATGACTTCAAGACGCTGTCGGAAGTCATGAAACAGATCAAGGCGCGCTTCCCCGACAAACTCAATGCCACGATCCTGTCCGAACCGGATACCTCCTATGACGTTCTGGTGCAGGTGATGGACGCCGTGCGCGTGGCCGAGATTGCTCAGGCCGGTGCCGTGACCCAGGCCGAGCTGTTTCCGGACATATCGATCGGCGATGCAACGGTTCGCGGCAGGGAGAAGTCGCCATGAAAATGTCCCGCCGTGCCAAGCGCATGGAACAGCACCATACCCGTTCGCGCAAGCTGACCGAGCTCAACATGATCTCGCTGATGGATATTTTCACCATCCTGGTTTTCTTCCTGCTGGTGAACTCCTCGGACGTCGAGATCCTGCCCAGCGTCAAGTCGGTGAAACTGCCCGAGTCGGTGGCGGAAAAATCGCCGAAACAGACGGTCGTCATCGTGGTCAACGATCAGGATGTGCTGGTGCAGGGACGCAAGATTGCGTCGGTGTCCGAGATATACAAGTCCGACGGCGAGCTTATCGAGCCGCTGAAGTCGGAGCTGGATTATCAGGCGAGCCGCGACGCGGTTGCCTCAAAAGCCGGCGTCGCCGGGCATGCCATCACGATCATGGGCGACAAGGAGATACCCTACCGGCTGTTGAAGAAGATCATGGTGACCTGCGTACGGGCGAAATACGACAACATCTCGCTCGCGGTAATGAAAAAGACCCCGGCGAAGGGATAACGTCCATGTCCGCTTATTACTATTCCGCCGACCTGCCGTGGACCATTTCCGAGGAAGAGCAGGAGCGTTTTCGCCGCCTGCTCAAGCGCATTCTGATCTTCTTTCTGTTTTTCGGGATTTTGCTGCCGTTTCTGCCCGTGCCCAAAATGGAACGCGAGGTGATGGAAGAGGTTCCGCCGCGCCTGGCCAAGCTCATCCTGGAGCGCCAGGAGGTCAAGCCTCCCGCGCCGGTCGAGAGAACGCCGGAACCGGAACCGCAGGCGGTTCAGGCCAAGCCGATGCCCAAGAAGCTGGAACCGAAGCCGGTCACGAAAACTGCCGAGTCGGCGCGTAAGAAGGCCGAACGTTCCGGCCTGCTCGCCTTCAAGGACGATCTGGCCGATCTGCGCGACGACTCCATGACAGCCGGCCTGCAAAAGCCGGCGAAGCTGACCGCCGGCGCCGCTTCCAGCGTCAAGGTATCACAGCGATCGTTGGTCACGTCGAATCTCGCCGGCGGCAGCGGCGGCATCAACACGGCGCGCCTGAGCCGGGATACCGGTGGCGGCGGGCTGGCAGGCCGATCCACCACCCAGGTCAGCAGTCCGGTGGGCGGTGGTGGCGGTGGCAGTGTGCGCCGTGGCGGCGGTCAGGCCGCGCGCTCGATCGAAGAGATCAAGCTGATTTTCGACAAGAACAAGTCCGCCATATACGCCTTGTACAATCGCGCGCTGCGCGAGGATCCCACGCTGCAGGGCAAGGTGATACTCAAGCTCACGATTGCGCCTTCGGGCAAGGTCACGGGATGCGAGGTGGTTTCGAGCGAGCTGCGCGTGCCGGATCTCGAACGCAAGCTGGTCGCCCGGGTGCGGCTGTTCGATTTTGGGGAGAAGAACGTGGGCGTGATGGTAGTCACTTACCCGATCGATTTTCTTCCGTCCTAGCAAAAAATTATCTTGTCGCAAGACTTGCGATCAGCGCTTTGATGGGCTGCTCGTGTTCCTCGATGCTTGTCGTCAATTGGAATTGCACCATGGCACGGTGCAGGTTCTGTCCCGGCCGTTCGGTTTTGAAATAGTGGTCGCCTTCCAGGTAGTCGGTGAGAAAGCGCAGACCCAGTTCGAAGGGAATGAGACGGATCGCATCATATAAATAATCGTAGTCGTGTCGCGTGAGAAATCCCCGGGTTTCGGCCAGGTAATTTTTCAGAACCGCGCGGCCGATGTCGAGATCGAAGCGGACGGAACCCGCATCCTCTGGCGATTCACCGGCGGGGTTGGCGCAGGAGCGCAGGCAGTCACCGATGTCGTAATGAATCAGTCCCGGTTGCACGGTGTCTAGGTCGATCAGGCTGACCGCCTTGCCGGTCCGGGTGTCGAAAAGAAAATTGTTGAGCTTGGTGTCGCCGTGGATCGGCCTGGTCGCCAGTTTTCCTTCGCGCCGGGCCCGTTCCAGGACGCGCGTGAGATTCCAGCGCGCTTCCACGAACGCCAGGCCGTGCAGCAACTCGCTGCTCGCGGCGGCGCGACGTGGCCGGGCCGAGGCGCGCAGAAAGTGCGCAAAATAACCCGGCGCATCGTGAAAGCCGGGCAGGGTCCGGTGCAATCGTGCGGGATCGAGATCGTGGATCAGCGCATGGAAACGGCCGAGGGCGAAACCCACTTCCCCGGCCTGGGCGATATCGCTGATGGTGTCGAGCGTGCGCGTATGTTCGATGAACTCCTGCGCGCGCCAGAACCCGCCCTCGGCGTCGATGACAAAATCCCTGCCGTCGCGCGCCGGCAATATTTCCGGCAGTCGCAGCGTGCGCGCGCCGGCATTGCCGGCAGCGGCACGTTGCCGAATGTGTTCGCCCAGCACGCGCAGGTTTTCCATGATGCGCTCAGGATGCGGGAAGACATGACGGTTGATCCGTTGCAGGATGACCTGGCGGCCGCTATCGACGGTCACGATAAAAGTATCGTTGATCAGTCCTTGACCGTGCGGGCGGATGGCGCTGATTTTTTCGTCCGGAATAAACTGGCCGGCGATGTCTTGCTCAAGGGACATGATCGTATGGCGCTTAATGGTGTTCGATGCGCGTATTCCGGCGTTTGACGGGCTAGCCCGCATCGCATTAGGCTGAGTCTAGCCTCTGGGGCATTTCCGTGAAATGTCCGGGAGGAATGTCTGATCAGCAACCAGGACAAAAGGAGAAGGATCATGCGGAGATTGATACTTGCTGTTCTGATGTCTTTCATCGGCCTGGCTTCGGCCCAGGCGGCGATCAAGGGGGAAGAAGTCGAATACAAGGCCGGCAACACGGTGCACAAGGGCTATCTGGTTTATGACGACGTCATCGCAGGCAAGCGCCCGGGGGTGCTGGTGGTGCATGAATGGTGGGGGCACAACGAGCACGCTCGCAACAGCGCCCGCAAGCTCGCGGAGGCGGGATACGTGGCGCTGGCGCTCGACATGTATGGCGACGGCAAGCGCGCGGACCATCCCGACCAGGCCGGAAAATTCGCCAGCGAGGTGGGCAAGAATCTGCCATTGATGAAATCGCGTTTCGGGGCGGGCATGAAGTTTTTGCGCAAACAGGCGCAGGTGGATGGCAAGCGCGTGGCCGCGATCGGATATTGCTTCGGCGGCAGCGTCGTGCTTCAGATGGCGCGCGAAGGAGAAAATCTGCGCGGCGTGGCAAGCTTTCATGGCGGGCTCGCGACCGAGCATCCGGCGAAACCCGGCAAGGTCAAGGCCAAGGTACTGGTGATGAATGGCGCAGAAGATCCCTTCGTGCCGGCGGAGCAGGTTGCGGGATTCAAGAAGGAAATGGAGAGCGCCAGGGTTGACTACAAGTTCGTCAACTATCCGGGCGCCAAGCATGCTTTTACCAATCCGGAGGCAGATGCCAACGCCGCCAAGTTTAATATGCCGCTCGCCTATAACGCC
>Ga0105106_10001080_pt1 | contig 19552 bp, 20 predicted proteins | sample PPLLaktember2015_5_FD_79109 | JGI IMG/M metagenome (GOLD analysis project Ga0105106, IMG submission 79109) | Freshwater sediment microbial communities from Prairie Pothole Lake near Jamestown, North Dakota, USA - PPLs Lake P8 Core (1) Depth... | ecosystem: Environmental > Aquatic > Freshwater >...
GAGAACTACTCCTTCCGGAGCCTCGAGAAGGAGCTCCGCCAGCCGACCGACGAGCGTCTCTTCGGCATCGCCGAGGCCCTCAAGAAGGGCTTCACGGTCGACCGCATCCACGAGCTGACCCGGATCGACCGCTGGTTCCTCCACAAGATCAAGTCGGTCGTCGACTGCGAGGCGCGCCTCCGGGGCCGCCGCCTCGGGGCCGTCCCGCCGGACCTCCTCGTCGAGGCCAAACAGAAAGGCTTCTCCGACAAGCAGATCGCCCTGCTCACCGGGTCGTCCGAGCTCCGCGTCCGGACGAGGCGGAAAGGGCTCGGGCTCCAGCCGGCGGTGAAGCAAATCGACACCCTGGCCGCCGAGTACCCGGCCCAGACGAACTATCTCTACGTGACCTACAACGGGCGCGAAGACGACGTCGCGTTCGGCAACGGCCACGGCCGGCCGGGCAAGGTCATGGTCCTGGGCTCGGGCTCCTATAGCATCGGCTCCTCGGTCGAGTTCGACTGGTGCTGCGTCAACGCCGCGCTGGCGCTCAAGAAGCTCGGCTACGCGACGATCATGGTCAACTACAACCCGGAGACGGTCTCGACGGACTACGACATCTGCGACCGGCTCTACTTCGACGAGCTCAGCTTCGAGCGCGTTCTCGACATCTACGAGAGGGAGAAGCCGCTCGGCGTCCTCCTGTCCATGGGCGGCCAGATCCCCAACAACATCGCCCTGCGCTGCCACCGGGCCGGCGTGCGAGTCCTGGGGACGCCGCCGCCGAGCATCGACCGGGCCGAGGACCGGTTCAAGTTCTCGAAGCTCCTCGACGCGCTCGGCGTCGACCAGCCGGAGTGGCGCGAGCTCCGCAGCGCCGGCGAGGCCAAGCGCTTCGCCCGGGCGATCGGCTACCCCGTTCTCATCCGGCCGTCCTACGTCCTGAGCGGGGCGGCCATGAGCGTCGTTTTCGACGACGGCTACCTCGACCGCTACCTCCAGAAGGCCTCGCGCGTCTCGCCCGAGTACCCGGTCGTCATCTCCAAGTTCATCCTCAACGCCAAGGAGATCGAGCTCGACGCCGTGGCCGACCGAGGTGAGGTCGTCGCCTCGGCCATCGTCGAGCACGTCGAGAACGCCGGCGTCCACTCCGGCGACGCGACCATGGTCCTGCCGCCCCAGAAGCTCTACATCGAGACGATCCGGCGCATCCGCGAGATCGGCCGCGAGATCGCCCGGGCCCTCGAGATCACCGGGCCGTTCAACATCCAGTTCATCGCCAAGGACAATGCCATCAAGGTCATCGAGTGCAATCTCCGGGCCTCGCGCTCGTTCCCGTTCGTCAGCAAGGTGGCCCGGACGAACTTCGTCGAGCTGGCCGTCGCCGCCATGATGGGACGGCCCGTCCGCAACCACAAGACGACGCTCGATCTCAATTACGTCGGCGTCAAGGCCCCCCAGTTCTCCTTCTCCCGGCTCAAAGGCGCCGACCCCGTCCTCGGCGTCGAGATGGCCTCGACCGGGGAGGTCGCCTGCCTGGGCAGGGACGTGCATGAGGCCTATCTCAAAGCCATCCTTTCAACGGGGTTCAGCCTGCCGAAGAAGAACGTCCTCCTCACGGTCGGCGGCGAGGAATCCAAGAACCGCTTCCTCGCCTCCGCCCAGACCCTGGCCCGCCTGGGCTTCCGGATCTTCGCCACCGAGAAGACCTCCGCCTATTTCCGGGAGAACGGCGTCCGCAATACGCGGCTGTTCAAGGTCCATGAGCGGCGGGGCCCGAACATCCGGGACTTCATCGCGGGCGGCAGGATCGATCTCGTCATCTCCATCCCGAATCCCGCGAAGAGGGTCGAGTTCAACTCGGCCTACAGGCTCCGGCGCCTGGCCGTCGACTACTCGGTCCCCATCCTGACCAACCTCCAGGCCGCGGACCTCTTCGTCCAGGCCCTGGCCGCCAAGAAGCCCGCCGACCTCGAGATCAAGCACTGGGCCGAGTACGAATAGGCCCCCCGCGCGGGCCCTGCGGCTCAGAGAATCTTGACCTCCTCTTGACAGTTCTTTGACAACTCCGCGTCCCCGGGAGGTCATGATGGGGGTGTCCGGCCAAGCCGGGGAAAGCATCGCAAAAGGAGATCTCGATGAAAAAGATCATGACGGGTCTTCTGATGGCGGGTCTTCTTGTCGGAGGGGCATTCGCTCAGGACCTGGAGAAGAAGACGATCTTCAACGTCAGCGCGGGGCTTCTGGTCTCCTGGGGATCAGGTCCCCTCTTCACGGTCGGCGGGGGGGCTGACATCGCCGTGGGCAAGCGTTTAACGCTCGCGCCCGAGCTTCAACTGACGACCTACAGGTTCCAGTTTGACGAAATGCTCCTGACCCCGGGCCTGCTCCTGAACTACTCGCCCAATCAAAAGGTGTTCTTCGGCGGGGGGGTGGCCTATCCGTTCGTAATCAGCGGCAGTGATGAGGTTTGGGGATTCATCTCCTCAGCGCTCAACGTCGGGTATAGGACGGGCCACTTCGTGATCCGGGCTTTTCATCTTTCGCCTTTCGAGGCGTGGTTCTCGTTCAGCCTCATCGGGGCAACGATCGGATATCGATTCTAGCATTTCCCGAGACGCCCGCATGGACAGGGTGCCGGTTCAAGGACAATTATTTGACAACTCGGATCTCTCCGGAGACTAAATTGGGTGCGCCCGGTCGGAATCGGGGCATGTTACCTTCAAGGAGGTTTTCAATGAAAAAGGCGATCATGGGCATGTTGGTCATCGGGATTGTCGCAGGCTTGGCCGTGGCCCCGGCCTGGAGCCAGGTGGGATTCAGCCTGAACGCCGGCGTCCAGACGAACATCTGGGACGGCAGCTCCTTCGACAAGGCCGTTTTCACCCTGGATGCACGGGCCGGGATCGGCCTCGGCCGGGCCCTCGAGATCAGCCCCGAAGTCATGGCCGTTTTCAATTACGGGTCCTACTTTGATTCCGACGTCAACGTCTGGCTCCTCTATCCGGGCGTCATGGTGAACTATATGGCCGGGAGCTTCTTCTTCGGCGCCGGCGCGGTGCTGCCGATCTCGTTCGGCGAGGGCGAATCGGACACCGGGAACATCGCGCCCAAGATCAACATCGGATACAGGTTCGGGCGGCTCCAGGTCACGGCCTATATGATCATGTGGACCGAATCCGGGATGGATCTGTTCGACGTGAATTGGGCCGGACTCACCCTCGGCTACAGGTTCTGATCCTTCCGCGCGCTTGTCCGGGTTCACCCGGTGGGCTATAATTGCCCCCGGGTGAACCCATGAAAAAGCAAGCCTTTCTCATTCTTCCGCTTTTCCTCCTGGCTTTGACCCTCGCCGCCGCGGCCCAGAACGTCCCGGCCCGGACGGCGAAGATCAAGGTCACCGCCGAACAGGCCAACCTCCGGGAGAAGCCCGACATCGGCAGTTCCATCGTCCAGCAGATCCCCGAAGGCGCCGTCCTCGAAGCGGACTCGAAAGAGGGCGAATGGTACTTCGTCCGCTTCGCGTTGGAGGACGGCGGCGTCATCGGCGGGTGGATCCACGAGAGCCTCGTCGAGGTCGTCGAAGCGGGGGATCTGTCGAAGCCGCGTTCGGAAAGGCCGGCGGACGAGGCCACGCCGCGCCAACGCCCCCGGCGCCGGGGCGGCCTTGGCCGGATCGAGCGGCCGGAATTCAAGACCGGGACGATCCCGCTCGAGATCGCCGTTTCCGCCGGGTTCGCGACACTCGCCCCGCGCGACCTCAACGACGGCACCCGGGGCTACGCGGACTGGGTCGGCGCCGCCGTCGGCATTCCGCCGGCCGGCCATCCCGGCGTCCTTCATCTGGCGCTGATGGCGGGCTTCGAAGTGTCCTATCGCTTCTCGCCCCGGTTCGCGCTCGGGCTCGGCGCCGATCTCCTCCAGGGCGGCAACAGGGACGAGACCGCGTTCACGGACGAGCTGTTGTCGCAAACTCTGATCACCAAACCCTCGATCAAGAGCGTTCCCGTCAAGATCACGGCCCGCTACTATCCCGGCGGCGGCTTCTATGCCCGCGGCGGGTTCGGCCTCTATTCCGCCAAGGCCGGCTGTCTGTTCCGGATCGAGGGGGCCGAGGCCTGGACGCAGGAGAAGGGGACGGCGTCTTCGAGCGGCCTGGGCATCGAAGCCGCCGCCGGCGGGGAGTGGGACCTCGCGCCGCGGACCGTCCTCTTCGCCGAAGCGGGCATCCGGGTGGCCAGCTTCAGCGGATTGACGGGGCGGAACGTGTTCAGCAACTCCGCCGGCGATGAGCAGATCGTGCCGGGGACCCTGTATTTCTTCCACAAGACGGCGGGGAGCGAAACGGCCTATCCCCTCGTTTCCGTCCGGAGCATCGTCCCCATCGAGACCGGCGTCGTCGACGCGAGGGAGGCCAGGATCAATATTTCGGGGGCGGCCGTCCGGGTGGGGGTCCGCTACAGATTCTGAAGGCCGGGAGGCCCGGATCTTCGGGATGCCTCCCGATCTCAGAGCCTGACGACGCGCAGCGACGCGTCGATGTACTCCTCGGGCAGGCCGCAGGCCTTGGCGCCGTCGATCACGATCTTCTCGTAATCGGGATGAGGCTTCCCCAGGGCCCGGCCGGTCCGGCAATAGGTCAAGGCCCGATGGACCTGCCCCTCCCGGTCCTTGACCTCGACCTCCCTGTGCTCGTAGCTCCGCGGGTATCCCTCGAAGGCGTCGAGGGTCAGCCGGTCGCGCTCGGTGATCGCGTAGAGCGCCCCCCAGACACCCTGCGTTCCGGACGCGACGATGTTCCCGACGGCCCCTTCCCACGGCACGGAAAAGCCGTCGTAGACGAACCGGTAACCCTCGAGGAAGGCGGCGCTGACGAACCGGCTCGCGGGGCACCATCTCTTCATCTGCGCCTGGTTCATGTTCGACGCATAGGCGAAGTACAGCACGGCCGGCCTCCTTCGGAGAGGGTCGTCCCCTTGATCGGGATTATAAGGGACTTCGCCGGCCCGAAGCAAGGCCTCCGGCCACGCCCTTGACGAGCGGCGCCCGGGGGGCTATTCTGGAGGCGGAGTCCCGCATGCCGATCAGTCCCGCGCTCTTGGCCGTCTTGGCGTGTCCCCAATGCCTGGCCGACGTCAGGCTTACGGCCGACGACAAGGGCCTGAAGTGCGTCTCCTGCCAGCGCGTCTACCCCATCAGGGACGACATCCCGGTCATGATCATCGACGAGGCCGCGATCGAACCCGACCGCGCCGTCAAGGCCTGACCATGTGCGGCGTCATCGGCCTCTGGGGCAACGGCCCCGTGATACGGGACCTGTATCAGGGGCTCCTGGCCATCCAGCACCGCGGCCAGGATTCGGCCGGCGTCATCACCTTCGACGGCCGCTTCCACGCGAAAAAGGGCAACGGCCTCGTCCACGACATCTTCACGCCCGACGCCGTCGAGACCCTCCGCGGCCCGATCGGCATCGGCCACACCCGCTACCCGACGATCGGCGGCGGGGGCGGCGAGGACGCCCAGCCCTTCCAGCTCAACTCGCCCTTCGGCATCATCATGGCCCACAACGGGAACGTGGCCAACTACCGTGAGCTCCGCGACGAGCTCTACCGGGATCAGCACCGGCTCCTCAATTCCGACTGCGACGTCGAGATCATCCTCAACCTCTTCGCCGAGTCGCTGGCCCATGAGCGGACGAGGGCCCTCGAGCCCGCGCATATCTTCCGGGCCGTCGAGGCGGTGGCCGAAAAGGTCCGGGGAAGCTATTCCGTCGTCGCCTACATCGCCGGCCAGGGCCTCGTCGCCTTCCGCGACCCCTACGGCATCAAGCCCCTCGTCTACGGTGTCCGGCGCGACGGCCTCCTCCCCTCCTACGCGTTCGCGTCGGAAACGGTCAGCCTGAACATCATGAACTTCGGCGAGATCAAGGACGTCGAGGCCGGCGAGGCGATCTTCATCGACCGGACGCGGACGCTTCACCGCAAGCGCGTCCGCAAGGGCTGCCTGTCGCCGTGTCTCTTCGAGTGGGTCTACTTCGCCCGCCCCGACACGTTCATCGACAAGGTCAACGTCTACAAGTGCCGGGTCAATCTGGGCCGGTCCCTGGCCGGCGAGATCCGGCGGCGCAAGCTGGCCATCGACGTCGTCGTTCCCGTGCCCGACTCGGCCCGCGACGCGGCCATCGAGATCGCCCGCAAGCTCAACCTGAAGTACAGCGAGGCCCTGGTCAAGAACCGCTACATCGGCCGGACCTTCATCATGCCCGCCGACGAGAAGCGCAAGAGCTCGGTCCGCCAGAAGCTCAATCCCATCGCCTCGGAGATCCGGGGGAAGAAAGTCCTTCTCGTCGACGACAGCATCGTCAGGGGCAACACCTCCAGGGCCATCGTCGAGATGCTCCGCGACGCCGGGGCCAAGAAGGTCTATTTCGCCTCGTATTCGCCGCCCCTGCGCTTCCCCTGCGTCTACGGCATCGACATGCAGACGAAGACCGAGTTCGTCGCCCAGGACGCCGACGAGGCCGCGGTGGCCCGCAAGATCGGGGCCGACAAGGTCATCTACCAGTCGCTCGCGGACCTGAAGAAGGCGGTCCAGCAGGAGAATCCCAAGATCAAGAATTTCTGCGCCGCCTGCTTCGACGGCATCTACCCGACGGGGGACATCACCCCGGACCTGCTCGAGGACATCGAGGCCGATCGCAAGCTCGCCCAGCAGGAGCAGCTCGAGCTCAACCTCTGAGCCGGGCCGGCCGGAGCGACCGCCGGACGTCGGTCAGGACGGACTCGCCGGCGCCGCGCTCTCCCGGCCTCAGAATCCGAAGCCCCCGAGAAAATCGAGGGTCTGCCCGATCGAGCCGAGGCCGAGCGAGACGCGGACCTGAGTGTCGGGCCGGTCGCGGAAATGAAAGACCCGGACGTCGACGAGGATGTCGACGCACTGGTAATGGTAGGTCAGCTGCGCGCCCGTGTAGAGGAGCCGCCGGTCCTTGACGTTGTAGTCGGCCTCGAGCCGGAGGTCGAGGTCGAGCCCAGGGATCCTCACGCCGCCGAAGGCCCCGACCTGATCGCGGTTGTAGAGGGCGATGAGCTCAGGGTCAACCCCGGCGACCCAGGAGTTGCGGCTTGAGAACCAGGTGACGGTCAGAAAATCCCCCTCCGGCTTGGACCCGGCCGTGGCGCTCAAGCGCAGGCTCGAGAGGCTGTTGTAGTAGGGGTTGTACGCGACCGAGGCATCCAGGCTGAACTTCGCCTGCGGGTAGAAGCGGAGCGTCCCGGCCACTTCGGAAAAGCGGGGCGGCCGGCCATCGACCTGAAAGTGCGACAGGGGTCCGTCCTCGGGCGAGAAGTAATAGGTCTGCCCGAGGCCGAGCGAGAACACCTCGACCGCCCGTTTGTCCGCGCCCTTGAAGAGGAAGCGGCCGGTGACGCCGTAGCTCATCTGGTGATAGCGAAAGAAGCCGTAGGCGGTCACGACCCGGCCGGAGGCGTTGGTCGGGCTGTCATAGGAATAGCTCACGTAGGGCTCGATGATGTTCTTGAGCCTGGCCCCGCCGTCCCGGCCGTAGAAGAGCCGGGTGAAAACGGGACCGACGATCTCGACGGCGGCGACGAGGTTGCGGGTGAAGAGCGGCTCGTCGACGATCCCGCCCGTCTCCGGGTCGAGGCTCTGGCCATAGTAATTGAGGTTGGCCGTGACCGTGGTCGTCGCGGTGATCCAGGGGATCGAGGAAAAGGGCAGGCTCAGCGAGGGCCTGACGGCGAGGCGCGACGAGCGCCGTTCCGTGCCCGCGTCGTACTCGGACTTCCAGCCGTACTGCTGCCGGCCGAGTGACGAGGTCAGGGAGAAATAGACCGGGGCGAAGAGTTTCGTCTTGAAGACGTTAAAGGTGATGTCGGGCAGCGCGGTCGAGACGTTCGAATCGTCGACCTGGGAGAAGTAGGTCTCGAAGCGCGAGGCCCGGGCGCTCAGGTGGAACTTCTTCCACGACCGGGACAGGTAAGCCTGGGTCGTCCGGGTGTAGGACAGGGCCCGCTGGAAGTTGTTGTCGAATTCCCGGAGGAAGGCGTACGAGCTCTGATAGTCCACGTTGGCGACGAGGGTGAAGCCGAGGGGCAGGGCCTGGGTGTGGTCGAGTCGGATGATCGAGGAGCTGCCAGGCCGGGCCGCGCCGGCCTCCTTCTTATAAATGAAGTAGTAGAGGTTGAGATCGCCCTTCGTCCCGCCGGGGAAGAGGTAGCGGTACTCGAGGCCGGCGCCGGTGCCGCGCGAGAGGTAGAAATCGACGCCGATCGTGACGTCCATGTTCGGGGCCATGGCCCAGTAGTAGCTCTGGGAGAAGGACAAGCCCTTCACCCCGGCGAAGCCGATCTGGGGGGTCAGGAAGCCCGTGGCCCGCTCCTTCAGGGGATAGCGGAGATAGGGCAGGTAGAGGACAGGGACGCTCTTGATCCGGACGACGGCGTCCCACATCTCGATGGACTCGTCGGTCCGGAGTTTGGCCTTTGAAAGAGAGAAGCTCCAGCGGGGATTGGGCTGGGTGCAGGCGGTGAAGCGCGCCTTTTTCAGGCCGTAGAGGCCGGCCTGCTTGCGCTCGAGCGTTTCCGCCTCGAACAGGATCGAGGGGGCGACGAGGCCTGAGGCGCGTTCGATCATCCCCAGGCCGGAGTCGAGGTTGTAGCGGGCGCGCTCGGAGCGGATGGTCTCGCGGCCCGATTGGATGACGACGTTGCCCTCGGCCAGGACGTCCTTCGACGCGAGATCGTACTCGACCCGGTCGGCGAAGAGGAGGAAGTCCCCGTAGCGGATCTCGACATCGCCCGTAGCGAACACGCGCTCGCCCGCGCGCTCCTGGCTCCTGGCCACGATCCGGACCTCAATCGGAGCCTCGGGAGCCGCTTGCGGGGCGGGTTTGGGCGGGACGGCGGGCTGGGAGAAGAGGGCGACCGGGCTGAGGATCACCGCGGCGAGGAATCCGGCGGCAAGCCGGGCGAGGTCCGGCCGGATAGGACAAGACTCCATCGCATGATATGTAGCACAGCGGTCGGGGATTGGCAAACGGGCGGCCGGACCGACCCGTCAGGGGTCGTCCTTCAGCTCTTTCCGGAGCGCCCGGAACAGGCTGAGGAGCCCCGAGACGATGCCCAGAACCGTGAGGCCGAGAAGGAGCCAGGGCGCCGTTCCAAGCCAGCGGTCGAGGAAATAGCCGAGGAAGAGCCCCACGGCGATCGAGGACGGCAGGATGAGGCCGATCGAGCTCAGCTCAGCCAGCCGCCGCAGGTCCGGCCGCCGGGGTGTTTCGCTCATCCGGCAGCCTTCACGGCCCCGCCCGGCGCCTGTTCCGGGCTCGCGGGTTTGGCCGCCCAGGCCCCGCCTTCGTTGACAAGGGCGTTCCAGCCGAAACCGAAGCCGAAGGCCAGGCAGAAGAGCTTGAAAAAGGCCTCGAAGGTCGTCCCGGCCGCGCCCGCGTCGAACTTGGGGAAAATGGTCAGGGCCAGCATGAGGCCGATCGCAAGCGAGGCCAGGGCCGAATAGACGTAGCGGCGGCTGAAGCCGCGGACCTGGCCGTCTTTCACCTTCCGCAGCCAGGGCAGGATCGTCCGGGCCAGGATGCCGGCGAACAGGCCGAGGAATTTCACCAGGAATTCCGTGGACATGGACGCTTTCCCTCCCGTTGCGGCCACTCCCCGCGCCTATTCTCAAAGAAGCGCTCGGGCTTGTCAAGGAACCGGGGAGGCCCGCAACCCACAGGACACTACGGAATCCCCCCGAAAATGTTATACTACGGGGGCCATGATCTCGGGACGGACCGACGACTTCGATGAGCGCTTCCTGCGGCGGATCCCCGCCGAGATCGTGGTCCTCGCCGCCGCCCTGGCCCTCGCCGCCGCCTTCGTTTTCGACCCCCTGACCGGGCTCTTTGTCTTCGCCGGGGGGGTCTTTTCGGCCCTCGGTTTCGCCTGGCTCAAGCAGTCCCTGACCCGGCTCCTCTCGAGAGGCAGGAAGGGGGCGCTCCGCTCGGGCATCCTCTTTTACGGCCTCCGGCTCGTGTTGATTTGCGCCGTCTTTTTTCTTATAATCCTCGTCTATCCGAAGAAGATCTTCGCCTTTGTCGCGGGCTTATCGGCGATCGTCCCGGTGTCCCTCCTCGAAGGCGTCCGGGGTCTTCTTCTCCTGAGAACATGGAAGGATTAGAGCACAGCCTCTGGATCGTCGACGCCTTCAACCGCGTCTTCGGCCGTCCCGTCGCGGCGGCCCTGGGCCTCGTCGGCATCGAGGTCGCGGACCCTCTCCACGCCGTCCCCGATTACCTCGTCATGGTCCTCATCGTGGCCCTCGCCGTGCCGCTCCTCCTGCGGCTCGTCTCGCGCCGGCCGGCCCTCGTCCCGAGCCGGCGGCAGACGGTCGCCGAGATGATCGTCCAGATGTTCGAGAGCGTCGTCGTCGATACGATCGGTCCGGAGGGCCGCAAGTACGTCCCGGTCATCGGCACGGTCGGGATCTTCATCTTCGCCTGCAACATGATCGGCCTCATCCCGGGATTCATGTCGCCGACGAGCAAGCTGAACGTCACCGTCGGCTGCGCCCTCGTGGTCTTCTTCTATTATCACGCCCAGGGCGTCAAGGCCCAGGGGCTCAAGTACTTCAAGCACTTCACGGGGGAGATCCCGGCCCTGGCGCCGCTGATGCTGCCGATCGAGATCATCAGCCACATCTCCCGTCCGGTTTCCCTGTCCATGCGGCTTTTCTGCAACATCTTCGCCGAGGAGCTGCTCATCGTCATCATGGCCTCGATCATCCCCTTCCTCCTGCCTCTGCCGTTCATGGCCGTGGCCATCTTCACCTCGTTCATCCAGGCCTATGTCTTCGTCCTGCTGTCCTGCATCTATATCGCGGGCGCCGTCGCCCATGAAGAAGAGCACTCAACGTAAAAGGAGTTCGCCATGTCCAAGAGACTCAAAGCCCTGTGCCTGTTCGCCTTCATCATCGCCCTGATGGCCCTGCCCGCATTGGCCCAGGAGGCCGCCGCCGAGCCCGGCAAGGCCCGGACGTCCCTTTTCCAGCTGTCGCTCATCGTCGGGGGGGCCGTCATCAGTCTGGCCGTCATCGCGGGCGCATTCTGCCAGTCCAGGGCCATCTGCTCCGCCTGCGAAGGGATCTCCCGAAACCCCGCCGGCGCGCCGGCCATCCGCGGACTCCTCATTCTGGGCCTCGTCCTCATCGAGACGCTGGTCATCTACGCCCTGCTCATCACCATCATCATCCTGATGGTCCAGTGGGGGAAATACGTCTAGGCCGGAGCGGTCCCGACCGGAGAAAGGGGCCGGAAACCTGGGAGAATGAAGCGTCCGCCGCTTTCCCTCATCGCCGCGTCCTTCGGGCGGTTCAATGGGGACAAGTGCTGGACCTCGGCCATCGTCATCTCCTATTTCGCCCTGGTCTGCTCCGTGCCGCTGATCGCCCTCTTCTTCGCCGCCGCGGCGCGCTTCCTGGGCGACACGGAGATGGCCCTGAGGAGCCTCAACATCTTCACCGACGAGTTTTTCGCCCGCCTCGATCCGTCCTTCTTCAAGAGCTTCGGCGAGCTCTCGAGCACCGTCGGCCAGCTCGGGCTCTTCGGCGTCATCGGCTCGCTCATCTCGGCGAGCTTCCTCTTCTCGAGCCTCATCACGGCGATCAACCAGATCTTCCGGTCGAAATACCACCGGTCCTTCTTCTACAACCGGCTGATCGAGTTCCTGATGATGGCCGTCGTCGGCGTCTTCATGCTCTTCTCCCTGGCCATGACGACCGTCTGGGCCGCCTTCGGCCGGACCCTCCAGGAGAGCGAGCTCGTCCGGGCCACGCTCAATCCCGAAGTCGTGGCCGCCATCAACAACGTCCTGTTGAAATACGCCATCCCCTACGCCCTGACCTTCCTGATGTTCTTCGTCCTTTACAAGTACATCCCGGAGGTCAAGGTCCACACCCGGGCGGCGCTCATCCCCGCGGTCGTCGCCAGTCTCCTCTTCGAGGTGTTCAAACGGGCCTTCGCCTTCTACGTCGTCCACTTCTCCGCGGTCGGCATCGTGCTGAGCAAGATCCTCCAGAGCACGTTGACCTCGGTGCTCTTCTTCCTGCTCTGGGTCACCTCGTCGATGGTCATCCTGCTCTGGGGGGCGGAGCTCGCGGCGCTCCTCAACGAAAACATTGACGCCGCCGCCGCGGAGAAGGCGCAGAAAGCCCCTTCTCCGGCCGCGAAAACAGCTTGAGCCAATCAGATGTGCTTGGCGATAAGCTCGACCAGCTTGGCCTTGGGCAGAACCCCCACGACCTTCTCGGCGACCTGGCCGCCCTTGAACAGGATCAGGGTCGGGATGGCCATCACGCCGTAAGTCTGGGGCGTCCGGCCGTTGTCGTCGACGTTCATCTTGACCACTTTCAGCTTTCCCTTCTGGGCTTCGGCGATCTCGTCGACGACGGGGGCGATCATCAGGCAGGGGCCGCACCAGGGCGCCCAGAAATCGACCAGCACGGGGAGCTCGGACTTGAGGACCTCGGCATCGAATGTCGAGTCGGTTCCGGTGATGAGGGCGTCGGACATGGGTATCTCCAATTCTTAGTGTTTTTGTCGTGTATCGAGTTTCCCATGATAGCGTCTCACCGGGCCCTTGTCAAACCGCCGCCGCGGCGAGCGACGCAGCCACGGGGGGGCCCCCCACCCGCGCGGAGCCGCTGATGCCAAAGAGACCTTTGGAGCGGCGAGCACGGATGGGAAAAACGCGGCGAGAGGAACGACGCCGAGGCGGCCCTATTCGGCCCAGCCGAGCTTCTCCTTGACCAGGTCGTAATAGGAGCGCTTGGGCGACGTCACCAGCTGAAGCTCGAACGGGGCCTTGCGGATCTCGACCGTATCGTTGCGGACCATCTGGTCCCCCCTCTGGCCGTCGAAGGTCAGATAGACGTCTTCCCCTCCGGTCAGCAGCCGGATGCCGACCGACGAGGTCGCCGGCACCGCCAGGGGCCGGAACGAGAGCGTATGCGGGCAGATCGGCGTCACCAGGATGGCCGGCACCCCGGGGTGGAGGATGGGCCCGCCGGCCGAGAGCGAGTAGGCGGTCGACCCGGTCGGGGTTGAGACGATAAGGCCATCGGCCTTGAGCGTCGCCACTTCCCGGCCGTCGACGGCGAGGGCCATCTCGATCATCCGGGCCAGGGCGCCCTTGGTGACGACGATGTCGTTCAGGCAATAGGACGCGGCCGAGGCTGTCCTGGCCTCGAGGAGCGAGCGGGGGCTGATGAGGGCGGTCTCGCCCGCCAGGTATCTCTCGAGGGTCGGCACGGCCTCGCCGACCGGGATCTCGGTCAGGAAGCCCAGCCGGCCCAGGTTGACGCCCAGGACCGGGACCCCGGCCTGCGCGGCATGATGGGCGATGCTGAGGAGCGTGCCGTCGCCGCCGAGAACGATGACGAGGTCGGAGGCGGCGGCGATCGCGGCCCGCTCCAGCCCATCGGGCCGGCCGAGCTTCTGCGCGGCGACATCCTCGAGGACGCAGGCGATGCCGCGGCCCTCGAGATAGTCGACCAGGGTCTTCAGGATGCCCTCGACCGAGGGCGCGTGGGGCTTGATGACGATGCCGGCTCGGCGCACCTTATTCATGGCTGACCGCCTCCTTGATCCAGGCTGGAACGAGCTCCGCGTTGAGGTCCGGGACGCCCGGGACCCACCAGACGAAGAATTCGACATTGCCTTTCTGCCCGCGCGTCGAGCAGCGGACGAGGCCCTTGGGCCCGAAGCCGAGACTCCGGGCCCCCGCGACCACGCGCGTCAGGACCTCGGCGTGGACCGCGCCGTCCCGGATGACGCCCTTCTTGCCGACGTCCTTCGGCCCGGCCTCGAACTGGGGTTTGACGAGCGAGACGAGCGTCCAGGCCCCGGGGATCGCCCGGAGCGCGGGAAGGATCTTGAGCACCGAGATGAACGAAACGTCCATGGTGACGATCCCGGGGAGCTCAGGAATATCGCCGGGGTCGAGGGCGCGGGCATTCCTCTCGATGGTCACGACGCGCGGGTCCCGGGAGAGCTGCCAGTCGAGCTGCTTCGTGTCGACGTCGACGGCGTAGACCCTGGCCGCGCCGCGCTTCAATAGGCAATCGACGAAGCCGCCCGTCGACGCGCCGATATCGAGCCCGATGAGCCCGCGGACCTCGATTCCGAAGCGCCGGAGGGCCTCGTCGAGCTTGAGCCCGCCGCGGCCGACGAAGGGCAGAGGCCCGGCCACCTCGAGGGGCGCCGCGGCGTCGAGGAGCTCGCCGGGCTTGAGGACGGGCCGGCCCGCGCTCGTCACGGAACCGGCCATGATCAGGGCCTGGGCCTTTTCGCGGCTCGGCGCGAGGCCCCGGCCGGCCAGGAGCTTATCCGCGCGGTCTTTCATCGGCGCCGTGGGGAGGGGACATCCGGAAGAAGTCCCGGACCTTCCGGACAATGCCGGGGACGTCGAGGCCGATCCGGGCCCGGATCTCGTCGGACTTGCCCACGGGGTAGGCGCCGACCGGCACGCCGAGCGAAAGGAACCGGATGTCGAAGCGCCCCTCCCGGTCGAGGAGCTCGCGCACGGCGCTCCCGGCGCCCCCTTCCAGGATGCCTTCCTCGAGCGTGACGACCGTCCGCCCCGGCCCGGCGAAGCGGAGGATCATGTCCCGGTCGAGCGGCTTGACGAAGCGGGCGTTGACGACCGCGAACGAGAGACCCTCCTTCTCGAGCTCACGGGCCGCCTCGAGCGCCGGCGCGACCATGCTGCCGACGGCGAAGAGAAGCTCGCGGCCGTCCTTGAGGAGCTCGCTCCGGCCCAGGGGAAGGACCTGGAGCTCCTCGTCCATCGGCACCCCGAGGCCCTTGGCTTTCGGGAAGCGCACCGAGGCCGGGTGGCCGTAGGCGATGCCGGACCAAAGCATGTGCTGGAGCTCGTTCTCGTCCTTGGGGGCCATGACGATCATGTGGGGCATGTGCCGCATGTAGGCGATGTCGTTGACGCCCTGGTGGGTGGGCCCGTCGTCGGGCACGACGCCGGCCCGGTCGAGGGCGAAGACGACAGGCAGGTCCATCAGGCTGACGTCGTGGTAGACCTGGTCGTAGGCCCGCTGCAGGAAGGTCGAGTAGATGGCCACGACGGGCTTGAAGCCCGAGAGGGCCAGCCCCGAGGCGAAGGTCACCGCGTGCTGTTCGGCGATGCCGACGTCGAAGAACCGGTCGGGCAGCTTCTCGGAGAAGTCCCGAAGGCCGGTGCCCTCGCCCATGGCCGCCGAGATGGCCAGCACCTTCTCGTCCTGGGTCGCGATCTTGATCATCGAGTCGCCGAAGACGCTCGAGAACGACGGCCCCCACTCGCGGCTGAGCGGCTCGCCCGTCGAGACCTTGAACGGCCCGGCGCCGTGGAACTTCTCCGGATGCAGACGGGCCGGCTGGTAGCCCTTCCCTTTTTGGGTCACGCACTGGATGAGGACCGGGCCCTCGCACGTCTTGGCCATCTCGAAGGCCTCGACGAGGGACTGGACGTTGTGCCCGTGGACCGGACCGATGTACCGGATGCCGAGCTCCTTGAACACCAGCCCGGGGAAAAGGACCTTCTTGGCCATCTCCTCCAGGGCCCGTCCGGCCTTGATCACCGGCCAGCCGAGCTGGGGCACCCGCTTGAGCAGCGACTTGGCCTGGTCCTTCATCCGGATATAGCGCTGACCCGAAACGAGATAGGAGAAATACTTCGACCAGGCCCCGACATTTATCGAGATGGACATCTCGTTGAAGTTGAGGACGATGATCAGCCGCTCGCGGAGGTGGCCGATCTGGTTGAGCGCCTCGAGGGCGACGCCGCCGGTCAGGCTCCCGTCCCCGACGACGGCCACGACGTGGTGCGCCGTCCCGGCCTTGTCCCGCGCCACAGCCATGCCCAGTGCGGCCGACAGGGCCGTCGAGGCGTGGCCGGTGTTGAAGGTGTCGTGCTCGCTTTCCTCGCGGCAGGGGAACCCGAGGATGCCGCCGCAGCGGCGCAGGCTCGCGAACCGGTCCCGGCGGCCGGTCAGGATCTTGTGCGTGTAGCACTGGTGGCCGACGTCCCAGACGATCTTGTCCCGGGGCGAGTCGAAGGCGATGTGGAGGGCCAAGGTCAGCTCGACGACGCCCAGGTTCGAGGCCAGATGGCCCCCGTTCTTCGCGACCGTCTCCAGGATGAGGGTCCGGATCTCCAGGGCCAGGCTCGAGAGCTCGTCGGGCGTGAGCTTCCGGATGTCGGCCGGCTCGCCGATGCGATCGAGGATCTTGGCCATGGCGTCCCGGCGGCTCAGGCGTTCCCGCCGTCCTCCCCCGTCCCGCCGGCGTCGTCGTCCGTTTCGGCCTCGAAGTCCTCCGCCTTGAGGCTCCCTTTCTCGTCCTTGAGCAGGATCTCGACCTTGCGCCCGGCCTTGTCGAGCTCGCCGCGGAGGAACCGGGACATCTTGACACCCTTCTCGAAGAGCGCCAGAGATTCGTTGAGCGAGATGCCGCCTTTTTCGAGCTTGGCCACGATCTGCTCGAGCTCGGCCAGGGCCTTTTCGAAAGTCAGGTTGGTCATGACCCCTCCTTCAGGAACCGGGATTCCAGGAGCTTCCTGCGGTCGACGGACTCGACCCGGGCGCTGAACTCGCCCTTGAAGAACGAGACCTCGACCGTCTCGCCCGCAGCGATCTCCTCGATCCGCCGGGCGACGCGAAGGCCACCGTCCGTCCAGACGATCGCATAGCCCTTCTTGAGGACAGCGAGCGGGCTCAGGGCGTTGAGCGCGGCCGAGAGCCGCTCCCAGCTCGCCTGGTGCTCCGCCACCGTGCGGCGCAGAACGTTCCCGAGTCTCTCGGCCGCGAGGGCCGCCGCGCCCTTGTGCTCGGCGATGGCCTGGCGCTCGGACCGGAGGACGTTCCGCCCCCGCGTCTCGAGGTCGTCCACCCGGCGGGCCAGGTTGGCCAGCCTGACCTCGAAATTCTGGAAGATGCGATGCCGGGCCAGATCGTCGACGTCGCCCCGCAGGTGCTGGATCTCGAACCGGAGGATTTCGCCGAGCCGCCGCGCGAGCGCGTCGATCCTCTCGGCGAACGCCTCCTCCTTCTCGATGACCATCTCCGCGGCCGCCGACGGGGTCGGGGCCCGGACATCGGCGACGAAGTCGGCGATGGTGAAATCGACCTCGTGCCCGACGGCCGAGATGACCGGGACGGGCGAGCGGGCGATGGCCCGGGCCACGGGCTCCTCGTTGAAGGCCCAGAGGTCCTCGATGGAGCCGCCGCCGCGGCCGACGATGAGGACCTCGATCCCCGGCCAGGAGCCAAGGGCGTCGATCCCCTCGACGATCTCGGCCGCCGCGCCCTCGCCTTGCACTCGGGCCGGATAGATGACGATGTGGAGCCGGGCGTAGCGGCGCTCGAGGATGCGGAGGATGTCGCGGATGGCCGCGCCGGTCGGCGAGGTCACGACCCCGATCGTCCGGGGCCGGAGCGGCAGCTTCCTCTTGCGCTTGTCGTCGAAGAGGCCCTCGGCCCTGAGCTTCTCCTTGAGCTGCTCGAAGGCGAGCTGGAGGGCCCCCTTTCCCTTGGGCTCGACGAGGTCGACATACAGCTGGTAGTCGCCCCGGGGCTCATAGACGCTGACCTTGCCCCGGCAGACGACCTGGAGCCCGTCCTTGAGATCGAAAGCGACCTTGCGGGCCGTCGACTGCCATATGACGGCCTTGATGACGCTCCGGTCGTCCTTGAGGTTGAAAAAGACGTGGCCCGAGGCGGCCTTCTTGCAGCCGGAGACCTCGCCCTCGATCCAGACCTGGGGGAAGGCGACCTCGAGGGCCGTCTTCACGATCTCGGTGACCTGGGAGACCGTGTAGATCCGGTCCCGGATCACCAGACCTTCAATCTTCGTGGCCATTCTCCGCCAGGACCTCTCGCGTGATCGACCGGGCTTTCCCGGTCTCCGGGTCGATCCGGATGAAAACGCCGGACAGGAACAGGCCGTCGCGCGACGGCTCGAAGCGCTGGGCCCGCGAGGTCAGGAACCGCTGCAGGGCCTGTTCGCGGGCGATGCCGATGACGGCGTTGCGGCCGCCGGCCATGCCGGCGTCCGTGATGTAGGCCGTGCCCTTGGGCAGGACCCGCTCATCCGCCGTCGGGACGTGCGTGTGGGTGCCGATGACGGCCGAGACCCGGCCGTCGAGGTACCAGCCGAGGGCCTGCTTCTCGGAGGTCGCCTCGGCGTGGATATCGACGATGATGATGGGCGTCACGGCGCGCAGGGCCTCGACCTCTTCATCGGCCCGCCTGAACGGGCAGTCGAGGGGCTCCATGAACACCCGCCCCTGGAGGCTGAGGACCGCCGCCTTGACCCCGTCGGCCGACTGGAAAACGTAGGAAAAGCGGCCCGGGTTGACCGGGGGGAAATTGGCCGGCCGCAGGAGCCGGGGCTCGCGCTCGAGGTAGGGCAGGGCCTCTTTCTTGTCCCAGATGTGGTTGCCCGACGTCAGGACGTCGACGTGCATGAACAGGTCCTTGCCGATCTCCTCGGTGATGCCGCTGCCCCCGGCCGCGTTCTCGCCGTTGGCGATGACGAGCGACGGCGCGTGCTTCTTGACGAGAGCGGGCAGGAACTTGTCCATGGCCCGCCGGCCCGGCCGGCCGATGATGTCGCCGAGGAAAAGGACCCCGAAATCAGCGGGCATATTCGACCGCTCTCATCTCCCGGATGACCGTGACCTTGATCTGGCCGGGGTAGTCGAGCTCGGCCTTGATCTTGGCCGCGGTGTCCTTGGCCAGGAGGGCCGCCTTGTCGTCGGAGACCTTGAGGGCCTCGACGATGATGCGGATCTCGCGGCCGGCCTGAAGGGCGAAGGCCTTGGAGACGCCCTCGAACGAACAGGCGATCTCCTCGAGCTTCTCCAGCCGCTGGATGTAGGTCTCGAGCAGCTCGCGCCGGGCCCCGGGCCGGGCGGCCGAGAGCGTGTCGGCGGCCTGGACGAGGACGGCTTCGATCGAGGGGAAGTCGACGTCGCGGTGATGCGAGGCGATGGCCTGAACGACCCGCTCGGACTCGCCGTACTTCTTGGCCAGCTCGACGCCGAGCTCGGTGTGGGTGCCCTCGACGTCCCGGTCGACGGCCTTGCCGATGTCGTGGAGCAGGCCGGCCCGCAGGGCGACGTTCGTGTCGAGGCCGATCTCGCGGGCCATCATGGCCGCGAGCATGGCCACTTCCTTGGTGTGCTGGAGGACGTTCTGTCCGTAACTCGTCCGGTACTTGAGCTTGCCCAGGAGCTTGATCAGCTCGGGGTGGATGTCGCGGACCTTGAGCTCCAGGACGGCCGACTCCCCTTCCTGCTTGATCTTCTGTTCGAGGTCGGCCTTGACCGACTCGACGATGTCCTCGATGCGGGCCGGGTGGATGCGCCCGTCGGTGACGAGCTTCTGAATGGACAGGCGGGCCAGCTCGCGGCGGATGGGATCGAAGCTCGACAGGATGACCGCCTCGGGCGTGTCGTCGACGATGATGTCGACGCCCGTGGCCATCTCCAGGGCGCGGATGTTGCGGCCC
>Ga0105106_10001081_pt1 | contig 19542 bp, 16 predicted proteins | sample PPLLaktember2015_5_FD_79109 | JGI IMG/M metagenome (GOLD analysis project Ga0105106, IMG submission 79109) | Freshwater sediment microbial communities from Prairie Pothole Lake near Jamestown, North Dakota, USA - PPLs Lake P8 Core (1) Depth... | ecosystem: Environmental > Aquatic > Freshwater >...
AAAGGTTTCGTCCGTCAGAGGGATGAGGGTCTCGCCGGCCGATTCGCCCCGGAGCATCTGCATGATGCTGTTGAAGCCGACCTGGGACTCCCGCTCGATCTTCTCGGCAACGTCGAGTCCCCTGACCTCCATGAAATTGACGAGGGAACGGTCGAGCCGGTTCAGGTCCATGAGACCCATCACCAGGATCAGGATCACGAAAATCATGCAGGAAATGATCAGGGTGAGGGGGCGCAGAAGAATCTGGCTGGCTGAAGGGGTCTGATTCATCCGGCTATCCGGTGAAAAGAGGGTTTCGCCCGTCTGTTCATCTGATGGGTTTCTTCGTCGCCGGCTGCTGATCCATCACCATATACCAGCGCTGAAGCTGCTCGGGGGTCAGGACTTTTCTCATCTCGATCTGGAATTCGATTTTTTCGCGGATCAACTGACCGTCGATGGCCTCAATCTCCTTTCCCTTGGCCCGAATGGACTCCTCCGAAGCGGAAGGGTCGTGCAGAAGGTTCCGAAGTTCGATACTTTTCCCGATAATTTCGCTGCGAAGCTTCAGCGTCCGGTTGGAATAGGCTGCCCCAATCCGCCTTGTCTCCTTCACCTGGGAGTCGGTCAGTTGAAGCTCCTTGATGATCGAAACATCCCTGCTCGAAAGGAGCGCTGAGTCCGACCGGCCGTTGCGTCCGACCCCCTGAGCATGACCCTCCGAGACAAGACAGACAAGCAGGAATAGAAAGGTGACGATTCTCGTCAGCTTCATGAAAAACTCCAGTACGAACGCCGGCAGGATTCCTGCGTCCGCCTTCCGCCTCCGCTGCCACCCGTGGACGGAATTAAAATTAGTGAACCCCATCAGGAAAGAAATGTCAAGTGCCCCTGGCCCTGCCTGCAAAAGATAGCTCGATAGATTTCGACAATATTGTCGAAATCGTGCTTCTGGCTGATATTTATAACTACTTGAAAAATAAACGATATTTACAATCCCGGGGTGCATGTGCCGACAGATCTTGCCTGCCCTGTCCGCCCTTATCGGGAGAAGGAAAAAGAGAAACTCAAACAAAACCATTTAAAAACAGGTGCTTACATTCCATTCCTCCCCGTGGCACGCTACCTGCAATTTGGTCGGGCACAGGTTAACTGCAAATGAGGTGCCCAACACAGCGAGGAGGGCCTTCATTGAAGCAAAGAAACCGATTGAAAGCGGAACAGTTCAATAAAAAGATCGCTTGAGGAATCTCCTCCTTCATTAGCGATAAAAACTTCAGAAGGGGAGGTCGAAAGACCTCCCCGCCCCCCCTTTTAAAAGCCACCCCGTACTAAAAAATGAACGTTGACTCCCACAAGCAAGCTGCGCGGCATAACGTGCTTGACCGTTAAGCCTGTCTTCATATGGATTCCCTCAAAAATCCCCATTCAAGTGATGAAAAAAAAGGTGGTCACAGCGAGAAAAGACATCTATAATCGCAGCAAATTTATGGAAAGGGGAACGGTATGAGCAGCTACCAGGGAAGCGACATCTTTCAATTCGCCATCCGCATGGAAGAAAACGGCGAAAAATTTTATAACTATGCCGCGTCGATCGCCAAGGACGCCAAGGCACGCGAGATATTTACCCGGCTTGCCTCCGAGGAGGTTAAACACCGGAAACTGTTTGCCGACATGTTCACCAGGATCGACACGATCATGCCGAAGGAAAGCTACCCCGGCGAGTATATGGCCTATCTCCAGGGCGCGATTGACGGGAAAGCCGTCTTCACGACCGGAGCCACCCAGGAACTGACCGGCATCTCCAATGTGCTCGCGGCCCTGGATTTCGCGATACAGCGCGAACTCGATTCCGTCCTTTATTATTCGGAAATGAAGAAATACGTCACGGCTTCCGCCCAGGATCTTCTCGAACAGGTCATCGAGGAAGAGCGCAAACACGTCGTGCTCCTGACGAACATCAAAAAGACAATCTAGGGCGGACTCGCCTCGGCTCAAGAGATTACGGAAAAGAGACGATATCCCGAGAGGGATCTTTTTTCCCGGAATGATCGGGGATTCGTTCCCCGGGAGAGGACCCCGGTCAACGGGGGGACAAAATGAGAAAGTTCAGCGGCGTCATCACGGCAGCCGTCCGTGAAGGGGTTTCGGATATTCACATCACGGGCGCCCACCCGGTGGTGTTTCGAAAAAACGGGCAAATCCAGCAGGAGCGCGCCATCAAGTGGACCCATGCCGAGGTGGACGCGCTCGTCAGGAAACTGCTGACGCCCAGGCAAATCCAGATCCTTCGCAGGGAATGGTCCGTCGATCTCGCCGTCACGATCCAGCATGTTCGCCTGCGGCTCAACGTTTTTAACACGACTCGGGGACTGAGCCTGGCCATCCGCCTGCTGCCGGGCGTGATCCCCACGATCCAGCGACTGAATCTCCATCCCTCGCTTCAACAGATCGCCGAGCTTCAGTCGGGGCTCGTCCTCGTCTGCGGCGCCACGGGCACCGGCAAATCCACCACGATTGCCGCGATCATCGACGAGATCAACCGCAGCCGTTCGGCCCACATCATCACGTTGGAAGACCCCATCGAGTACCGCTTCACTTCAAAGCAGTCCTTCATGGAGCAGCGGGAGCTGGGCACACACATGCCCTCCTTCGAGAAGGGGCTTCTCGATGTCCTTCGGGAAGACCCCGATGTGATCGTCGTGGGGGAGTTGAGGGAACCGGAAGTCATGCGGCTCACCCTCAACGCGGCCGAGTCCGGCCATCTCGTGATCGCATCGCTTCATGCCACGAATGCCGAGGACGCTCTGCACCGGCTCTGCAATTCCTTCCCCATGGAGGCCCAGGAAGAAATCCGCTACCAGATCGCCTCGACGCTCGCCTGGATCGTAGTCCAGCAGCTCATTTTCCACGAGAGATTCGGCTTCAGGGTGCCTCTGCTTTCCATCCTCAGGGGCAACAACTCCGTCAAGGGGATGATCCGCGAGAACAAGCTTTTCCAGATCGAAAGCGCCATCCAGATCGGCAAGAGCGACGGCATGTTCTCGATGGAGAGATACCTCAAGGAATACCTCACCTCGAAGGACTCCTTCTACCCTCCGGCGGAAAACTTCATGCCGTCGGAAGAGGCATCCCGCGAAGTGATCTATCACTCCCCCCTGCTCGACGCGGAAGCCGAGCCGGTGGCCCCGAAACCCAAAAAGGCTTCCGCCGACGAGAAGTCCGTCATCTTCCTCCATCCCGAGGACGATGTGGAGAAACACTTCATGATCGACGAGAAGGCAACCGTCGACGAGTTGATCGCGCAGATCAGGGACTCCGGCAAGTTCAAAGAGTAAAAACTACAATATTTGATGCATTGGTTGCATCCGCATGGCGCCCTGCCGTTTTTTTGACCCCCTTATCAATATCCTCACCCCCAACAAAATCCATAACAGCTCAATTTGCAACGACTATTATTTGCTTTGCCTTCGAGCAAGTGGCATGTTTCGTGCTAAATATTTCTCCGCTGGTACCATGCGCTCTTGATCCTTTTGCCGGCTGCACGCCTTCCAGCGGATTCTACATCGCTGACTTCAATCGGATCCGGGGGGGATAAGCAAGGATGAATAAGTTCAGCAAGGTCATTGTGACGGCCGTTCAGGAAGGCTGTTCCGACGTGCACATCACCGGGGGGCATCCGGTCGTTTACCGCAAGAACGGCCAGATCCAGTTCGACACTTCCGGGCGATGGACACACGGCGAGATCGACGGGCTCGTGAAAAAGGTCCTCACGGCCAGGCAGATGCAGACGTTGCGCAGTCGCTGGTCCGTCGACATGGCCATGACCATCCGCCACATCCGGATACGGGTCAATGTATTCAACACGACGCGCGGTCTCAGCATCGCCATCCGTCTGCTGCCCGGCACCGTGCCGACCACCGAGAAACTCAACCTGCACTCCTCGCTGAAACAGGTCGCCGAGCTCCGTTCCGGGCTCGTGCTCATCTGCGGCGCCACCGGGTCGGGCAAGTCGACGACGATCGCAGCCCTCGTCGACGAGATCAACCGCAACCGGGCCGCCCACATCGTCACCCTCGAAGATCCCGTCGAGTACCGCTATGTCTCCCGCAAATCCTTCATCGAACAGCGCGAACTGGGCGCCCACATGCCGTCTTTCGAGCAGGGGCTGGTCGACGTGTTGCGCGAAGACCCCGATGTGATCGTCGTGGGAGAGCTGAGGGAACCGGAGGTCATGCGGCTCACCCTCAATGCCGCTGAATCGGGACATCTGGTGATTGCAACCCTTCACGCCACCCACGCGGAAGACGCCCTGTACCGGCTGTGCAACTCCTTCCCCGTGGAGGCACAGGAGGAAATCCGTCACCAGGTTGCGTCGACGCTGCAGTGGCTCGTTGTCCAGCAGCTCGTCATCAAGGAAGATGCCGGGTTCCGCGTTCCCGTTCTGTCCATCCTGAAGGGCAACCAATCGGTCAAGGGAATCCTGCGGGAAAACAAGTTGCCCCAGATCGAGAGCGCCATCCAGATGGGCAAGAACGACGGCATGTTCACGGCCGAGCGCTACATCCGGGACTACCTGAGCAAGGTCAGCTCCTTCGCATCCCCCCAGGAGATCTTCAAGCCCTCTGCGGAATCATCCCAGGAAGAGGTCTACCACTCGCCTCTCTTCGACGGGGAGCCCTCAGGGCCGCGCCCTGTCCAATCCCGGAAACCGGAGGCGGCCAGGGGCGGCTCCGTCTTCGGGGCCCAGGCAAACCTGGATTTCAGCACCGGAATGGGTTACGGCATCCAGGACACCCGCAACGGTGTCAGCGCAGAGTCCGTCCGCAAGCAGCAGCCGGCGGCCGATCCGGGCAGAGGCAACGGCGGCGAGAAAGCCGCCCCGGATGCCAGGGAGAGTGCTTTCGATCATCTCTACAGCCAGTCCATCGATGATGCCGAGAGGGGAGGTTCCCCTCTGATCCTCGACGAGACGGCCTCCATCGACGAGTTGATCGCGCAGATCAGTAATTTCGGCAGGCCCAAGGCATAGGCGCTTCGCGCAGGCTTCAGGCTTCCGGCATCAGACAAGACTGTTTTTTATTCTCTTTATCTGTTTCCTGATTCCCCGACTTTCTGATCCCGAATCCGGATCCCGGAATCCCGAATCCCTCTTTTCTCTTCTTCTTCACTCAGACACCCAGACACTCTGGCACTCAGACACTAAAACGAAAACCCGGCCGGGGCCGGGCTTTCGTTGACGCATATCGCCGGGAGGTTACTGCTGAACCGGCAATAGGAATCCCTTGCGGGTGGGACCTGGGCCAGGGCCGAACTGGAGGGCGAAATCGTCGAACTCGGTAGAGTGACCATCGTTCCCGTAGGCATGCAACCCGACCTCGGAGCGGTTCGTCGGTAACACGACCCCGCTCTGGGGGCTGAAGAACAGGGTCCCGTCAGGACTCGCAAATCGGAGCACATCGCCGGCCGACCCCGTATTGTCCTTTGAGTAGAAGCCCGTCAGGCAGTAAATTCCCGTCCGATCTACGCCGTTGACCTTGCAGTTCAGCGACTGATTCACGTAATCGCTGAACCGCAGAAGGGTGAAGTTGTCCGTATTGATCGCGGTGTCTACCGGGTTGTCGGGCGGCCACAGGACCGAGTTGCGGAGAATAGGGCCTCGATAATTATTGAAGGGGTTGAGATCGGCAGGGGTATTGCCTGACGGGTCCCCCACGTAGAACATGAGCCAGTTGTCCCGCACACGAAAGACCGCATCGGTGACGCCGCCGGGCAAGTCGACGGTGCCCGCATGGGTTCCCCCGGGATGCTCGCCGACGAAGATCTTCGAGCCCGCCGTAAAGGGCGCCGTGGACGGGTTCGAGAGGGACTCACCCGCGATCCGCTCCAGCATGATCACGCCCTGCTCCGTACCGGATGACCAGAGACGCAGCCCCCCCGACTTTGCCGCTCGGTAGAAGGGGCTGCGCATTACCTTGTAGATGGCGTTGACCGTACCGTCGCGCAGGTTGTTCGAAGTCTGGTACACGGTCTCGCCGCTCAGGATCTCCCGACCAGCGGTGCCGCCTCCGTTGACGAAGGAGACGGAGGGCGCCTCCATGACTCGGGCCATGAAGGTTGCAAAGCCCTTCAAGTAGTAGGAAGTCATGATGTTGTAATACTCGTTGCCCGGCGTGAGTACCTGGTGGGCAAGCTTCGTGAACGTGGGGTCCTGGGCGATGATGGTCGTTGTGCCCAATCCATAGTCCATGATGTCCACAAGCCCGGGCCAGAGGGGATCGAAATTCAAGGCGGCCGTCTCATTAACGAAGAGATAGAGATACGTATTGGGATTGTAGACGACCTTGCGGATATAGTAATCCTTTCCCGGTATGATCCCCGGGGGCAGCGCTCCGCCTGTATTCGTGAACCGCACCCTTTCGCCGGTTGTCCAGAAGTACTCCGGCTTGACTGAAACGATCGCATAGGTCCCTCTGCCGACGGGCGGCGGGTCGTTGATTGTGACAGGCGCTATGGAGTGAGGGCTCAGATCGACGTAGAGATTGGTTTCCTGCTTGTCATACAGCTTCATCCAAAACAGCAGCACCGGTGTGTAGTCCGCGTAACCGGACCAGAACCATCCGAAGGGGATACCATCCTGGTCGCAACCGTAGGCATCGAAGCCTGCAATGCCTCTGGCGTAAGTAAAACCAAGCGCATTCCCTTTGTCGTCCAGACGGAAGGTAAGTCCCATGGCATGCTTGACCATCGGGTTGATGAGCGTAAAGAATGTCTTCATTTCCATGTCGTAGCTCAGGTAGTTGCCGGTGCGCTGCCATTCCTGCTGAATCGGAATCCCCGCACCGGACCAGTTGAGGCCGACCTGGAACTCCCTGTACTTCAGGCAGCTTCCCCCGGGCAGCGTATAGACGGACTGTGAGGTGTCGACCTTCATCGTCGTGCCATAGCTCGTCCCCGGAGTCGAGGTGCCGATGCGGCCGATGTCATCCCCCCTCTGCCATTTCGTCAAATCCTGCATATCGTCGTGAAACTTTGTCTTTGACGCCTGCTCGGCCCTGGCGGACCCGATGGGCGTGTAATAGGTGACCTTGCGGTTGACTGCCGCCGAGCCGGTGCCGAAGGTGCCCGTGGATTCGACCCGCATGAATTTCGTCAGTTCAACAAACTTATAGTTGGCAGGGATAGTACCCGGATCATCCATGGGCCCTGTCGGAAGGCTGCCCCCGTTGGGATCGCTGATCCCTTTCAAGCGGTTGGTGTTGATGTCGCGCTGCCGGTAGGTGAGGATCCTGGGGTTTGTCTCTCCCTCGAACTTCACCATGAAGATCCCGTTCTTTTCGGGAAAGGCATGGGCTCCCGAATCAGCCTTGAAGGCCAGATCGTAGCGGCCGTCGCTGTCCGGGCCGATGAGCCTCCGCCCATTCACATCCCGATCTAGTATGCAGACGGGCGTGACGAGGGAACCCGTGGTGAAACTTGCCCCCCAGTCCTTCTGCATGGACGGCGGATAGACCTCCTCGATCCTGTAGAAGCGGATGGTGCTCGGCGCAAGTGTGCTCACGCCTGAGATCCTGATGTATTCAGGGATTGTCGTTCCCGGCTTGATCACCTTGACCCAGCTTCCGGGTTTGTATTCCAGACCCGGAAGCCCCCCGGAAACCTTCGCCGGGAGCTCGTTGCCGTTCGGTAACTGCGTCGACTTGTAGTAATACGGATAGACGTCGAGACGGAACGCCCCGTCGCCGGGCGAGAGCGAAAACGTTTTTGCGTGCAGTTCCGTCTCCAGGAGGGTTTCCCGCGCAGTCTCGTTGGCCGTCTCACTGCCCATATCCACGGCGATGTAGCGGCTCGCGGCATAGCGGAAGCCCGATTCGGCAAGATAGTAGGCCTTCAAGGAGTTGTTGCCTGCCACCTGGCTCAGGGCCGAGGTACCGAACATGCCGATCATCACGGCACCGAGGGCTGCGAAGACCACCATGGCGGCAATCAGGGTTACCAGGATGGCCCCGCGCTGACCCTGCAGTTGGGTTGTCCGTCGCGACGATCGCCGGCGAAGCGCCTTGAGGGTCAGGCGGGAAAGCCCCCAGGACAGAAGCAGGATCAGGGGGATCAGGACCGGGCAGGACATGGTCAGAAGGGCAAACCCTGCCAAAGGCGTCACAAGAAGCCGGACGAGCAGGCAGGCGATCGGCCTGTCTTCAATGGCCGCCGCAAGCGACGGTCCCACCTCGTAATAGAAACGGACAAGGGCCTTCCCCGGATCCGTCGGAAGCAGGACGCGATCCCGGAACTGTCTCAGCAACACGACCACGGGATGGTCCGCATCACCATAGACGGCCGTCATCACGAAGCACTGCCTGCCGCTGTACTCCGGGGGCGGGTTCGAGGTGGTGGGTAGAGCGGCGCCGCCGGAGTTGTTGTTGGTTCTCGGCGAGACAGTTGTGTAGAAGCGGACGGTCCCCCCCGTGTCAGGGCGGGCCAGGATGATGTCCACATACACCGCGAAAAGATTCTGGATGTCCAGCCCCATGGTCCACAGGCTTGCCGTGCCGCCCGGGTTCGGGTTGTACAGGATCGAAAAGCTCTGCACCCCGTCGATCAGAATGTCCCCTCCGGATCCGGAAGACGGGCATGTAGTCAATGAATAATTGGAGTAGAGATAGACCGAATTCGAATCCCCCGCCCTTGCAATGGCCCTCCGTCCATAAGGGCTTTCATAAACAACGCATGCGCTGTTTGCATCTTTGATGTCGGATAGCTCAATCAATTCGCGATTGAGCCGGCCAAGCGCCAGCTGCGCTTTCTGGGTAATGGCATCATTCTCCTTGGCAAAGAGATAGCTCCTTGTGGCCGTGATGACGGCTGTGCCGGAGATAGACGCAATCAGTCCCACGAGGACGAGCGAAACCATGATCTCGATGAGGGTGAAGCCCGCCTTGTTTTTCATGCTTCGTTCTCCCGCAATCCTATCGTGTAAAGAGTGCCGTGACCACCTGGTCGCCGCCGCGGATCGTCACCTTGAGCACCCTCTGGTTGGCCGGATCGGTCTCCGGCTGTTCCGCCCCCGATACGAACTTGATGTAATCATTATGGACGATCTGGTAGGAGCCATAGTAGGGATAGCCTTCGTAGCCCGTCGGTTTCGTCGTCGCAGAGCCGTAGCTCACATAGTCCTTGAAGATGGACAGGAAGTTCGACTGCGTGGCGGCAAGCCTCTTGTAGTCCGCCGTCATGTACTCCATGATGTGGGTGGTGCGGGAGAGGTTCTGCACACGAAGCACGGGGTCGGCGCTGTGGATGACGCTCGTACTGACAAACTGGGCAAAGAAAACCCCCATGATGGCGGCGATCACGATTGTGACAATGACCTCCAGCAGTGTGAACCCGCCCTGCCCGCGGCATGTCCGAGGCTTGCGAAAATGGTGTGTTTGTCTTTTCATGTCGCCTGAACCTCCCGCGCGATCAGGGGATGAACCCGGTGTTTTTCGTAACGGTAATGGATCCCAACGCGCTTCCGCCCCCTGTGGGTTGAACGGTCATGGGAGGGATCACGCTGCTGCCGGGACTGCCGAAGTGATCAAAGGTTATCTTGTTGCCGGCAGGGGGAGTGACCTGGATGCCGCTGAGTTCCATCACCCCGTCGGCTGATTCGACACCGGGCAGGCGGATGACCGTATTGTCGTTTGGGTCCTTGAAAAGCCAGTATCTTGTCGATGACCCGAACTTGATCCCCCAGCTGCTTTCTGAATTCATGGCCCGAGCCTGGGCATACCGCAGGTGGTTCTTGACGAGCTCCATCTCGGCACTTTGTGTGGGCGCATCTCCGGAAAAGAGCCTCGTGGCGGCGAAATAGGTGATCACCCCCAGGATCAGGAGCACCATGATGACCTCGAACAGGGTGAACCCCCTCTGCCCGCCGAATCGCCCTCTTCCTCTTTGAATCACTCTATGCATATCGTTTCCCGCAATTCTGTAGGGTCCGGATCAGGAAAAAGCCCGTCGGCAGACCGATGAGCGCTGAGAGCAGTGACACAAACGCCGAAACGGGGATGTCCCACTCCAGGGATACGAAGACCCCGTTGAGGAGGGCAAATCCCAGGTAGACGAGAGCCCCGATCCGGGCCATACGCAGGGCCAGCTTCCCGTCCTTCAGGAGATAGAGGCCGATGGCCACCATGCACCCGGCCGTGATGAGGGCGATCTGGGGCTGCCAGCGGACCCAGCCCGGAGTGGCCAGGGTCGATCCCAGTTTCTGCAGGCCGACCATGAGAATCACGCCAAGGATGGCATAGAAAACGCCGATCATGATGAAGTAAAAGGAGCACTCCTGCCCCGACACCGGGGAGCGAAGTGCATGCAGTGGGTGGAAGCTGACCTCGTGGGGCCTCAGGAGTGCCTCGCCAAGTACTTTCAACGGGGAAGGCCGATGATGCTCCCGAACGCGGCTCAGAATGCGCTCACCGAGGCCCGCCGGCGGCTCGGGGGCAGGTTCTTCGCGCATCATCCGGGCGATTGCGTCGAGTTCCCTCAAGCGGGAATCGAGCTCGCCGACTTCCCGAGCGGATCCCTTTCCGTCAAGATCTCCGATGATTTTTTCCAGTTCGCGATCCTTCACAGGGTCCAACCCACAATCCCTCTCAACTTCGCGTTTCGTCATCGACGAAGCCGTCCACCTCCATCATCGCCCGGATCTTATCGAGGCCCCGGTAGACCTTCATCTTCGCGCCGCTGAGCGAATCCCCCGTCACAGAGGCGATGTCCTCGAAGCCGAGCCCCTCGTAGAAGCGCAGGACCAAAGCCTCCCGGACCGGAAGGGGCAGTTTCAACAGGTAGCGCTGGAGCCGGTGGCGCCGTTCCCAGCCGATGGCCGCATCGTCTGCATCGCCGCGGGGATCTGTCGCTTCCGGGTTGCCCTTTCCGGCGGTCTCTTCCGGCAGGGCCTTCACCTTGCGGAGATGATTCCGGATCACATTCAGGCTCACCGTGTACAGCCAGGGGAAGAATCGCTCCCCCGCCCTGAAGCGCCCCAGGGACTGAAAGGCCCGCAGGAAACTCTCCTGGGTCAGGTCATCGGCATCCTGGATGCTTCCCGTCATACGGAAGGCCAGACTGAAGACCGGCCCCTTGTACGCATCGACCAGGTCGGCAAAGGCCTCACGGTCTCCCCCGAGGACGCGGCCGATGATCTCTCCTTCGTCGATCTGCTTCATATACAAATCGGACCGGCAAAAAGTCACATCATTTTATGCATCTTCTATGACAAAAACGGGCACTCCTCGTCCTTATTAGACGATAATTACCGGAGAGAAAAGCTTTTTCATCGATGACGTCCCCACAAACCTTCCCCTTGCTTTTTTAAGGGGCTCATTATAGAGATTTTTAAATAGTTTTGGCATATTAGTTGAATATTGAACATGGTCGACCGTCAGCAAACGCAGGGTATCGAACAACCTGTCGGCAATTTTTCCAAGGATGGAACCCGGACCGGTGCCAGAAGAGTCAAGATCCCCCGTCGAAATCAGCATCATTCTGCCCGCCTTCCAGGAGGAGCAGGGGATCCCGCCCCTGCTGATGCAGATAGGGGCCGTCATGGCAAAGATGAGGCGGCCCTACGAGATCCTCGTCATCGACGACGGCTCCACCGACGGGACGGGCGCAAGGGCCCGCGAGGCCGGGGCCAGGGTCATCTCGCACCCCTACAACATCGGAAACGGGGCTGCCGTGAAAACGGGCATCCGCAAGGCCCGGGGCAAGGTGATCGTCATGATGGATGCCGACGGCCAGCACGACCCCGCGGACATTCCCCGGCTCCTGGAGAGGCTGGGACCGCACGACATGGTCGTAGGGGCCCGCACGAGGGAATCCGAGACCAGTCTCCACCGCGACATGGCCAACAGGGTGTACAACTGGTTTGCCTCTTATATCTGCAATCGAAAAATTGAAGACCTGACGTCAGGCTTCCGGGCTATCAAGACTGACGCTGCCCGGGCGTTTCTCTACCTCCTGCCGAACACGTACTCCTACCCGACGACGCTCACGCTGGCCATTGTCCGCTCCGGCCGTAGCCTGAAGTATGTCCCCGTGAAAACGGCGCGGCGGCTCGGCCGTAGCAAGATCCGCATCATTCGGGACGGCGTCCGGTTTTTCATGATCATCCTGAAAATCGCGACCCTCTTCTCACCCATGAAGGTGTTCCTGCCGGTGAGCGCCCTGATGTTCCTCACCGGCGTGGGGTACGGCCTGATCCGGATCTTCTTTTTCGGTGGGCGCTATGGTCCCACATCGGCCATGCTGATGACAATGGCCGTCGTGATTTTCATGGTCGGGCTGGTTTCCGAGCAGGTGGCGCAATTGAGATTTGACCGTGCCGAACCCGGGATACACGAAAACTAGGATTCTATTGCTGCTTGCGATATGCAGAAGATCAAAGATAAAGGATATGCGAGGGTTATCATTGTCAACTGGAACGGGAAACGCTTTCTCGGTGACTGCCTGAGCGCCCTCGAGAAACAGTCTTATCCAAACTATGATGTCACAATGGTCGACAATGGCTCAACAGATGGCTCCCTTGATTTTACACATCATCACTTCCCCCAGGTACAGATCCTGAGCCTGAACGAAAATGCGGGTTTTTCGAAAGCGAACAACCGCGCCATCATCGGGGCATTAAGCGATGGTGCGCAGTATATTGCCCTTCTCAACAACGACACGAAGGCGGATGAAAAATGGCTGGAACATCTGGTCCGGATCATGGAATCCGAAAAGGACATCGGAATCTGCGCATCCAAGATGATGCGGATGGCAGCCCCCCATGTCATCGATTCCACGGGGCACATCTTCAAATGGGGGAGAATCTTCGAGCGGGGTCATGGAGAAGTAGATGCCGGTCAGTATGATGATCGGCTCGACATCATCGGCGCGTGCGCAGGCGCGTGCTTATACAGAAAAGAAATGCTCGAAGATATCGGATTGTTCGACGAACGTTATGGTTCTTACTACGAGGATGCAGAGCTTTCCTGGCGGGCCTACAACCGAGGATGGCGGGCCAGATATGTTCCCGATTCGATGGTTCTCCACCACCGTGGAGGGACGACCCGGAGCGACCCCCAAATCGAAAGGGAAATGAAAATACGGTATGCCATGAATGTTGTTGAAACCGTGAGACGTCATGCCACGCTGGGCCAGAAACTCATGGTTTCACTGACCTGTATCATTCTGGCGCCTTTTCGGGAAGTGCAGAAACGGCTGGACAGAAATGAAATCGGGGGAGAACTGTACTGGGAACAGCTGAAAAGGCTTTGGTCCCGAGAAGCTCCTGCCATCTGACAAACGAGACGATTGAGACACAATATGATGAAACCGTTTGAGAAACCCATTTATGTGACCAGGCCTTTTTTGCCGCCGTTAGAGGAGTATTGCCAGGGACTGAGCCAGATCTGGGAGAGCCGATGGCTAACCAATGACGGACCGATCATACGCCGCTTTGCCAGGGAGCTATGTAACTATTTCGAAACAGACAATCTGTGTCTATTCAATAATGGCACGTTAGCGCTCCAGATCGCGTTACAGGGGATGGGTATTTCCGGGGAAGTGATCACAACGCCATTTACTTTTGTGGCAACCACTCACGCTCTGTTTTGGAACAAGATCAGGCCCGTTTTTGTGGATATCGAACCTGATTATTATACTCTTGACCCTGAAAAGGTGGAAGCCGCCATCACCCCCTGGACAACAGCCATTCTTGCAGTTCACGTCTACGGCCATCCCTGCAAACTCAATGCATTAGCCGACATTGCAAGACGGCACAACTTGAAGCTCCTCTATGATGCCGCCCACGCCTTCGGAGTAAAAGTAGGCACTACGCCGATCGGCCACTTTGGCGACTTGAGCATGTTTAGCTTCCACGCCACCAAGCTGTTCCACTCCATAGAGGGAGGCATGCTGATATTCAAAGAATCGGGGCTGAAGGATGTATTCGATTATCTGAAAAACTTCGGCTTCAAAAACGAAGTAGAAGTGGTCATGCCTGGCACCAATGCCAAAATGAATGAAATGCAAGCTCTGATGGGAAGCCAAGTATTAAAATACTTGGAAGATCTGATTCAGAAGCGCTCCCGCATTGCGACCCTCTATCGGCAAATGCTAACCGATGTTCCAGGCATACGTCTTGTACCGCCACTGTCAACCGACGTAAAATACAATTACGCACATATGCCCATCGAGGTGAATGAAACTGTATTTGGGATGAGCCGCGATGCGATTTACGACCAACTCAAGCAGTGGAATGTGCATGCGCGTCGTTATTTTTATCCTCTAATCTGTGATTACCCCTGTTACCGCAGCATTTCGGTGAAAGATTCCTTGATTGTTGCACGTCAAGCAGCGGACCGCATATTGACACTTCCAATCTACGACAGCTTGGGTCTATCGGATGTCGAAATCATTTGCGATATGATTCGACATCAACAGCATAAACGATAAAAAAGCATTCATCAACCATTCTACGTAACGAAGTTTAGGCGAATATACGAAATAGTGTCTCTTTCACGGAGTCGAATATTTCGATACCGTCGGCACTATTTATCATAGAAGGAGTTTGCCGATGAACCAGTACAATCTTCCGAATGTAAAAACATTTGAATACACAAAAATAATAGGCATAGAAAATATAGAATTCGGTATGGGAGTAATCATTGATGACTTTGTACTGATTTATTCAAAGAAGAAGACCAGAATAGGCAATTATGTACACATTGCCTGCTTCAGCTCCATAACCGGAGGAGAAGAAGCAAGCATGGATGACTTTTCGGGACTTTCTCAAGGATGCAGGATATTGACGGGAACGGAAGATTTTAAGGATTGGGGTTTCGGTAATCCCACCATACCTGCGCAATTTAGAAATTTAAGAATGGCACCCATTCGTATTGGTAAATTCTGTATTGTCGGAGCAAACAGTGTCGTTTTACCTGGGGTGACAATCGGAGAAGGCACAATGGTTGGTGCATGTTCTGTCGTGAGTAAAGATCTGGCTCCCTGGGGAATTTATATAAATAATAGAAGGGTCGGGGAAAGAAATAAAAAGGGTGTATTAAAAAACTATGAGAATTATCTCAGGCAACATAAGCAATAACCAAAATATACGAATGGCTTACTTACCCCCATCTGATCATCCGTCATCATACGCAGTGCCGTATCCGTTATTGCAGGTCTTTTCTCTTCAAACCGTTCTGCAAATCTTATCTGTAAAAAGATCGCCACGCTTATTCCTGTTCATATTACCACCATTGGATGTTGCTTGCGTCCATATCGGGTAATCACATCGTATGAGCAAAGACTCTCTAAAATCCAAAACACTGCATGCCCTTTCCTGGAGCTTCGTTGAAGCGATCGGGCTGCAAAGCGTAAAATTCGTCATCGGGATCATCTTGGCGAGACTGTTGTTCCCGGAGCAGTTCGGCCTGATTGCGATGCTGTACGTGTTCATTGCCGTGGCGAATGCATTCATCGAAAGCGGCTTCGGGGCCGCTCTGATTCAGAAACGGGATGCAACACCGATCGATCTCTGTTCCATATTCTACTTCAATATCGCGGTTGGCCTGGCGGCTTCGGGGTTTTTCTGCCTGGCAGCTCCCTTCATTGCTGCGTTCTATAACCAGCCGATCCTGGCGCCCCTTGCCCGGGCGATGTCCCTGATCATCGTGATCAATTCATTGGGTCTTATCCAGGGCATCATTCTTGCCCGGCAAATCGACTTCAAGACCCAGACGAAGGTAAGTCTGATCGCTGGCGTCCTATCCGGCACGATTGGAATCGTCCTGGCCGTCGCAGGCTTCGGGGTCTGGAGCCTGGCTGTCCAGCAGATAGCCGCCAGCTTTTTCCAGACAGCGTTTCTCTGGCTTTTCAACCCATGGCGGCCGTCCCTTCGATTCAGCCTTCAGTCCCTGCGGGAGATGTTCGGTTTCGGTTCTCGCCTTCTGGCATCGGGCCTGCTCAACCAGATCTTCGACAATATTTATTATGTCGTGATCGGCAGGCTGTTTTCAGCGATGTCCCTCGGCTTTTTTACCTGTGCCATGGCTCTGGCCGAGCTCCCATCACGGACGTTATCGGGGATGGTCGTGCGGGTGACGTTTCCAGTATTTTCTACTGTCCAGGATGACCCGCCTCGATTGAAGAGGTGCCTGAGAAAAGCTTTAACGTTCCTGGTATTCGTGAATTTTCCCATGATGATCGGATTGGCGGTGATCGCTCGTCCATTGGTCGAGGTACTGCTAACTGAAAAATGGGTCGCATGTGTACCTTACCTTCAGTTGCTTTGCGTGACGGGTCTTCTGTACCCCCTCCACCTGATCAACTTAAATATATTACAGGCCCTGGGGCGCTCTGATCTGTTTCTCCGCCTGGAGATTATCAAGAAGGTACTGATTGTTATCAACATCGCCGTCACCTGGCAGTATGGCATCTCTGCGATGATCTATGGAATGATTGTCTTTTCGTGCATCTGCTACGTCTTAAACAGTCATTACACAGGGATTCTGATCGGCTATCCGATCGGGGAGCAGTTGCGGGACTTATTCGCATATCTGATCATGACGGTAATCATGGGTGGGATCGTTTGTGTGACGGGGCTATTTCCATTTTTGAATCTATTCATCACGCTCATTATGCAAATATCTGTCGGAATCATCGTTTATGGTTGTCTGTGCCGGATGTTTCGTTTGGAAGCATTTATGGAAGTCTGGGAAGCAGGTCGAAAAAAGATGCTTCTAACGGAGACACCTCGCGCTTGAAACCTGACATCCTTTGGGGCGAAGTAACTTTATGTAAGCCATGAAAGGAGAACAATGAATCATGACAAGAATCGAAGCAGTTATTTCAAAGGCCGGTATCGGTGAAAGGTCGTAATATGGAAGGAAGTCTTGCCAACCTTGAGATGAACAGCAAATTCTACGAGAGCGGCATAGAATACATTAAAGCCGGCAGGCACTATGGCGTATCGCTGCTCCTCAGAAATATACAAAGAGTGGCCCAGTTTGCTTCACTCCATCATCCGGGAAGATTTGCGGATGGTGCACTGGAAAACATGGCCCTGGAAGTTGGAGAGGGGTTGAAAAATCGTGCAATCGGCAGACAGAATAGGGTTCCTACGACTAAACGCCCCGCCAGCCGCACATTGCATGTGGCTACAACGCTGTATGATATTGGTGGCCACTCGAGAGTCCTGGCCAAGTGGGTTGAGAGGAATGCAAATGCTGAGCACATTGTCGTTCTGACGAATCAAAAGCATGGATCCCCTCCCATAATGCGAGATCAGATTGCAAGAAGTGGAAATTCCCTGGTGTGTTTACCTGCAAACTGCAGCATCATCAATCGGGCAACGATTCTAAGAAAAATATCACAAGCATGCGATAGAGTCATTCTACACACCCATCCACATGATTGTATACCGGTGCTCGCATTTGCAAATAATGGCGGCCCCCCAGTTGCCATGTTTAATCATGCGCATTTCAGCTTTAATCTTGGAAGCACTGTGTCCGATCTAATTATCAACACGGTCGAATATTATCGTGCTATCAGTAAAAAGTACAGATTCGCCAGATCGACTGCGCTCCTTACAGGAGTCGCTGGCATGTTGCCGATTGATGGCGGCATTGTTGATAAGGCTGCTGCCAGGCGGGAATTATCATTGCCAGAGGATGCGACCGTGATCATGTCACTGGCTCACGAGCCATATTTTACACCGAGGGAGGGCTATGATTTTTTCCGAACATTAAGCGTGCTATTAGAAAAACTTCCCGATGCCTATTTTTTGATTGTTGGAGTTCAGAAGGATAGTCGTCTGGTCCCTGACAACTTGAAAAAGAACCCAAAATTACTTTTGACAGGCATTGTCGTAAATCCAATCGTACACTACAAAGCCAGTGATCTCTTCCTCGAATCATTCCCTATGCCGTCTCTCGGTGCAGTACATGAAGCCATAGGTTATGGCGAAGCTTTTCCAATTGCAGTCTACGGCCCGCATGAGAGCATCGTACATGTCAATCAGCCAACGTTCACGTATTCGATGCGTGCGCCGAATGAAAAGGCTTACGTGGAATATGTAACATGTCAGGCAAATAACAGGACTCAAATTCGTCATGCCGCCCAACAGATGCGAGTGAAGATGCAGGAAGATGACAAACTCTTCGGAAGCAAGCTTGACTCTCTTAATCGCATGATCGACGCACTCACGCATATACCGGGTGAAATCCCTGTTACGAAGATGCACGACTCGATTGATAGCCGATTATTAGCCGATCTCGATCAATCCAAAATCGGTGAAAAGATCAATTCATTATACGCTTTTATTCCATCCATTTACTACCAGCTGGACGCCGCACGAAAGGGTTATCAGATGTCGGGAGACGCAATTCAACACATCGTAAATTATTTAGTTTTCGGAATTAAAAAGATAGCAGCAAACGTTAGAATGTAACAGGGCTCAGAATTAATTATTGAGATTTGGGCAGCACCACCTTCACTCCGCAGAAGGAAACGGGAACGGGGAATTCGGTACAGCCTTCGGTACTCGCAATGGCAGGAGAGCGGCAAGATGCTTGCGATGGCAGGTACCTATCAACGACGCCTTGTACGATCTTATCGAGGGATTCGGAATTATTCGAAATGATCAGGGATATGAAGAAAGAAAATATTATCGCTGTTATTATAACGTATTTCCCTGATCCGGATTTCCCCCGGAGACTTGATCTGATTCTCAGTCAATTTTGCAAGGTGGTTATTGTCGATAATGCTTCTGCCGGCGAGTCCCTTGCCATGCTCAAAAACTTGTGCGGGGCAAGGGACAGGTTGGCCATAATCTGGAATGATTATAATACCGGGGTTGCGCAGGCTCTTAATCAAGGCTGTCATTATGCCGTGGAACAGCGATATATGTGGGCAGCCACGTTCGATCAGGATACCATCATCGCTGCAGACTATATGGAATCAATGATAAACGCGGGTTTGCAGCTAACGGTTGCCAGAGTCGGAGTCATGGGTTGTAATTATTATGACCCTAATTTAGGCCGCATTGCGGCAAGTAATTTAAAATGTCTGGATTGGGAAGAGCGGGCAGTTGTCATTACTTCAGGTTCAATTCTGTCCCTCTTGGCATATAAAGAGGTCGGTGATTTTCGTAATGATTTTTTCATTGATGCGGTTGACGAAGAGTATTGTTTGAGATGTTCTGCTAACGGGTACAAGACTATCTTTGTTTTTAAACAGCTCATGCTCCATACGATAGGAAATATCAAGCATCATTACCTTTTTGGATGCCGTACGTTCAAATTCGCCTTGCATCATCATCCTTCATGGCGGATTTATTATTTTGTGCGGAACAATCTGATTTTGTATGGGACGTATCTCTTCCGCAGACCGTCCTGGGTTGTGCCCGTTGCAGGCACGCGATCGATCCAGGTCGTGTTGATCCTCTTGTTCGAAGAGAACCGCCTTGAAAATCTGCGATACCTTCTGTGGGGGGTCCGGGATTCGATCACGGGGAACCGGCGCAGGCAAATCCCGTGA
>Ga0105106_10001084_pt1 | contig 19512 bp, 20 predicted proteins | sample PPLLaktember2015_5_FD_79109 | JGI IMG/M metagenome (GOLD analysis project Ga0105106, IMG submission 79109) | Freshwater sediment microbial communities from Prairie Pothole Lake near Jamestown, North Dakota, USA - PPLs Lake P8 Core (1) Depth... | ecosystem: Environmental > Aquatic > Freshwater >...
CCTTCGTGCTCTTCGGAGTGGCGTTCTTCACCTGGTTCGCCATGTACCAGGGGATCGAGAACGACAAACGGATAAGCGCCGGGCAGCCGCCGATGGAGAAACAGGAGGAAGACAAGGTCTGGGTGTGGCCCGACCTGGTCTACGTCGAGTTCCTCTGCATGATCCTTCTCGGGATCGGGCTCATCGTGTGGTCGATTCTCCTGCGGGCGCCGCTCGAGCAGCCCGCGAACCCCGCGGACTCCCCGAACCCCTCGAAAGCGCCGTGGTACTTCCTCGGGCTCCAGGAGATGCTGGTGTACTTCGACCCCTGGCTCGCGGGCGTCGTCTTCCCGACGCTCATCATCGTGGGCCTGATGGCGATCCCGTTCATCGACACCAACCCCAAGGGGAACGGCTATTTCACCTTCAAGGAGCGCCGGGCCGAGATCGGGATCTTCCTCTACGGGTTTCTCGTCCTCTGGGTACTCCTGGTGGTCTCGGGGACGTTTCTTCGCGGCCCCAACTGGAACTTCTTCGGTCCCTACGAGTACTGGGACCAGCACCGGGTGGAACCGCTCCTGAACGTGAACGTTTCGGACTTCTTCTGGGTGAAGCTCCTCGGGAGACCGCTCCCGTCGAATCCGATCCTGCGGGAGTTCATCGGAATCATCCTCACCCTGTTCTACGTGGGGGTCCTTCCCGTCGCTATGGCAATGCCCAAGGCAAAGCTCCCGGGATTCCTTCGCTGGTTGAGCCTTCACCGGTACTACGAAAAGATGGGTCCGGCCCGTTATTACCTGGGAGTTTCGCTGTTCCTTCTGATGCTGAGTCTTCCCATCAAGATGTACCTGAGATGGTTCTTCAACCTGAAGTACATCGTGGCGTTCCCGGAGATCTTCTTCAATATTTAGGCTGGAGTCGACCGTGGCCAAACCCGAGCCTGGACACGCATATTTCATCCCGCGGCTGAACATCGTCTTCGGTGTGAGTGCCATAGCGCTCTTCCTCACGACCATCTGGATGGTCTGGGCGGACTACTCTCGCGAGTGGAAGGCGTTTCAGCGGCAGTTCTTCCAGCTGGAGCGGGAGACCACCGAGCGGCAGATCGCGGAAGCCGACAAGCGAGTGAATCAGAGGGACCTCGAGAGGGTGGAGACAGAGCTCGCGGCCGCGACCCAGGAGCTCGAGGCGAGACAGCAGGAGACTCAGGAGCTCGAAGCCACGCTCGGCGGTTTGAACGATCGATGGACTCTGGCGGACGTCGAAGAGCGCCGGCTCAAGGCGCTTTACGACTCCGAGAAGTTCTTCCATGAGGAGGGAGGCCACGCTCCACTGGGAAAGCGCGTCTCGGATGAGGCCCTTCGGGCCCGCGAGACCTCGTTCTTCGCCGCTCGCGAGGAGAGGCTCGGAGTCGAGTTCGAGCGCAGCCAGGCCCAGCGCCAGCTTCGCGACCTGCGCTCGAAGGTCACGGAGCTGAACGGTAAGAAGGCGAGTCTGACGCAGGATGCGGCGCTCCTCCGGAGAAAGCTCAATTCCATCGCCGAGAACTTCCCGAACATCTTCCGGAACCTTCCGGTCGTGGACTTCATCGATCCCAGCATCGAGGTGCAGCAGGTCCTGGTGCGCAACGTCACCGAGGACCTGAACTTCGCCCAGGTGCCGCGCATCGACCGCTGCCAGACCTGCCACCTGGGAATCGACAACCCGACCTACGTGGACGCGCCGCAGCCGTTCCGGACGCATCCCAACCTCGATCTCTACGTAGCCCCCGAATCGAAGCACCCTCGCGACGATTTCGGCTGCACTTCGTGCCACGAGGGGCGCGGCCGCGCCATCACCTTCACCGGGGTGAACCACACTCCGCGCACCGAGGAGCAGCGGCACGAATGGGAGCAGAAGTACGGCTGGAAGGAAGACCACTACTGGGACAAGCCGATGTACCCGAACGGCTACGCCGAGGCGGGCTGTCTGCGGTGCCACAAGGACCAGGTCCTTCTGCCGGGAGCCACGGACTTCAATCAGTCGCGGATGCTCTACGAGCAGGCCGGATGCTGGGGTTGCCACAACACCACCGGCTACGAAGACCGGCGGAAGGTGGGCCCGAACCTCCAGCACATCGGGTCCAAGACCACCGAGGACTGGGCTCTCCGGTGGGTGAAGGACCCGAAGAGCTTCAAGACCGCGAACTACATGCCGCGGTTCTGGAACCTCGAGAACAACCTCGACTCCGAGATCGGCGCGCGCAACGCCACCGAGGTCGCCGCGATCGTCTCCTACGTTTTCTCGAAATCGAAGCCCTTGAGCTACGGCCCGGTTCCGAGCGGCGATGCCGCGAGCGGCAAGGCGCTCTTCGAACGGGTGGGCTGCCAGGGCTGTCACATCGCCGAGGAGACGGATCTCGAGAACGTCGACTTCTATCGGAGGAAAGGGCCGAGCCTCGCCGGCGTCGGAAGCAAAGTCAACCGGGAGTTCCTGTTCAACTGGGTCAAGAATCCGAAGCACTACTGGGAACAGACCTTCATGCCGGACCTGAGGCTCACCGATGGCGAGGCGGCGGACATCACCGCCTACCTGATGGACTCGAAGAACCCGGCGTTCGAAGCCCTGTCCGTTCCCCGGATCGACGACGCCGCCCTCGACGAGATCACCCTCGAGTTCCTGCGCACCAGTCTTCCGCTGGCCCAGGCCGAGGAGCGTCTCTCCGGGATGTCGCGCGACGAGAAGACGCTCCTGTCCGGAGAGCGATTGATCCTTCGCTACGGCTGCTTCGGCTGCCACGACATCGAGGGCTTCGAGAACGCGCAGAAGATCGGAGTCGACCTCTCGACCTGGGGCTCGAAGATGGTCACGAGGCTCGATTTCGCGTACGTGGACATCGAGCACACCCGAAAGGCCTGGCTCGAGCAGAAGCTGAGGGCGCCCCGGAGCTACGACGTCGGAAAGGTCAAGAGCCCTCCGGAGAAGCTCAAGATGGGCTACTTCGGTTTTACCGACGCCGAGATCGAGGACATCTCGAGAAACGTTCTGTCTCTGGTGCGCGACGAGCTTCCCCGCGAGGCGAGGAAGAACCTGAGGCCGAACGAGGCCTACGGAGAGCGGGCGCGCCGGCTCATCCACGAGTACAACTGCCGCGGGTGCCACATCATCGATGGGTTCGGCGGCGGAATCTACCAGACCATCGCCGACACCGGGTTGAGGCCTCCTAACTTGAATACACAGGGGGCCCGGACCCAGGCAGACTGGCTCTTTTCCTTCCTCAAGGCGCCGTCGACCGTCCGGTTCTGGCTGAACGTGCGCATGCCGACTTTTCACTTCGCCGACGAAGAGGCCAACCGGCTGGTGCAGGGATTCATGGCGATCGAAGGGACGGATCCGTTCGAGACCGCCGCCGAGCAACAGGCGGATCCCGCCCTCGTTCGCACCGGAGACCAGCTCCTGGTGCGCCTCCAGTGCGAGCGCTGCCACATCGCTTCCGCCGCCGGGACCATGGAAGCCTCGCAGCTCGCTCCGAGCTTCCGCCTGTCGGGAGAGAGGCTTCGGGAGGAATGGATCGTGGACTGGATGCGAGATCCGCAGTCGATCACCCCGGGGACGCAGATGCCCCAGTTCTGGCCGACGGATGAGGCCGGGAACCGAATCACGCCGCTTCCCGACGTCCTCGGCGGAGATGCCGAGGCGCAGATGCGCGCGGTCGCGGCCTATATCATGAGGTATACGCGGTAATGGCAGACGAAAGCGGCAAGCCCTACGGCAACCACGGGATGGCCATGGCCGTCTCCATCTGGGGGATCATCCTGGTCTCCGTATTCTTCTTCTTCAAGTACCAGGTCCCGGAGCTCGCTTCCGATCGAACGGGGCTGGACACTCTCTACTACGTCATCCTCGGGATCACCGGCGCGGCCTACGTGCTCGTGCAGTTCTTTCTCGGTCTGTATATCTGGCGGTTTCGGTACCGGGAGGGAGCTCAGGGAAGCTACTGGCACGAGAGCCACAAGGTCGAAATGGTCTGGACGCTCGGGACGGCGGTGGTGCTCCTCCCGATCGTATTCTCCGGTCTCGCGCTCTGGACCCGCGTCCAGGCGGCGCCTCCCGACGACGCCATCGTGGTGGAGGCGGTGGGCGCGCAGTTCCAGTGGGACTTTCGCTATCCCGGCGCCGACGGGCGGTTCGGCGCGTTTCGCCCCGAGCTGTACTCTCTGTCGAACTCGCTCGGAGTCGATCCGGAGGACGCGGCCGCGGCCGACGACTTCTTCCGCACCAACCAGCTGGTCCTGCCGGTGAACCGGCCCGCCCATATCCGGCTGCGGTCGAAAGACCTGCAGCATGCGTTCTTCCTTCCGAACTTCCGGGTGAAGCAGGACCTCGTTCCCGGCATGGCGACTTCGGTCACGTTCACGCCCGTCAAGGTGGGGGAGTACGAGATCGCCTGCGCCGAGCTCTGCGGACTCGGGCACTATCGCATGCGCGCCTTTCTCAGCGTGATGAGCGAGGCCGACTATCAGAACTGGCTGTCGGAGCAGGCGGCGGCGACCGCGGCTTCCGTGAGTCCGTAGCAGGCTGCCGAACGATGAAACCGCACCCTGCGCGAACGGCCCGCCTTCGCAAAGCTACGGCGGGTCCGCCGAAGCCCGAAGGGCGTAGGCGGAAGCGAGCATCAAGGTCGAAAAAGGAGAGGATGGCATGAGCGAAGGTCATGACGGCCACGGCCACGGCAAGCAGAGCTTCATAAGCACCTACATCTTCAGCTTCGATCACAAGATGATTGGAAAGCAGTACCTGACCCTCGCCATGATGATGGCCCTCGTGGGAGGGACTCTCGCGATGCTGATCCGACTGCAGCTCGGCTGGCCGGGCACGCAGTGGCCCCTGGTCGAGAAATTCTTCCCCGTGGGGATGTCGAGCGGGGTGATGACCCCCGAGTTCTACATCATGTTGTTCACGATGCACGGCACCATCATGGTGTTCTTCGTGCTGTCCCTGGCGCCGGTCTCGGGATTCGGGAATTTTCTCATCCCGCTCCAGATCGGGGCGCGCGACATGGCGTTTCCCTTCCTGAACATGCTTTCGTTCTGGACGGTGCTTCCGGGAGCGATCATCATCCTGATCTCGTTCCTGGTCGAGGGCGGCGCCTCCGCTTCGGGATGGACCGCCAATCCCCCGCTCTCGGCGATTCGTTCAGCGATTCCCGGATCGGGAACCGGTCAAACCCTCTGGATCGTGGGGATGATCTTCTTCGTCGCCTCGTTCACCATGGGCGGCCTCAACTTCGTGGTGACGATCTTCAGCCTCAGGACCAAGGGCCTCTCGATGATGCGCCTGCCGCTCACCACCTGGGCGCAGTTCGTCGTCGGCATCCTAGGGCTGCTGAGCTTCCCCGCTCTCACCGCCGCGGTAATCCTGCTGCTCTTCGATCGCGGCCTGGGCACGAGCTTCTACCTGCCGAAGGGGATCTTCATCGGAGACACGCTCTTCCCCCACGAAGGCGGGGCGCCCCTGCTGTGGCAGCACCTCTTCTGGTTCCTCGGTCATCCCGAGGTCTACATCATCATGCTCCCGGCCATGGGCTTCTCCTCCGACATCATCTCGACCTTCAGCCGCCGGCCGATCTTCGGATACCGGGCGATGGTCTACGCCATCGTCGCCATCGGAGCGCTGAGCTTCGTCGTCTGGGGACATCACATGTTCGTCTCCGGGATGAGCCCGTTTCTCGGAAGCGTCTTCGTCATGACCACTCTAGCCATCGCCATCCCGTCGGCGGTGAAGACGTTCAACTGGCTCGCGACCCTGTGGCAGGCGAGGATTCGGTTCACCACGCCCATGCTCTTCGCCCTGGGCGTGGTCTCGCTCTTCGTGACCGGCGGGCTCACGGGCATCTTTCTCGGCACCAACGCGACCGACATCCAGCTCCACGACACGTACTTCGTCGTCGCCCACTTCCACTTCATCATGGCGGGGGCCGGCCTCTTCGGAGCCCTGGCCGCAGTCTACTACTGGTTCCCGAAGATGTTCGGCCGTTTCATGGGAGAGGGACTTGGGAAGATCCACTTCTGGCTGACGTTCCTCTCCTACTACGGGACGTTCTTCCCGATGCACTACCTCGGGATCGCCGGAATGATGCGCCGGATCTACGACCCGAACACGTACGATTACCTGAAGCCGCTCCAGCCGGTGAACACGTTCATCACGATTTCGGCTTTCGTCCTCGGAGCGGCTCAGCTCATCTTCGTCGCCAACTACTTCTGGAGCATGTACAAGGGCCGCGAGTGCACCGAGTCCAATCCCTGGCAGTCCAACACCCTCGAGTGGTCGACGCCGATTCATCCCGGCCACGGGAACTGGGAGGGCGATCTTCCAGAGGTCCATCGGTGGCCCTACGACTACAGCCACCCGGACTCCAAGGAAGACTTCATTCCGCAGTGGAAGAAGTCCCCGGCAAAGGTGAGCGCGGGGGGATAGCGCCGGAAGATGCTTCCCGCGAGAGAGGGAGTTGGAGCGCCCGCCGTGATCGGCAGTCTGGCCGACGTGATGAAGGTCCGCGCGCGCGACTACCTCCAGCTCACGAAAGCGAGACTTTCGCTCACCGTCGTGCTCTCGGGAGTGGTGGGATACTGGCTCGGTGCTTCGACCATCGACCCCGCACACCTTCTCTGGTTCGTCGCGGGAACGCTTCTCGTCGTTGCGGGAGCGAACGCCTTCAATCAGGTCCTGGAGCGTGAGCCCGACGCGCGCATGCGCCGCACCGCCCAGCGTCCGCTTCCCACGGGCCGCATCACCCCGTCGGAGGCGGCCGCCGCCGCGGCTCTGGGCTCTGGCGCCGGGCTTCTCATACTCTTCGTCCAGAACGGTCCGCTGGCCGGCGCGCTCGGCCTCCTCGGTCTGGCGATCTACGTCCTCGTCTACACGCCGATGAAGCGGCGCTCGAGCTGGTCGACACTCCCCGGAGCGATTTCGGGGGCGCTGCCGACGCTGATGGGATTCTCCGCGGCGGCGGGAACGCTTTCGCCGCTCGCCTGGTGTCTCTTCGGAATCCTTTTCTTCTGGCAGTTTCCGCACACCTGGGCCATCGCCGCCACCTACCGCGAGGACTACGAGCGCGTCGGGTATCGCGCTCTCCCGGCGCACGGGGTGGCCGCCGGGACGATTCTGGCTTCGGCGGCTCTTTTCCTCACGAGCCTTCTTCCGTCCATCACCGGCGACGCGAGCACGGTCTATACCGCGGGCGCGCTCGCTCTGGGTCTGGTCTTCCTGATCTCGGCGGTGCGTTTCGGAGACGGCACCCGCCGCGCCCGGGCCACGGCGCTCCTGGCGACGTCCCTTCTCTACCTCCCGCTCATCCTCGCCCTGGTCGCTTTCAGTGGAAGGGGGTTCTGAGATGCCGCAAACGATAACCGAGCCCGTCCCCTCCGGCGGATCCGGAGGAGGCATCGACGTCCTCGAGCCGGGCTTCGGCGACTACGGGAGAGGCGGAGAGGCCGCGCGCCGGATCGAGACCGCGAAGCTCGGGCTCTGGTTCGGAATGGGCACCATCACCATGCTCTTCGCGGCGTTCACGAGCGCGTACATCGTGCGGAGCGCCGGGGGAGACTGGGTGCCCCTCGAGGCGCCGACGATCCTGTGGTGGAACACGGCGATTCTGCTCCTCTCGAGCTTGACCATGGAGATCGCCCGGCGCAGCTTCCACCGCTGGCAGCCAATCAACTTCCGGAAATGGCTCCTGGTCACCGCCGTCCTCGGAGCGGCGTTTCTCGTCGGCCAGCTCTTCGCCTGGCGCGAGCTCGCGTCGCAGGGCATCTACCTCGTGAGCCATCCTCACAGCTCGTTCTTCTACGTCCTCACGGGGATTCACGGGGTACACCTGCTGGCGGGAGTGCTCGTGCTCTTCTACGTGCTCTCCCTCGCGCTCAGATACCGGTTGACGCCGGGCGAGTCGAGCTCGCCCACGATCGCCGCGACCTATTGGCACTTCGTCGACGTCCTCTGGCTCTACCTGATGGTCGTCCTGTTCTATTTGTGATGCGAGCGAAACCTACCCCAGCGAGCAGCGGCGCCTGGTTTTGGCGCTGGGCGTGGGGCCCCAGCGAGCAGCGGCGCCCGGAGGGCGCCTGGTTTTAGCGCTGGGGGTGGGGCCCCAGCGCACTGATTTAAAGGAGGAACTTTCATGAGCAACAGCGCAGCGGCGGCGGCCGCGCCCCTTTTGGACACGCCCGGCACCGCGAGTCCTTTCGGGGTCTCGTGGCAGAAGTTGATGATGTGGATCTTCATCATCACCGACGCTCTCCTGTTCGCCGGTCTCCTGGTGGGCTACGGGGTCGTTCGGATCTCCAGTCCCACCTGGCCCCACCAGGCCGATGCGTTCGACATGAACTACATCACCCTGATGACGTTCACCCTGATCACCTCGAGCGCCACCATGGCCTGCGCCGTCGCCGCGGCGATGGCGGGGAACAAGAAGCACGTCACGATGTTCCTGTGGCTGACGATTCTCGGAGGGTTCGCCTTCCTGGGGATGCAGGTCTACGAGTGGTCTCACTTCATCCACGAAGGGGCCCGCCTCACGAGCAACCCCTGGGGAGTCCCCCAGTTCAGCGCGTCGTTCTTCATCATCACCGGTTTTCACGGAATGCACGTGACCACGGGAGTCACCATCCTCCTGATCGTGGCCATCCGCTCGGCGATGGGAAAGTACTCCGTTCAAGGAGTCGAGAACGCGGGTCTCTACTGGCACTTCGTCGACCTGGTGTGGGTCTTCGTGTTCGCGCTGTTCTATCTCGTTTAGTGGTGTAGTCGGAAGGAGCTGGAGAAAAACCAATGTCGGAACATGCGGAATCGGCCGGCAGCCACGGCTACAAGGGCTATTGGGTTCTATGGGTCATCCTTCTGATGCTCACCGTCGTGATGATTTTCATCGGCGAATCGACCATGCCGAAAGCCCCTCACGCCATCCTGCTCCTCCTCGGCTCGTCGGTCAAAGCGAGCCTGATCATCTTCTTTTACATGCACCTGAAGCTCGAGAACAGGAACCTGATCCTCATCGTTCTCATCGGGATCTTCCTCACCAGCGTCCTCATGTTCGTGGTCCCGGCGTACGACGGAACCCAGTTCCTCGAGCACCGGCTGTTCCGATGAACCCCAGGAGAATCGCCGCGCTCGCGCTGCTACTGACGCTCGCGGCGGCGCTCGTCTACGTCGAGACCGCGTCGGCGCAGTGCGCGATGTGCCGGACCGCCCTGGACCAGGAAGGGGGCCGGGTCGCCGCAGGCTTCAATCGCGGGATCCTGTTCCTCCTGGCGATGCCGTACCTGGTGTTCGGCTCCATCGCGGGGTCCTGGTACTGGAAGCGCCGGAAGTCGGGAGGCGCCCTCGGAACCGAAGGTCCGGCGGAATAGACTTCTCGCCACCGCCGCCTGGTGGCTCCTCGGCTACACCGTTCTCGTCATCCTCTGGGGCGCCTTCGTCCGCGCGACCGGCGCCGGCGCGGGATGCGGGAGCCACTGGCCCCTCTGCAACGGGGTCGTCATTCCCCGAGACCCGACGGTAGAAACACTCATCGAGTTCAGTCATCGGCTTTCGAGCGGACTCCTTGGAATACTGGTGGTCGCGTTCACCGTCTCCCTGTTCCGGATTCTTCCCGCCGGCCATCCCGCGCGGCGATTCGCGGTGGTCTCGCTCCTCCTCGTCGTCGCGGAAGCGCTCATCGGGGCCGGGCTGGTGCGGTTCGAGTGGGTGGCGTCGAACGTTTCCGAGGCGCGAGTCTACGTGATGGCCTTCCACCTGGTGAACACGTTCCTGCTCCTGGCGGCGATGACCCTCACCGCGTGGTTCGCGGGTCAGGTCGGGCCCATCGAGCGAATCCGCGCTTCCGGGGTCGCGGGGGTCTCCGCCGTCGCTCTCCTCGCGGTGCTCGTCGTGGGCGCGAGCGGAGCTGTCACCGCGCTCGGGGACACCCTGGTCTTCACCGCCGGGATCGATCCGGGGGAGTCGCCCCTCGTCGCGAAGCTCGTGGCTTCGCGCTTCTACCATCCGACGACAGCGCTTCTCGCGTTTGCCGCCGTGGCGGCCGTCGTGCTCTGGCTCCGGCCTCGAGTGGGAGAGAGGGCCCGACGCCACGGTGTCACGGCGCTGGCGGTCTTCGCCGCCCAGCTTCTGCTGGGGGCCGTCAACGTCTTTCTCCAAGCGCCGGTCTGGATGCAGCTTGTTCACCTGGCCGCGGCGGATCTCCTCTGGATACTCCTTGTGCTGATGACCGTCGAGAGCTTCATGAGGGCGACGGCGCGGGAAGACTCGCCGTCCGCGATGGCTTAGCTAGCGATGTTACCGGTCTAATCCTTCCGTCTAGATTCCAGCTGAACACGCAACAGCGCGACTTCGGCGGCAAGTTGAGGCACCAGTTCCGCGAGTCGGGCGGGAACGTCCATGCTCGCGCGAATCACGGTGAGCACGACGATCGATCGAGGTGCCACATCGCAAACGAGCCAATGTTTGCTCACACGATGGAACTGGAGCTCGGGCGGCAAGCCGTCCAGGGATCGCAGGATGCCGGGATTATCTGCAATGAGCCGCAGGCTCGACTCGACGTCCTTCAGGTATCGGGTCGCGACGCGCCTGCCCCATTGCGCGGTCGAATAAGCCTCTATCTCGGCCAGGTCCGAGAGTGCCCGTTTCGTGAGGAGCAGCCTGGGGCGCCGCTTCCTCGCTGTCACCTGGCGGTCTTCTTCAGCAAGCTGAACAAGTCACCTCGGAACTCGACGACGCGACCGTCGATGGCATCACGGTACCCGGCAAGGATTCCGTCGCGGGCCGATTCGGCCTCCTGCTGCGCCTTGCGCTGTCGCAACAAATCGCGCACGAACTCGCTGGGCGTCGCGTACATCGTGCCGTCCCCGCAATTGCCGTCGATGAACGCCCTCAGCTCGTCGGTAAGCGAGAGGTTCAAGGTGCTTGACATCGGTACCGCTCCTTTCGTCGTCCTCTCCCAGCTTATCGGGATGCTCGTTTATTGTCAATATTTGCCATCGATTTCTCTTGCAACCAATTACTGCAGCGTCGCCACGAAAGCTTTCGCCTCAGCGTCTACATCGCGTTCCCATTCAGTGAGCAGCTGCTGCAATCGCTGTGCGATATCTTTCCGCCGTGCGAACCAGTCCTGGCGCTCCCCTGGGTCAGCCTTCACGTTGAACAGGAAGCTTCGCGATACCGCGCCATCGATCATCAGTTTCCAGTCGCCGCGGCGAACGGCCTTCTGGTTCATGTTCACAGGACTTGGCCCTGCAGTGCGCCAGAACAAGGTTCGCTCCACCTGCGGGGCCTTCCGCTCGAGAACCGGAAACAGGTTAATGCCTTCGAGTCGCGCATCGGGTGGTACGGGGGTGGCGGTCGCCTCCAGGATCGACGCCGTCAAATCCATCGTAACGCGGACCTGCGTTGAAACCGTGCCTGCAGGGATCCGGCCCGGCCATCGCAACAGCGCCGGCACCCGAATGCCACCTTCCCACGCCGAGAACTTGCGGTGAAAGAGCGGCGCGTTGTGTGACAGCCATACACCGCCGTTGTCATTGGTAAAGATCACGATAGTGTTCTGTTCCAGCCCGCGCGCTCGCAGCGTCTGCAGGATTTCGCCCACGCCACGATCGACACGCTCCATCACCGCTGTGTAGTCGGCACGCGTAGCGCCGGCTGGCGCGGGAGTGCCTGCGGGACGGCCGGGCGGCTGAAACGGGCTGTGGGGCGCGTTGAAGGCGACGTCGATGAAGAACGGCCGCGCCGCATTCTGGCTGATGAACTCGACGGACCGGCGCGTGATGAGATCCGTCATGTACCCGTCTTGCCCGATGAGCGCGTCACCTTCCCAGAGATCCGGCTGCGCCTCGACGAACTGCGCGCCTTCGCCCGGGCGAGTTGTGAAATGCGTGTAGTAGTCGATCGCCGCGCTCTTGTAGCCAAAGAACACGTCGAAACCGTGGGCGCGAGGCGAGAACTCCTGCTTGTAACCCAGGTGCCATTTGCCGACGAGCGCGGTCGCATACCCGTTTTTTTCATCAGCAGCGCCAGCGAATGCGGCAATGGCGGTAACCCCCGGTCAGAACCTGCAAGGCCAGGCGCAGGGCTCACGAACTCGATCCCGTAACGCTGCTGATATCGGCCGGAAATAAGTCCGGCTCGTGTCGGCGTGCAGGACATGGCATTCGCATAGAAATCCGTGAGCCTGACCCCATCGCGCGCGAGGCTGTCGATATTCGGTGTGCGAATGTCGGGCGCGCCGTAACTCCCGATGTCGGCATACCCGGCATCGTCTGTCATGATCAACACGACATTTGGCCTGTCTGGCGGCGACTGCTGGATGCCTGTTGCCGGGGATGTGTTCAGAAGCAACGCTGCTGCGAGCGTGGTGATCCGGCGCATTGGAGACCTCTCAGCAAACTGGAGTATGCGATAAGACCCGCAGACAGAGCACGCCAACTGGATCCGCGATCACTATCGAAGCTGCAATCGTCGCACTGTAGAACCGAGCCCATCGCCAAGGCGGTTTCGATCCGGCGACTTAATATCGGTCTAACGTTGCAGGAATTCAACTCTCAGACCGACTGCCTGTAATGCCGGACGTGGCCGGGAATGGCCACGTGGGTCATCCGGCGCATGACACCGCGACGGCCATGGCTGGCCTTGTCCTCGGCATCCGCGTCGCCGCGGTAGATCGCGCAACTGCTCCGGCGATCGCTGGACGGCCGTACCCGCCAGGCATTGTCAGAGGAGCGCGCGGGAATTGTCACCTGCACCAGTCTTCGCGGCCTGAGCCATTCCTCGAGGGAGCGTTCAACTTTCGCGAGAGCCTCCGCTTCCGTAGGCGCCACCGCCCTCAGCTCGGGCTTGCCCAAGAGCTCCGCCGCGAACTCGTTCTCGGACTTCGATTCAACAATCACCGGATATCGCATCCTACACCTGCTATTGTGATAGTCCGTTGTCGATTGCCTCTGATGGAGAAGCGGGCTGTCACTCCACTAGAATCGCCACCGTCTCACACTCGACTACGAACTCATCGACAGGGGAGTCAGCGATGCGTCACCGCGGCATCTTCACCCGCCGGAAGCTCATAGAGGGGTTGATCACGTCCTTGGCTTCGGCCGCGCTCCCCTCAAGGGCTCGCGCGCAGTCGGGCGCCGTCCAGAACGCCATCGGCCTCGCCATGCTCCGGCGAGACCAATCGACTCTGTTGCCCCGCACCGTGCTCGTCCGCACCGCTTTGGATTCTTTCGGCTACGTGAAGTTGTGCAAACCGGGAAGGAAGACGAGGAAACCGGGAGGCTCGGTGAAGAGAAATCTACAGTCTGTGGATTTCTCTAAGGATGCGGGTGGCTTTCGAGCTCGCGGAGTCGCTACGTCTGAGGCTGCGGCTCGACGGGAGTGAAGGCTTCGGAGTCGAAGTTGAACCTGAGGTACTCCCGCGCCTCGTCGGTGAGGTTGGTGAACTCCACACCCACCGCGGCGAGGCCCTCGTCCGAATGCGCCCAGACGACTCGCCCCGTCGTCTGAACATACTCGCCGTCATAGAAGCTCATCAGGACGTCGAGAAGGTCGTGTCGTGGAACGGCGTTGGTCTGAAAGCAGGCGCCGCCTTCGGAGAGGTTCGCGACGACGCCGTACATATAGGTGGCTCCATCCTTCGACATGGCCACGGTGACCGGTCGGCTCGGCGCAAAACGGGGGGATCTCCGGGTAGGAGAGAATCGTGCTGCCTCGGCCATGGATGACCTTCTCCGCGAGTTGTTGAGGTGCCCATCCCTTTCGGAAGCAAACCATGTGCCCGGGAAAATCGGGGCAGGCCGGCCTCTAATCGGAACACGTCGAAATACTTAGGGAGAACGTGGCGAATCGAACGCGTGGGTTCTTCCCCTCTAAGCCAGGTCCTCGACCCCCATCGGGAGGCGGGAGGAATGTGATCGAGATCTCTTCTACTTCGTCATGCTTACGCTCTGGCTGTTCGGGTCCACCGCGTTCCGAGATCGGCGGCCAGCCCGGCGGCGATGAGAGGCCGGTGCTTCCGCATGTAGTACTCCTGATAGACGGGAAGTGCGATGGCGACGCCGATGAAGAGCGCGGCGATTTTCCAATTGATCGTCGATCGAGACGACTTGGGGGACATGGGCACGTGTCTCCAGAGGTTCCCGAAGCGGATCACGCGAAGCCCCGCCGAACGACAGGACTCCAATGCACCCATGATCGCACAAGGGAAGAGGGCGGTACACGTGCCGCTTGCCGGAACGAGGGCACCCTTCTATCCTGCTCCTACGAGTCGCGCCGAACAACGTTCTGCAGGTGAGTTAATGAAAACTGGACCATCGATGTCGCGCACCGTTTCTCCGCGGTTCGTTCACGCTCTCACGCTCGCGCTGCTGGGAGTCTTCTCCGGAGCAGCGCCTGTCTCCGCTCAGCAACAGCAACAGCAGCCGCAACCCCTCGGCTTTCGGGGCTGGGGACTTCGCGGGGGCGCCACCATCGACCCCGATCAGATCCACGTGGGCGTCCATATCGACGCAGGAGAGTTCGCGCCCCGCGTGCGGTTCCAGCCTTCGTTCGAGATCGGTTTCGGCAACGACCTCATCGTCGGCGCCATCAACCTGGACGCGCTCTATACGTTTCGCCGGCCGTCCTGGCAGCCATACCTGGGCGGCGGGCTCGGCGTGGCCCTCGTCGACTCCGACCGGAATCACGGCGGCGACTTCGACGTCGAGGCGGGCTTGAACCTCGTCGGGGGGTTCGAGTGGGGTCCCCGCCGGCGCTACCTTCTGGAGATCCGCGCCGGAGTAGGCGACATTCCGGACTTCAAAGTCACGGCCGGCATCGGGCTTTGATCGAATCCCTGGCGTCCCACGAACGCGTGAGGGCTCGAAGTCATCGGGACGAAACCATGTGTCCCGGGGGGGACCGACCGGGCGGCCGGCGATGGTCAATTCGAGCGCTACGGGGGTGACGGGCACGGATTTCGAGCCCACACCTGCGCGCCGCCCCTTCCGCTGTTCGAAGATGGCGTTGTCGAGCGCGGCACACCGGAAAGCGATCCTTGTCGTTCCCGGAGCGAGCGGATAGATTCGGAACGACCCGAGCACCCCGCTTCCGCGGATGAGGTCGGCAGGCGCCAGCGGCGAGATCCCGGGCGGGCCGTCGTCTATCTGAACCTCGCCGACGCCCTGTGGGGCGCTCGGCCGAAAAGACGAAGCGAGGGCCGCGTTATCGGCGCTATCTCGATCTCTGGCCGTCGACGCCTCGTCGTGCCGAGATCGAGCTCTTGATCGGCAGCGCGCCGCGATAGTCTCTTCATCGCTGCGAAAGCCGAGATTGCCTACGTCCGCGGGCTCAAGACTCTAGTCGGAAGTGCTGGCGCATCCGGTAGCGGAGGCGCACCGGGCGGCCGTCGCGCGAAGGGGGCTCGAAGCGCCACTCGGAAACCGCTTCGAGCACGGCCTGGTCGAGGATGGGACCGCTCGATTCCACCACCTCGAGCTCCTCCGGGACGCCCGCCTCGGAGATCACCATGGAGACGGTCACGATCCCGCTTACCTTGCGCCGGCGGGCGGCGTCGGGATAGCGCGCGAACTCGCCCGAGATCTTCTTCGGCGGGATGACGCCGGGCTCTCCCAGCTCCGCGATCCCGGGAAGGGGGGCGCTCACGGGCGCTTCGACTGCGCGCCGGGGCGCGGCGACCGGATTCAACCGAGCCACGTAGTGCAGGCTCTCCCCGGGACGAGCTTCGACCCGGGCGCGGAACGGCTGGTGTCCGCGGCGGCGGACTTCGACCTGATGGACGCCCTCCTCGAGCGCGAGCTCCGCGAGAGGAGTGCGTCCGACCGAGTTACCGTCGACGAGAACCGAGGCGTCCGACGGCGTGCTGGCGATCGAGAGGAGCGCCTGTGCAGGCTGTGGGGCGAAGACGAGGGGCGTCGCGCCGGGTGCGGAGGTCACCACCTCCGTTGCGCGCACGAATCCTTCCTTGGCGACCGCGACCTCGTGATCACCCGCAGGCAGATTCTCCAGGGCGACGGGCGTGGTGCCGACGGCCAGGCCGTCGACCCATACCGTCGCTCCCGAGGGGAGGCTATCCACCGCGAGAGGGCTCGAAGCGGGGGCGGGCCAGAAGAGCCAGGTCGAGACTAAGAGCGGGATCGCCGCCGTTATCGCGAGACCGAAGCGCCGTCGCCATTCGGTCGCCGTTTGCCTGGGCCGCCGCTCGGTCGTGCTCGCGCTCGGCCGGAGCGCGGTCTCGAGGGACAGAAACGTCTCGCCCTCACGACTGTCGTCGAGGACTTCCACGGCTTGCCGTCGGGGGGAGGAGGCAGGGGCGTCGATGAGGGAGACGATCGCCTCGAGCTCCTTCAGGTTGAGCTCGGTCACGAATCCCGCGGCATCGGGGAACCTTTTTTCGGGGACCTTCGAGAGCGCTCTCTCGAAGAGCTCGTCGTAGCGCGGAGGGAGCGAGGCATTGAAGTGGCGGGGCGGCACGGGAGATTCGTGCACGACTTGATGAAGGAGCGTCGTGATGTTCTTCCCGGCGAAGGGGCGGGCTCCGGTGAGCATCTCGTAGGTGACGACCGCGAGGCCGTAGAGGTCGGCCCGGGGAGTGGGCTCGAATCCCTGGATCTGCTCCGGCGCCATGTAGGCGGGCGAGCCGAGGGACTGTCCGGCACGGGTAAGCACCGTGGCGTCGAGGTGGGCGAGGCCGAAGTCCATCAACTTCGGAACGCCCCGGTCGGTCAACATGATGTTGGCGGGCTTGACGTCCCGGTGAACCACGCCGCGCCTGTGGGCGTGGTCGAGGGCGGCGCCGATGGGGGCGACGATGGCCAGGGTGGCCTCGAGCGACAAGCGGCGCTTGCGGGCGACGTGTGCCTGGAGCGTCTCGCCCTTCAGCAGCTCCATCACGAAGAAGCTCTCGCCCACGTCGAAGACGGTGACGATATTGGGGTGGTTCAGCTGGCCGGCCGCCTGGGCTTCACGGCGGAAGCGCCCGAGGATCTCCCCCTGCTGCCGCTTGGGGAATTCCTCGAGGTTGATGCTCTTGATCGCGACTACCCGGCCGACGATCGGATCCAGCGCCCGGTACACTCTGCCCATGGCGCCCCGCCCGAGCTCGGTGAGAATCTCGTAGCGTCCGAGATGAGTGGGAATCATGGAAGCCGGGTTCCCCTCAACCCGGAGCGACATCGTAACCCGACTCAGCCGGAAGAGCCATCGGGGCAACTTGGTATACTGCCTCATGCCGGAAATGACCGCCTCGGAGATGGATGCCTTTCTGGGACGTCCGTTCCACGCCGTCGTAGGCACCATCTCGCGAAGCGGTACGCCGCAGCTGAGCCCGGTCTGGTACCTTTACGAGAAGGGAAGGCTCTACTTCGGCATCATCGCCGGCACCGCGAAGCATCGGAACATCGAGCGCGATCCGCGAATCTCGGTCTGCATCGACGGCGGGAGGGACGACGTCCGAACCGTCATCCTTCAAGGCCGGGCGCGTCTCGTCGGGGATGCGGGGGACGACATGCGTTGGCGCATCGTCCGCCGCTACTACGAGACCGAGGAAGAGGCGCGCACCTACTTCGACAGCATACGCGACATCCCGGCGCTCCTCGTAGTGCTCGAGCCCGAGCGAGCGATCACTCAGGACTTCAACGACTGATCCCCGGAGTGTAAGAAGGGGATAGGAGGATGGTGGAGATAGGGGGATGAAGAAAAACTAGCGGGCGCTGGCTCGACTCCTCCCGAACGTGCTCATCCCCTTATCTCCCTATCTCCACCTCCCCCTTCTTACACCAGGATCTAGAGCTCCGCGATCATCGCCCCGTACACCCGCGCGCAGGTGAGCATCTCGTCGATCGATGCCCACAAATACTGCTCCGAACCGGTGGGCCGACCCGAGGGGCCGTACAGGCAGCAGGGAATCCCGGCCGCCATCAGGTGGGAGGTATCGTTTCCCGAGTATCCGCTCGGAAGCGAGACGCCGACGTTCGGAGCCGAGCCTCGGACCGCGGCGACGTGGCTCGCGACTCGCTGGACGAAGGGGCTGTCGGGAGACACCGAGAACGGCATCATGACTTCCCTCAGGCACCGGCGCTCGGGCTTCATCGGAAACTCGATCTCGTACCTCAGTTCCGCGTCCTCCTGCGCGAGAGCATCGAGGGCGCGCCTCAAGTCTTCGAGGATCGTCTCCGGCGTCATTCCCTCGGTGAAGCGGATGTCGGCATAGAGCGTCGCGAAATCCGGAACGATGTTCGGCCCCCGGAGCTCGACGTTTCGCCCCCGGCCGCCGATGATGCTGCCGACGTTCAAAAGCGGAAGTCCGGGAAGCTCGGGGTCGGGGGTGCCCTGGAGCTTCAGGTTCTCGAGGCTCTGGGCCACCTTCCCCGCCTTCAGGATGGCGTTCACGCCCTCCTCCTTCCTCGATATATGTGCGCTTCGACCGAGGACGTGGATAGCGAGCTGCATCACTCCCGCATGCTTGGTGAGAACGTTCCCGGCGCCGTGGGGCTCGGTGACGATCGCGGCGTCGGCGCGAACGCCCGAGCGCAGAAGGTGAGCCGTTCCGGCGCCACCCTGAAGCTCCCCTACGACGCAGGCCACGACCAGCTCGCCTTTCTGCGGAAACCCGGCTCTCTTCGCCGCGGCCGCGGCCGCGATCATCGAGGCGACGCCGGCCTTCATGTTCCCGATGCCGGCTCCGAAGAACATGTTTCCCTCGGCCGCGGGCTGAAACGGATCGCGGGTGAGGCCGTCCGGAAGCGGGTCGATGTCGATGTGGCCGTTCAACATCAGGCTCTCGCCGCCTCCCGACCCGCGAAGCCGCGCGATGCACTGGAGCCGTCCCGGGTCCACTTCCTGGAGCTCGGACTCGAATCCCAGCTTCTGGAAATGGCCGTGGAGGAACCGGGCGCAGTCGCTTTCCTCGGTGGTGAAGCTCGGGATCCGGCAGAGCGCGCCCGCGACCTCGAGCAGTTCCTCCCGATCGATCTCGACCGCGGCGGAGGCATTCTTTGATATCCCGGCCAGAGCCAGGGCTCCGGCGCTCACGACTCCCTCGAGAAACGTTCTTCGTTCCATTCCCCCGGCCTCCCTGCGGCGGCTCTATGCTATACCCGGCGGCTCGACGCGAGGGAGCTTGATGGTGACCGCCGTGCCCCGTCCGGTCTCGCTCTTTACCAGGATTCGCCCCCCGTGTTTCTCCACGATCTGGTGGGAGACGAAGAGCCCCAGGCCCGCTTTCACCCGCGCGCCCGTGCGCCGGAACGTGGGGACGAAGAGGAGCTTCATCACCTCCGGGTCGATGCCGCGGCCGTCGTCGGATACCCGGACGCAAACGACGCTGGTCTCGGCCCAGGTCTCGACGGTGATCGTGCCCACGCCGTCGATCCCCTCGACCGCGTTCTTGAGGATCTGCATGAACACCTGGTTCAGCTCCGCCGGCTGGCAGGGGATCTTCGGAATCTCGCCGAACTTGCGCCGGATGGCGATCCCCTTCTGGAGCTCGGGGGCGAGGAGGGTGAGAGCGTCCTC
>Ga0105106_10001085_pt1 | contig 19511 bp, 19 predicted proteins | sample PPLLaktember2015_5_FD_79109 | JGI IMG/M metagenome (GOLD analysis project Ga0105106, IMG submission 79109) | Freshwater sediment microbial communities from Prairie Pothole Lake near Jamestown, North Dakota, USA - PPLs Lake P8 Core (1) Depth... | ecosystem: Environmental > Aquatic > Freshwater >...
CTTCGTAAGAAAAAAAGAGAGCAAGAATTACCGCTGCTGTAAAAGTATTCAATATTATTTTCATCTTTTATCTCCCACCACGTTCGCCGTTTCCATCTCCGCCCTGATTCTGACCTTGTCCTCCGCTTTTACTTCCTCTGAATCTTTTTCTCATCTTGTCCAAGCCCATTCCGCTTGCTCTCTGATCGCTTATCCCGTCTCCGTCTTTATCTATAAAAACATCCATTTTCCTTTTAGATTTTTTTTGGACCTGTTCCCTTCCGCCTAGTTCATCGCCGCCAGGATTATCTTCTTTGATAACCTCCTGGCTTTTGTCTTTTTCAACATCAACACTATCAGGTTGAACAGCAAGTAAACTTCCGCTTACGATCAGCAGAAAAAAAGATATAAATATTGTTTTCATAATTTTTCTCCTTATTAAAACTGCAGCAAGCATTATACCGTTCTTCCCAAATTCTAAAACCAGAATTTTGAGAGAAATTGAAGACAGATTTCGACTTTTTTGTTTATAATCCGACTTAATGGGCGATATTTAGTAGTAATGCAAATAAAATTTTTAGAAGATTTTAAATATTTTTAATAATTTAATGGATGGGGAAATCAATGAAGAAAGAGAAAAAAGAAAAAGGGAAGAATTTTATTACAAAAACTTTTTATTATCTGAAATTTAGTGTTATGAAAAAGTTAGGAATATTCTTTTTGACTGCATTAATGGTTTCATCATGTTCAACCAACAAATTAATCTTAACACCTGCAGATTCAAAAAGAGGTGATGCGGTTTTTAGTTCAATTTACCCGGACCGGAACTATGCTGAACTAGAGGATATCCTTCTTGATACCTGGACGCAGCAGGGAAAACTAAATATCAATAGAGTCCTAATTGATTTTAATATTGAAAAAATATCTCCAGATGCAATTGTTGACAGTGCTTATTTAAATTTATATGTAAATGCTAATTCTTTTTATAGCAGGCCCGGAAAAAATCAAGGCAAAGACAGCATCGTGATTAAAAGAGTAACTTCAGAGTGGGATGAAAAATCCGTAACATGGAATAATCAGCCTGAAACTACAACGAAGAACCAGGTAATTATCGCAAGCATCCCGGGCTCACAGCCGAATTATGAAGATATTGATATAACTAAAATTATCCGGGATATAGTCAGAGAAAAAAATAACCGGTATGGTATTATGATCCGGTATAAAACGGAAAGGCCATATAATGTCGTATTTTTTGCATCAAGCAATCATCCTAATAAGAAATTATATCCTAAGCTAAAGGTATACTACAAGAAAAACTAAATATTTCAATTCTCTTAATAAGGAAATCTATCCATTTATTTATGATTCCAACTTTCATTACAATAATTTTTCTGCTCCTTCTTTTCCCTAGAAAATTCAGGGAGAAACCGTAAGGCCTTTTATATTTTTAAGCTATATTTATCATTTATGATTAGATTTTTTCTGGAATTCTTTTTTGTAACAATTGCTGTTTTGTTTTTAAGATTAATCACTTTCGGGAAATTCCCCTCGCCTGAAATAAAATCAAGGGGTAAAGAATTTCTCTTTAATACCGGTATAATTATCGCTGCAATTACTCTTGTTTTATTGTTTTATTTAATGAAATGAAAATTGTAAAAACATATATTTATTCTTATCAGGCGCATTTGGATCTGGCTAAGCTGTCAGATGAAGGAATCGATGCAATTATAAGAGATGATAATATCGTTTCAATAGACCCCGTATTCGCTCAAGCCGTCGGGGGAATAAAATTATTAGTGCAGGATTTAGACTATGATAAAGCTTTAGAAATTCTAAATACAAATGATTACAGCAATTTAAAGAATGAATTCCGGGAAGAAGAAATCAGCGGGCAGAGAAAATGTCCTAATTGCGGAAGCATTAATCTTTTCCAAAAAGGTTCCTTGCTGGTTGGATTAATATTTTTACTCATAAGCTTTATTCCATTCACAACAAAAAAATCGATGTACATATGTCTGGATTGTTCACATAAATGGAAAGAATAGCTAAACAATTTTCTTTATTAAATATAATACCATTTCGGGAAAATTGATCTAAAACTTATCTTATCACCTCTCTTATCAAAGTCATTCCGCTTTTGAAATAAGGAAATATCCCCCAAAACCTTTATCTTTGAAATCAAAATTTTATTAAAAGATTTAGAGGAAGAACCGGTTATGAGCATTCTTGTGGATAAAAAAACACGGCTGGTAGTTCAGGGGATAACCGGAGGCGAAGGATCATTCCACACAAAGCAGATGATCGATTATGGCACAAAGGTAGTCGCCGGCGTTACCCCGGGAAAAGGCGGAACTGAATTTTTAGGCGTGCATGTTTACAACACAGTGGAAGAAGCGGTAAAAGAACAAAAGGCCAACACATCGGTGATCTTCGTCCCCCCGGCATTTGCTGCCGATGCAATTCTCGAAGCTGCATTTTCCGGAATAAAAGTAATTATCTGCATTACCGAGGGAATTCCGGCCAAAGACATGATAAATGTTTATAACCTCTTAAAAGATAAAGAAACTGTTTTAGTAGGCCCGAACTGTCCGGGAGTAATTTCACCGGGGAAAGCAAAAGCAGGTATCATGCCCGGATTCATACATATAGCCGGAAAGATAGGCGTAGTTTCCCGCAGCGGCACTTTAACATACGAAGCTGTAAAACAATTAACGGATACGGGGCTTGGGCAGTCAACCTGCGTCGGTATTGGCGGAGACCCGGTTATCGGATCAAGTTTTGTTGATATAATCAAAATGTTTAATGAAGATCCGGGAACCGAAGGAATTGTTATGATAGGAGAGATTGGTGGAACAGCAGAGGAAGAAGCGGCTGAATTCATAAAAAAGAATGTAACTAAACCTGTTGTCGGATTTATCGCCGGGAGAACTGCACCTCCCGGGCGCAGAATGGGTCATGCGGGCGCAATTATTTCCGGTGGAAAAGGAACTGCAGTTGAAAAGATTGAAACAATGAGGAAAGCCGGGATTAAAATTGCCGAAAGTCCTGCAAACATCGGTTCTGCTATGCTTAAAGCAATGGAAAAAAGAAAAAGTGTGAAGTCAAAAAAAACCAAAACTAAACCTAAATTAAAATCAGTCGGAAAGAATAAAACCAGGAGAAAATAGTTGAATAACAAAACTTTAGCCATCATTAAACCTGATGCAGTAAGAAAAAATAATGTCGGACAAATAATAACCAGGATAACTGAAGCAGGCTTCAAGATTAAAGCAATGAAAATGGTGAGGGTCAGCAAGTCATCAGCCGAAGGATTTTATAAAATTCATAAGGACCGTCCCTTTTTCGGAGAACTTATAGAGTACATTACTTCGGGACCTGTGGTTCCGATTGCACTTGAAAAAGAAAATGCGGTTGAAGATTTTAGAAAATTAATCGGAACAACCGATCCGGTAAAAGCAGAAGAAGGTACAATTAGGAAACTTTACGCAAAAAACATCCAGGAGAATGCTATCCACGGCTCCGACTCAAATGAAAATGCCGCAATTGAAATATCCCATTTCTTTTCGCGTCATGAACTTTTAAATAATTATAACGATTAAGTTTTATAATGAAACATCTACTATGTTTTGCTTTATTTCTTTTAATCATTGCCGGATGCAGTGAAAAAGAGGGAAATGGGAGAAAATCCGAAGATCAAAAACCTGATTCTTTAAATGCAAAAACAGTAATACTAGATAATATTAATCAATCTTTTAATCTTAAATATAAGCTTGAGAAAGGAAAAGATTATAAGTACAGATTGACTACAAACCAGATCGAGAATATCCAAATTCAAAATAGCGATACGTCGGTTCAGAACAATGCATTTCAGCAGGTAACATATTTAATGAATTTTTTAGTGGAAAAAATTGATAATAACAACACGGCCGAGCTGACCTGCAATATTACCTCAGTAAAATTAAACGCGGATGCTAACGGCACAAAATTCAGTTTTCAAACAGGGCATGCTAAAGATGAAAAGGAACTAAGAAATTTTGCGCAGTACGAATCATTCATGAACAATACTTTCGGTTTAAGAATCGGTCAGTACGGAGATATAATTGAAGTATCCCGCACCGATAAAATTATTAATAAATTCATTGCTATTAATAAGATGCAGGATACAATTACCATCGAAGACAAAGAAGTATTAAGAAGAGACTTATCTGAAGCATTGTTAAAGCCTTTATTATCGCAGATATTCAGAAAATTTCCTGAAGACAAAATGGCTAAAGATTCAAGCTGGTCTATTCCCCAGGAACCTATACCGTTAGCCTCATTAGTAATGAGAAATACAAATGTGTTTAAAATTACAGGTGTTGAAAAATCAAAATCGGATACTGTTGCTGTAATAGAAGGAGAAATGAAATCGGAGGTATCGGGGCAGCAAAGAGTTACAGACCGGGGAATACAATATTTCTTCGAGAAACCAAGAACCGCCGCATCAGGGAAAATTTATTTTAACTTAACTAACGGTACAATTCAAAGTTCAAGAACTTCAACACGGATAGAAAATTCCTTTACAGCAGAGGCTTCTTCCCCACAGGGATTGGTGAGGGAAACACAGAGAAGGAGTGTGGAGAATTCAGTTACTGTAGAATCTCTTTGAGTATCAAAATTGTTGAAGAAATAAAAATAATCAGACTTGCACTTCCTTTACGACTACCTTAATTCCTTCGACCCTAATTACTTTAATCTTTTTGCCTTTCACAATGTAATCCCAGTCGGCAACTACATCTATTCTCTCACCATTAAATTCCGCTGAACCGGCAGGGCGCAAATCGGTTAATGCAATCCCCTCTTTTCCTATAAGTTTCTTATCTGAAGGATAAGAAACAAATCCTTTGTCGGCAGATTCCTCCTCAGATAGGACCAATCTACTGAATGTAGAACTTTTAGGAAGATATTTTAAAATAATTAAGAAAATCAGCAAAGAAAGCACCAGCGCTCCTGTGAGCTGAAAAATTGCTATTGAGACCTGATCCCAATCAATAAACGGATCTGCTCCCAAAAGTGCTAGAAAAAGCGCGGCAATAATTAATACTATTCCGCCGATGCCTGCAAAACCGAATCCGGGAATTACAAAAATTTCCACCGCAAGCAAAACTAATCCTGCAACAAAAAGGAGTATTTCAACGATTGAAGCAAGTTCCAGTATGTAAGATGAGCCGAAGAATAATGCAAGAGAGATTAATCCAATTGTACCGGGAAGACCCCACCCCGGAGTTTTAATTTCAGTATATAAACCAAGCAGTCCAACCATAATTAATAAAGAGGAAACGATCGGATTATTTAAAAACCTAACAACATCCTCCGCCCAATTAGAATTTATTCTTTTAATTTCCGCCCCTTTAAGGTCAAAAGCTTCAAGCACATCGTTTATATCATTAACCAGCGTGTCGGCTATCCCGTATTTTTTAGCTTCATCGGATGTTAGTGTAATTAATTGCGTGCTGTCATCCAATCCCTCAACAACTATCCTTTCATCAACCATTCCTTGTGCAATATCCGTTCTCCTGCCGTTTCTTTCCGCAGTTGAACGCATTTCGGAACGCATATAAGACTGGTATTTTTCTCCCACCTTTTGCCCGGTTTGATCCACTACAGTTGCGGCCCCGATAGAACTGCCGGGAACCATTGTGATTTTTTTGCACGACAATGCAATTAAAGCTCCGGCCGAAATTGCCCTGTTATTAATAAAAGCGATGGTTAATACTTTACTTGCTATAATTGCATCTTTAATTTGAGTAGCGGCGTCTACCCTTCCGCCGAAAGTGTTAATTTTAAAAATAACAGCATCTGCATTTTCTTCTTCAGCCTCAGAGATTACTCTAGCTACATAGGGAGATAACCCAAGATCGATCTCGTCTTCTATTATTCCAAAATAAACCGATCTGTGTTGTGCATATCCCAGTAAACTAAAAATTATAACTAAAGAGGAAACTAAAATTTTGTTCAGGTGAAACATCTGATTTTCCCGTTTTTATTGCACAAAGTTAAGAAATTTTTAGTGAAGGGGGAAGAAGATTTTATAATGGAAGTATTATTCAGTTAGGGAAAAAATGACTCTGGAGATAATTCTTTTACTGTAAAATGATATGCCCCAGTTTATCACGTTTGGTTTTCAGGTATCTTTCATTATTATCATTCGGAGGCATTTCGATAGGAACTCTTTCTACTATTTCCAGGCCGTAACCCTGCAATCCCACAACTTTTTTCGGATTATTAGTCAGCAGCTTAATTTTTTTCACTCCCAGATCCAATAATATTTGAGCGCCGATTCCATAATCCCTCAGATCAGGTTTAAATCCGAGCGCCTCGTTTGCTTCGACAGTATCTTTCCCTTCATCCTGAAGCTTGTATGCAAGAATTTTATTTGTTAATCCGATTCCCCTTCCTTCCTGGCGCATATAAACCAAAATTCCGGACCCGTTTCTTTCGATCATATCGAGAGCCGCATTTAACTGATCATGGCAGTCGCATCGCAAAGAGTGAAAGACATCCCCGGTTAAGCATTCCGAATGCATTCTTACAAGCACCGGGCTGTCATCATTAATATTACCTTTTACAAGTGCAATTTGTTTTTTATGATCGACTTTGCTCCGGTACAAATGAAGCTTGAATTTTCCGTGCATTGTAGGGAAATTTATATCGGTTATCTTTTCAATCAGATTTTCTTTCTGCAGCCTGAATTTGATTATATCTCTTACCGATGTAATTTTTAAATTAAACTTTTTTACTACTTTCATTAAATCAGGAAATCTTGCCATTTCCCCGTTTTCTTTTAATATTTCACAAAGCACACCTGCCGGATTCAAATTAGCAAGCCTGCAGAGATCGATTGCCGCTTCAGTATGACCGGCTCTTCTTAACACTCCTTCATCAAATGCACGGAGCGGAAAGATATGGCCCGGACGGGCAAAGTCCTTTTCGGTAGATGTTTTATCGATAAGTTTTTTTATGGTTAAAGCTCTATCTACTGCGGATATGCCTGAAGTTGTCCCTTCTTTTGCATCAACGGTTACGGTAAACTGGGTACCATGCAAAGCAGAGTTGGAATCGACCATTAAGGGAAGTCCGAGCTCATCCAGTCTTTTCCCTGTTAAGGCAACGCAGACCATTCCTCTGCCGTGTGTAACCATGAAATTTACAATATCCGGAGTTACATACTCGGCGGCGCAAACCAAATCTCCCTCATTTTCACGGTCCTCATCGTCAACAACGACTACTATTTTGCCGTTCTTTATTTCTTCAACGGCTTCTTCAACGGTACAAAACATTTATCTGCCTGGTTTTACATTGTATCCCTGGATCCGGCCACAATAGAAGCAATAGCCGATCTTTCAAATTTCAATTTAACCTTATCGCCCACATCCAAAAGTACTGTCTTATCATCAATGCCGGCAACTATGCCATGCAGACCGCCGCTGGTAATTATCCTATCTCCTTTTTGAATATTGGAAAGCATTTTTTCTCTTTCCTTGGAACGCTTCTGCTGAGGCCTGATTATCATAAAATAGAAAATCAAAAAAATCGCGCCGAACATTATTAAGGTACTAACCAGTCCCCCGCCGTTTCCTCCTTGAGGAGCCATTGCAATTAAATTAATCAATTAATCCTCCAATTTATTTTATTCTGATACTGAATCAGCTTCACGCTGAGCTGATATTTTTTTTATTATTTCAGATTTCCAGTTTTTGAAACTTCCTTCAATAATTTTTTCTCTGGCTTTTTTCAGAAGGTTTATATAAAAACTAAGATTATGGATGCTTGCCAATTCCAGAGCTAAAATTTCTCCGGCAACAAAGAGATGCCGCAGATAGGCCCGTGAATAATTCAGGCATGTATAACAGCCGCATTCATCATCAATTGTACTAAAATCATCTTTATATTTTGCGTTGCGCATTGCCAGAATACCTGACGAAGTAAATAAATATGAGTTTCTTCCGTTTCGTGTCGGCATTACACAATCAAACATGTCAATTCCTCTTTCAATGGCTTCAAGAATATTCTCCGGCCTTCCCACACCCATTAAATATTTAGGCTTATTTTCAGGCATAAAGTCAGTTGTAAAATCCGTAATTTCGTACATCATTTCCACCGGTTCGCCAACTGCAAGTCCTCCGATTGCATAACCGTCAAAGCCAAGATTTACAAAATCCCTGGCCGACTTTTCGCGAATATCTCTATAAATACTTCCCTGGATTATTCCGAATAAGCTTTGCGGATGTCCGTAAAGTGAATTTGTCTGCTCGAAAAATTTTTTATTAAGTATTCCCCATCTTAAAGTTAAATCGGCAGATTTTGCTGCATAATCATACTCGCACGGATACGGAGTACATTCATCCAAAGCCATCATAATATCCGAGCCGATGCAGCGCTGAATACGGATTACTTTCTCCGGAGTAAAGAAGTGTTTCGAACCATCTAAATGGGACTTAAATTCAATTCCATCTTCCTTGAAACTTCTTAACGCTGAAAGGCTGAAAATCTGATATCCGCCGCTGTCGGTTAAAATGGCTTTCTCCCAATTCATGAACTTATGCAGTCCGCCGGCTTTTTCAAGAACCTCAATCCCGGGTCTTAAATAAAGATGATAAGTATTTGAAAGAACAATTTTTGTTTTAATTTCATTCTTAAGAAAGTATCCGCTTACTGCTTTAACACTGCCTTGAGTACCTACAGGCATAAAGACCGGAGTTTCTACAATACCGTGGGCAGTTTCAAAATATCCGGCTCGAGCTTTTGAAGCGGAATCTTTCGCTGTAAGCTTAAAATTTAACAAAATTATCTGTTACACATTGAGAAATCAATAAAATTATCCTTTAAATTTAATGCAAATTATTTTTATAAGCTAAGATAAAAAGCATTTATGAAGGATTTGAGGGTTTTACAAACAGTCTTACCACGTCAATTTTATTCTGATTAGCCCGGGGAATAAAGATGCTGAAATTGTTTATTTCAAGGTTTTCACCCTGAAGGGGAATTCTTCCGAGATACGATGTAATATAGCCGCTAATTGTGGTATAATCGCCGGTAGGAATATTTAAGCCGAATTTCTCATTTAAGAAATCAATTTCAATTTTCCCGCTGAGCAGGTAGGTATTTTCATCAACTTTTTTGCAGATATCCTCTTCAATATCGTATTCATCCCTTATTTCTCCGAAAAGCTCCTCAATAATATCTTCCATCGTTATTATCCCGGCAGTTCCGCCGTATTCGTCTATCACTACCGCAATGTTTGTCTGTTTTTTCAAAAAGTCATTTAAAAGTTCGGAGCTTTTTTTTGTCTCAGGTATAAACATAACTTCACGAATAATACTTTTTAGGTCAGACGGCGATTTGAAAAGATCGTATGCATAGACAATTCCTTTTATATTGTCAAGGTTTTCTTCATAAACCGGCAGCTTGGAGAAGCGCGATTCTATAAATGCCGATAACACCTCATTTATAGTTTTGGTAATCTCAACCCCGACGATTTCAGTCCTAGGCCTCATACACTCGTATACTCTTTGTTCACTCAATGAAAGTACCCGGTTTGTTATGCTCGTTTCTTTTTTGCTTCCGCCAGACTGCTGCATATCTTCGCTAAGCTGATTAATCTCCTTTTTTCCGAACAAGACGCTCAGCCGCTCTTCCCCAACAAGCACCGAACGGGAATAAATAAACGATGCCAGTTTTACGAATGGGTATAAAATAAAGTAGGCAGCTTTAAGCAGCAAAGCAAATAGATAAACTAATTTATCCGCAATCTCATTGAGAAAAAATAAAGGGAGCAATTCGCATAAGATGAGAACCATGACCGACGAAATTAAAAAAATTGCGAGCGGGCCGGCTCCGAAAACAGATCCAAAAAACAGGATGATCAATCCAATCAACGCAATATTTACAAAGTTATTCCCGATTAAGGAAGTAAAAAATAGATTCTGCGGATTGGTTATAAAAAATTGGGCGCTCTTTGCAGCAGGATTATTTTTCTGGATTCCGATTTTTATACGGACTTTATTTGCCGTCATAAATACTGTTTCGGAAGCAGCGAAAAATGCGCTTAAAAGGATTGAGATAAGGAGCAGAATAAAAATAAGAGTCATGAAATTTCAGTATTAAAAAATTTTATACAAAATTAATGTAACTGCAAGAAAATAAAGCAGCACATTAATTATCATCGGCAGATCCGTAACCATAATTTCAGACGTATTTTCGCCTTTTTTGCCGAGATAAACAAGATACATATATCTGAAAATTCCGAAAACAACAAATGGTGTGGTATAAATTAAATTTTCCGTACCGAATACCGATACTGTTCTTTGAGCCACAGTATAAAGAGCATAACAGATTATAACTCCCGCAGAGGCAACTGTCGCCATTTGACTTGTAAAATCGGATGAGTAATGCATCAAGACTTTCCTTGTAGCAACGGTAGAATCAACAGCGGAGATATGCAGCTCCGAGTGGCGTTTCATTACACCGAGAAACAGCGATATGAACATTGTAGTTAATATAAGCCAGCTCGATATTTCAACATTTATAACGAATGCGCCCGCAACAACTCTCAGCATGAAACCCGCTGCGATAACAAATACATCCAGAATTACAATATGCTTTAAAGAAATTGAATAAAAGAAATTCAGGAAGAAATAAAATATAACGGACAGATTAAAAAGGTAATTAAAGAAAGGCATCTGCGAAACAATCAAAATAGAAAGCACAACTGAAGAGATAATTCCGCTTTTCTTGGAAATTTTTCCCGATGCGAGCGGCCGTTTTTGTTTCTCCGGATGCGCTCTGTCCGCCTCGATATCTATAATATCATTTATAACATAAACGACACTGGAAGTTAAACAGAATAACAAAAAACCATGAAGGGTTTTAATGAAGTAGTCTCCCTTAAACAAATTCTGGGAGAAAATCAGCGGAACAAAAACAAATAAATTTTTAATCCACTGAGGAATCCTGAATAATATGAGATATTGTTTAATCATTTAAAAAACCGATGCCTCCTGGTAAGTGCCGAAAACTTTTTTCAGTTCATCAACCATTTCTCCGAGAGTAACATAGTTGTGAGCCGCTTTTATTAAGACAGGCATTATATTTTTTTCATCTATTGCAGCTGATCTGATCTCTTCAAGGCTTTTTCCAACCTCAGCGGCACTCCGGCTTGATCGAAGGGCAGCAAGCCGCCGGTTCTGTTTTTTCTGAACCTCGGGAGAAATTTGAAGAATGGGAATTTCAATCTTCTCGTCCGGTTCGATAAATTCATTTACACCGACAATAAATTTTTCTTTTGCTTCAACTTCTTTCTGGTACCTGTAAGATGCATTTGCTATTTCTTTTTGGAAAAAACCGGCTTCAATAGCCGGGATTACGCCGCCGAATGAATCTATCTGTTCAAATATTTCTTCCGCTTCTTTCTCCATCTGTTCGGTAAGAGATTCTATAAAGTAGCTCCCGCCCAGCGGATCGGCTGTATTTATTACGCCGGTTTCATATGCAATTAATTGCTGGGTGCGTAAAGCGATTTTTGCTGCTTTCTCACTGGGCAGTGCAAGCGTTTCATCCATCGAATTTGTATGAAGCGACTGTGTTCCGCCGAGTACGCCGGCTAAGGCCTGGAATGCGGTTCGAACAATATTATTTTCCGGTTGCTGTGCTGTTAATGTACAGCCTGCGGTTTGAGTATGAAATCGAAGCCACCACGACCGGGGACTCTGTGCTTTATATTTTTCTTTCATCCTTTTCGCATAGATTTTTCTAGCAGCCCTGTATTTTGCAATTTCCTCAAAAAAATCGAGATGCGAGTTAAAGAAGAAAGAAATCCTCGGAGCAAAATCATCAACCTTCATTCCCCTCTCGATACAGGCTTCAATATATGCAAACCCGTCTGCTAAAGTGTAAGCAAGCTCCTGTACTGCGGTGGATCCGGCTTCCCTAATATGATAACCGCTTACGGAAACGGGATTCCATTGAGGGACTTCTTTTGCACAGAATTCAATCATGTCGACTATTATCCGTAAAGAAGGTTTCGGGGGAAAAATATATTCTTTTTGAGCAATGTATTCTTTAAAAATATCATTCTGCAAAGTACCTCTGAGCCTGCTGAAATCAACCGACTGTTTTTGAGCTACAGCCAGATAAAATGCAAATATCATGGATGCCGGAGAGTTTATAGTCATAGAGGTGGAAACCTGATCCAGCGGGATTTTATCGAAAAGAATTTCCATATCTTCGAGAGATGAAACCGAAACTCCGCAGATACCTACCTCACCTTCACTTAAAGGAGCATCTGCGTCCCAGCCCATTAAAGTGGGTAGATCGTAAGCTACCGAGATTCCGGTTTGACCATGACTAAGCAGGTAATGAAACCTTTCATTTGTATCTTCCGGCGTTCCGAAACCGGCAAACTGGCGCATAGTCCAGATTTTTCCTCTGTATCCGTTTGCATGAATTCCTCTTGTAAAAGGATATTGACCGGGGAAACCGATCTCATTCAGGTAATCAATATTTTCAACATCATCGGGTGCATATATATTTTTTACATCTTCGCCGCTGACGGTAGTAAATTTCATTCCGGTATCGGGAGAATCATTTAACTTCTTTATATAATCAGCTTTCCTTCTTTTATATTCTTCGTTAATCATAATTATCCTTATCAATTTAGTTCTTGTGAAACTAATCCCTTTAAGCGGGAAAACTTTGAATACCTTTTGGGTTAATATTTAATTTACAATTTTACAGAAGATTCAGGTTCTGCCGAATCTCCTGTCGAATTCATCCAAAGAAATTTTAACAACAATGGGTCTTCCATGCGGACAAACATACGGCATTGATGTAGCGAAAAGCTGATCAATAAGCAGCCTCATCTCCTTTTCAGAAAGTTTATCTCCGGATTTAATTGCAGTCTTGCACGAATACGATTTCGCAACATTATCGCTTTCCTCCAGCCGCTTCTCCCGCTGATTGACTGCATATTCATCAATCATCTCCAATAAAACCTTCTCTTCCGAACCGGGCTTCACATCATCCGGGACACCTTCAATTACTATCGTATTCTTACTGAAATATTTTATTTCAAACCCAAGTTTAACTAAAAAAGGATTAAGTTCTTTTATTATAGAATATACTCCCGGATTAAGTTCCAGAGTTTTTGGGAACAGGAGATGCTGTGAGAACGGAAGATCGGCTTCAAGCCTGGAAAGCGCTTTTTCGTACAAAATTCTCTCATGCGCTACATGCTGATCAATAATCATTAATCCTGACTTTATCTGCGAAAGGATATACCTGTTGTGAAGCTGAATTATAAAACTTGTTTCCTGCGGAACCGAACCGCTTCCCGGAAATGCTTTTTCCACACCGGGTTTAGAAGTATGCATTACTTCCTTCACATCCTTTTCTGCAAACGGATGAATAGGTGTAACATCCCCCGATTTTTTTAAATCGGTTGTAATGCTGCTGAAAATCTGATCAATATCTTCATCTGAAAATCTGATATTTGCCGCTGTTCTTCTCTCGAATTCCTTTTTTTGAGATGGCCGGTCTGAAAAATCATTTTTTTCAAGTTTCCTGTAATTATCAAATTTAAGCCTTTCAGCCTCTGTGTGCTGAGCATTCAATCCATCCTGAGAAACAAAAGACATGGACGGAACTAAATCGTGCATACCCAAACCTTTTCTAATAACAGCAAGGACAAAATTGTAGATATCTTTATCATTTTCGAATCTAACTTCCAGCTTGGAGGGATGAATATTTACATCAATCCTTGAAGGATCAAGCTCAAGGAATAAAATGAAAAAAGGATAATCTCCTTTCTCCAGGATATTTTCAAATGCAGTAAATACCGCATGGTTGAGCTGCTTGCTGATTACATAGCGGTTGTTCATGAAAATATACTGCTCGCCTTTGCTTTTCTTTAATAGAGTCGGTTTGCCTACATACCCTGTAACATTCAGGAATTCGGTTTTTTCTTCAACAGGAATTAACGCATCGAGCATATTATCGGCAAAAACCTGTTTTATCCGTTCCTCGAGTGAACCTTCGGCATAAACAAAAATTAAATCATCGTCATTATACAATTTGAAATTAATTTCAGGATGGCTCAAAGATATTTTATTAAATGTGTCTATGATGTGCTTTAACTCGGTTGCATCCGATTTCAAAAAATTTCTCCTGGCCGGAACATTATAGAAAAGATTTTTTACCGTGACGCAAGTTCCTTTTGGAAAAGAGCCTTTCTCCTTTTTTATAATTCCGGTTTCCTCCAGCCTTAAAAAAGTTCCTATTTCCTGGTCTCTCGTTTCTGTTTTAATTTCCAGGCGGCTCACCGCAGCAATAGAGCTCAATGCTTCTCCGCGGAATCCCAATGTTTTGATTGCCTCAAGATCTTCCAAATTAAAGATTTTACTTGTAGCATGCTTCTGAATGCAAAGGATTGCATCCTCTTCAGTCATCCCGGTTCCGTCATCGCAGACCTGTATTAAAGATTTACCGGCCCGTTTAATCATCAGCTCAATAGTTTTCGAGCCGGCATCTATGGAATTTTCAAGAAGTTCTTTAACCACCGATTCTGGGCGCTGCACAACTTCTCCTGCTGCAATTTTGCTCGATAAATTTTCAGGCAATATTTTAATTCGATTTCCCATCTCTTCTCACATAGTGAACAATTTCAAATTCGCTTCTATCTTCTCTTGAAACTTCTTCCCATTCTTCCGGATTTATTTCAGGAAAATAAACATCTCCCTCGGCATTAAATTTCATTATAGAAATAATCATTTCATCTGCCGTTTGAATTGCTTCAGGAAAAATTTGTCCGCCGCCGATAATAAATATTTTTTTATAGTTATTTTCTCTGCAATAATTATAAGCTTCATTAAGTGAAGATAGTACTTTTATTTCTTCCTCAATATATTTTAGATTCTTTTTTCTTGTTAGGATAATATTGAGCCTGCCTTTTAACGGTCCTTCCAAAGATTCAAAAGTTTTTCTCCCCATAATAATTGGAAAACCAAGCGTAGTATTTTTAAAATGCTGGAATTCTTCACTTGAATGCCACGGCATTTCTCCGCTTGATCTTCCGATAACTCCGTTTTGCGCTACAGCAGCAATAATTATTTTAAGCATTATTTGCTACAAGTGTTTCGGATTTCCATGGAGATTCGATATTTAATTTTGCCAGCTTTTCTTCAAACTCAAACAATTCCCTGTTCATGGTTTTTTTGGTTCCGTCTTCCTTCAGCCAACCGAATTGTTTCCCGAGTCCGTCAACCAGATCTTTTTCTCCCCTCAGCATTGCAGTAATAATTTTTATTTCCAGCCCGGAAAAAGTCATAGAGTTGATCATATAATCCCAGAAAGCCTGCCAAGTAACGGGGACCCATCTTTTAACGACTTCATTGCAAATAGTTTCTGCATATTTTCTTATCTCAAGCTGTGCATTGGTTTCCATTCTTAAGGATAGGAAATGCAGAAGATTATGAAGATCAATTTTCCAGTAAGCTTCCGTATAAGTAGAAAGAGTTAAATCTTTTCTTGCCTGCTCGCGCGCCACACCGGCTTCAATTCTCTTATTATAAATTTTTCTTGTCATTTCATGTAGCTCCATCTCTTCATTCGTCAACTGCTCGCCGAGAGACGAATCTAAATATCCGCCGCTCCCCTGCCTGTTTATTGCAGACTGGAATCTCCATTCATCCGGTTTAGTAGTTTCGGCAGAATCAATAGCAATTGAATAGCGGGTAGAATATTCATTTATGTTTGCCGTACGATGACGGATCCATTGGCGCCAGCAGTCCATAGGAACACGGACATGCAATTTGATTTCACACATTTCAAAAGGGGTTGTGTGCTGGTGGCGGAGTAAATAGCGGATAAGCGCTTCATCTTCACGGATTTTCTTTGTCCCTTTTCCGTATGAAACCCTTGCCGCCTGAACGATGGATTCATCCGTACCCAGATAATCAATGACCCTTACAAAGCCGTCTTTAAGAACCTTAAACGGAACACCAAGAACTTCATCCAAAGCCGGGACCCGAAGTTTTTCTAATTTTTCAAAATTGTCGCTCATCAAAAATCTCCATTGTTTTGATTGAATAAAGGCAGGTGTAAAATATTTATTTTAAGTATTACAAAGTAATAAAAATTGAGGAAGGTTAAAATGAAGTATTCTTCAGTTGTTTAAAGCTGCAGAATTTTTTTTATTTCAATACATGCTGATTCTATCCCTTTTTCGACATTCTTCATGGAATCTTCTTTACTATTAAAGAATTTCGTTAACTCAATGGGAATTATTGACGGATTTAGCTTAATTTTTATTTCATCTTTAATTGTGCCGCAGCACAAAAATATTTTTTCGGCTGAGTTTTGAAAATTCCGGATAATTATCCATGCCCCTTTTTTCATTAGACTTTGAGAATCAAATGATCCCTCCCCGGTAATTAAATAATCGACTTTGCTTTTAATTTTTGCGAACTCTAAATGTTTAAGTATAAAATCCTCTGCTTTAATAATTTCAGCGTTTAAAAAAACTATTAACCCTGCCGCCAGTCCGCCGCCCGCTCCCGGTAAAATTTTACAATCTTTAATCAATCCTTTTTTACTAAAAATATTTACCAAATTAGAAAAACCTTCTTCCATGATTTCGATATCGTATTTCGATGCACCTTTTTGTCTCGCAAACATTTTTGAAGCGCCGCTTTCACCAAGTAAAGGATTTTCAACATCAACTACACAATAAATTTTAAAGGGAAGATTGATTTTATTCCATTCAAAATCTTCTACACTTCTGAAATTTTGAGGAAGGATTTCAAGGCTGTTACCTGAATTGTCGAATAGCTTTAATCCAAGACGGGAAACTGCTCCTAGGCCTAGATCATTTGTCCCGGTTCCGCCGATTCCGATAATTATTCTATCAGCTTTAATTTTATCTTTTTCAATGTCTTTTAAAATATGTTTCAATAGATCGCCGAGGCCTTTAGAGTTTAACCGAACCGGATTTCTCTTTAGTGAAGGTATAAGATTTAATCCGAGAATTTTTGCCGATTCAATATAAATCGTTTTATTTTTTTCATCATAACCCGCACTGCATTTAAACTTGGATTCATCAAAGGGAGTTGTTATAAAATAGTGCAGTTTTTTCAAATTAAAATTTGCAGCGCAGACATCCAGGAAACCATCGCCTCCGTCGGATAATGGCTTGACAATGACTTTATAATTTTTATGAACCTTTAAATATTTTCTAAAATATTTTGAGATGGTTACCGAATCGGCAGATTCCTTAAAACTGTTGGGAGCAATTAAAATTTTTTTCATTTTTATGATTGAATATGAAATAAATAGACCGCAGATGACGCAGACCCGCCCTTCGGCGAGGCAGGTTTTGCAGATAATTGCAGATCATTTAAGTATTTGGACTGTTTTACTAAAAACCATATCCACATTAATTCCTCCCGGACCTTCAAACCAGCATTTTTTCGGATCACCCCCGCAAACATTTGGACAGTAATTTTCCTCAGGTAAAATTATATGAGCCTCATTTCCCAACGGCCCCCATAATTTCGGCGAGCATGCAGTAAGCGGGCAGAAGAGAGAAACTGTTTTAACTTTCAGAGCCTCGGCAATGTGCATAGGCCCGGTGCTTGATGAAATGAAGAGATCCAATGCCGAGATATAAATAATCAAATCTCTTAATGAATTTATCCTGGGATAAACAACTCCTTCAATGTTTTTAACTTCATCAGGTATGTTAATATCTGTCACAACTACCCGGATATTTTTCCGGTCAATCAGCCGTAGGATCAGTTTTTTATAATTCGGCGGTTTCCAATTGGGAGATGAACCGCCGTGCGTGTTATGAACTCCGATTAAAAACTTTTTTCCCCCCGCAAATTCTTTTTTGTATTCCGCTGCTTTTATTTTTTCTTGAACGGTTAAATGAATTTCCGGATCAAGGTTTTCAGTTACTACTCCAATTTTTCTTGCCATATCCATGCAGTAGTCTGCCTCATGCCGAAGCGGAATGTATTTATGTCTTTGTACGCTTTTTGTATTAGTAATGAATTGATAAAACTTGTGGCCGACTCCGATTCTGTATTTAATCCCGCTGAAAAATAAAATCCAGTTTAGCCTTTCGGTTGGCAGCAGCATAAAGGAATGAGTGAATGAATATTTCCTTATTTTTGATACAAGCTTAAAGTACGCACGGATCTTATTTTTTTCAGGTGTTTCTTCATAAATGATTATTTCATCAACATGCGGATTGTTCAAATAAATATCTTTTGTATACTCCCTAATGAGAACAGCAACGAAACAATCCGGAAAAGTTTTTTTCAGTTCCCGGGGAATCGGTGTGGACAGGACCACGTCCCCGATACGATCCGGCCGTGCAATGAGTATTCTTAAATTTTTCATCTATCTTTAAGGAGTGTATTATTAAACTTCCGCAAAATAAAGAATAATTTTATATTGATACTTCAAATTTCTATAAAAAATTGAATTTCTTAAAAATCAGTTAAAAGCAGTATTTGCAGCAATCTAAAGCAAATATTTTATTTACCTCAACATTCACTACCTCCTTCATTAAAAGTGATCTTCAATCATTGGAGAAAAATTATACTGTTTTTCCTGTTATCGGCTCCGGGTATAAAACTCCTTTTAAATATTTAAAATTGATAGGCAGCGTTGATATTACATTTTCCTGGTTTGCCTCGGTTTATTCATCCGTACTGATTTTTTTTACAAAAATCTTTAAAAAGAAATCAATCCTGATCCTTGGCGGCGTTGATGTAGCAAAAGAAAAAGAACTCGGCTATGGAATTTGGAACAGTCCATGGAAATCTTTATTGGTAAAGTATGCAATTACAAATGCTGATAATGTTTTAGCAGTTGATGATTCTTTAAAAATAAAAGCAATGGAATTATGCAGGTACAGCGGAGAAAATATAAAAATATTGCCGACTGGTTTTGATCCTGGATATTGGAAACCTGGTGGTGAAAAAAATAACACTGTTTTGACAGTTGCTAATTGTCCCGATGCAGCCCGTGTAAAAATTAAGGGAATTGATTTCTTAATTCAAATTGCAAGGGCAGCAAAAGATTTTAAATTTATTGTAGTGGGCGTTGCAGACTATCTATTAAGTAGATTGGATATTCCGCAGAATATGAAATCGGTTTCATTTTTATCCCAATCCCAGCTTCTGATTGAATATCAAAAATCAAAAGTATACTTTCAGCCTTCATACATGGAAGGATTGCCGAATGCTTTATGTGAAGCAATGCTGTGCGAATGTTACCCGGTAGGAACTAATGTCGGCGGAATCCCGGCTGCTATTGGAAACACAGGTAGAATAATAGAATACGGCAGCGTTGAACAAGGGTGCTTTGCACTTACTGAAGCAATAACAAATGGAGACGGTAAATCTGCAAGGCTTCGAATTGCCTCAAGGTTTTCAAAAGAAAAAAGAGAAAAAGAATTGAATTCACTCATCGAGTCACTCAGCAAATGA
>Ga0105106_10001086_pt1 | contig 19482 bp, 18 predicted proteins | sample PPLLaktember2015_5_FD_79109 | JGI IMG/M metagenome (GOLD analysis project Ga0105106, IMG submission 79109) | Freshwater sediment microbial communities from Prairie Pothole Lake near Jamestown, North Dakota, USA - PPLs Lake P8 Core (1) Depth... | ecosystem: Environmental > Aquatic > Freshwater >...
TTCGATGGCGCCACAAGCTGGGCGCGGTTTTTCAGGCCCAGGGGTTTGAGGATCAAATCCGCCGGACACCAGCCCGTGAAGACGCTTTGTACGATCATCAGCCCCATGATTACGATGAACGCCAGCCCGATGCGGGCATTGACCCAAAGCGCAATGCCTGCGCAAACCAGGATCATGCTGCCCCGCACCAAATCCCTGCCTTGTTCCAGGTCCATGTCAGGTTTTCCCTCCGCTAACGGGCTGGGATCTGTTTTCACCGGCGTGCATCCATTCCCAGATGAGCAAAAATATACCCAGGCTGATCATCACGGTCGATAAAGCTGACACTTCGAAGGGTAAGATCCAAAGCTCGTTCGCCAGTTTCGTCCCTCCCCACACCAAAGCCAGCCCACCGATCAGGCTGGTCAAGGGTTTGATGGGAATGTCCAGGCGCGCCCGCACGGCGTTCAGGCCCAACAGGATCAGCCCCACCCCCAGCGCGCCGGTGCCCTCCGGTAGAAATGCCAGTAAATTCCTCACGCCCAGCCATATCAAGAGCGCGGCCCATGCCCATGTTTCAAGATCGCGTTTCATGCGTGTGAATCTCCTTTCTACCCCTATAGACGAAAGCCGGGCGGGAAAGGATACAAAATTATAACGATTCGAATGCGCTTTTCAGATCTGGGATAAATTCGTTCTCAGCAACCCAGTAGGCCTCGCAATGCTTTTCCAATTCCGCCCTTAACTTTTCCCTGGAGCGGTGCAGCCTGATTTTCACGCTGCTCAGGGTAATCCCCAGGATTTCTGCGATTTCCCTGTTTTTCAAGCTTTCCAGCTCGCTCAGCACGAGCACAGTGCGGTAATCATCGGGCAGCTCCCGGATAAAGCTGCGAATGCATTCGTTCATTTCGCTCCGGTAGACTTGCTGCTCGATGCCGGGCGGATTTTCACCTGCCCAATCCGATTCGACCCTTCTTTCGCTGTCCTCTTGCTCGACAGTTTCGAGCGGCAGGTGTTGATCCTCTCGCCGCTGGGTAGGGCGGCGGCGCCAATCGATGGCAGCATGCGTGGCTATCCGGTAGATCCAGGTCGATAGAGTTGATTCGCCGCGAAAGTCCTTAAGCCCTTGATCGACCTTCACAAAGACCTCCTGGGTCAGGTCTTCAGCCTCGCTCTCGCCCACCAGGCGCGCCAGGTAACGCTGAATTTTAGCTCGGAATTCCTCATGGATTCGCTGAAAATCAAGCTCAGCCACGCTCTTCCGGTCCTCCCGGTCGGTTTTTTTAATCAAGGCTCACAATCGCCCGGGCGGCATGCGCCCGGCTTTTAACGTCGCAGTCTGTTCGGCCGTGAACGGTGCCTGGAACAGGTCTTCAGATAGCTGAAAACAGCGGAAAAGCTCGGCAATGAAGTGCAACCGGTCGGGCAAATCCCCCCAATATTGCGCGCCCGATTCGAGGGTGCTGTCGGGCGTGGGGTCGATCTGCGCCAACAAATCTTGCAGGTCGCGGTTGCTGATGTGCTCCAGGAGGGGCGGGAATCCGGTTGTCAGATCCTGGCCCAGGCGCAATCTTTGCCCGGGTACCTCGATGGTCATCATCGTCTCGGTGACGATGGCTTGCGCCTGGCGTTGGGCGGCAGCCAGGTAGGTCGCGCTGGCGCGATCGAACTCGCTCAGCCTGCCCAGCAGCCGCAGGATGAACAACACCACCTGGTTCATGCCTCCCCATTGTGGGCGCAGGGCCTTGAGCAAATTGCTGGCAAAGGATTCCGGGGAGAGGACCGGGGCATCCAATGCCTCATTGATCTCGGGTTGCAGTCGGGTTTGCTCGTGGTAACCAATTTGCAGGTTCGCCATCAGTAGCAGCTCATTGCGCGCTTTAAGATCGCTCTCGAACAACGCCTGGTAATAATGGACGAACGCCTGCCGTAAGAAATCCTGCCCATCCGGTGGATTGCCGGGGCGCAGCCCGGCGCACCACTGTGCAATTCGGCCTTCATCAAAGGCCGCGTCTTGCAGACATTCTGCATGAAAACGGGCGAACTCGCGCCCGATCTCGGCAAACACCTTCAAGTTGCCCTTTGCCACAGCTTCGCTCGAGCGTTCAAAGGCGGCCTCTGGCTCCAACACCTTCCAGATGAATTTCCTGATCTCCCCGGTTCCCAGCCGGGCGCTCACCCGTTGCGCTGCGCTTGCAAGGTTCTGGATTACGTGCTCAACAGCCGCCTGGCTCCCCAGGGCGCCCTCGAGCGTACGCACCAGGTCCTCCTTGCGGATGGTCTGGCCCGCCTGTTTGGAAGCCCAGGTGGCAAAGCTGCACCAGTTGGCCCCGCCGCCGGTGCGTTCAGCCAGGGTGCGCGCCAGCTCGTGGTAGCACTGCGTGATCTGCAGGTTGCGCACCACGCGGTCGTTCAGCGCGGTGATGCGCTCGACATCGGAAAAGGTGGGTCCAAAGCTCGTGGGCATGTTGGTATCTCATATTATACAGGTTACCGCTTCTATGTGTCATGCGTTTCAGACGGCCTGTTCCTGCCAGGAGGGCTATCGCCCTTTCACTTCGTTTACCCAACTCACTGGCATTTGGCCCGCCAGCCTGGCTTATCTAAAAAACCGCCAGCCTGTGAATAGATCGCAGGCTGGCGGCCATCGATCACACCGGGTACACACCATCCGTTTTCATCCGCTTATCCCTTTCCTATCCGTAGCCACCGTTTCCTATCCGCTGTCACCTCATTGCCAGCGGCAGATACAACCAGTGGTCGCCTGGTGGCGGGGGTGGCGGTGGGTTGCTGCTCAGGCTGATCTTGGTCACTATGCCTTGCTTGCCAGGTCCGGGGATATCCGCCTGGAGGCTGCCCTCGGTCGTAAGGTAATCGATCGACAGTGAATTGCCCACCACGTAGGCGTCTCCATTGCTCGCCACGGCGAGGTCATTAGCAAAGTCATCGTTCGAGCCGCCCAAGAAGGTGCTGTATACCAGAGAACCGCTGGAGCTAAAGCTCGCCACAAAAGCATCGATGCATAGGCGGGGATAATTCCAGTACGTGTAGCAAATGCCTCCACCGTGACTTTGCAGCTCATCCACCAACGGCAGGCTGTTGCCCTCCGTCCAACCGGTGATATACGCTGCTCCACCGTTATCCACGCCGATGGCAAAAGCGAAATCTTTGGCGCCGCTGCCATAGTAGGTGCTGTACGTCACTCCAGTGAGGTTGGGGGTAAAGCGTGTGACGAAGGCTTCGTAGTCTTTGCACTGGTTGCTGTCGCTGGGGTCCGTCCCGCTGGGACAGTTGCTGGCATACGCGCCGTTTGTGGCGGGGAAATCGACCGAGATGGTCTTGCCGGTGATATATACACTCCCATCGCCTCCCAACACCAAATCCTCCGCCCGGTCTTCGCTGATACCGCCGTAATAGCTGCTGTACAGCACCAGCAAATCCTCAAAGCGGTTGGCTGAATTGAGCTTTACGAGGATGATATCGCCACGGCACGAACGGTAGGGATCATCTATCCCGTCGCACAGGGTCTGGTGGGCTCCTGCCGTCGTCACGATATCCGTTTGGGTGGTCATACCGCTCAGGTACACTTCACCCGCCTGGTTCACAGCTACGCCAGTGGCAATGGTTTCGCCGTACGAATTTCCGCCAAAGTATGCCACGTACTGCATACTGCCATTGACTGCCAGCTTGTAGATCGCTGCCCTGCCGCTGCTCTGCCCCACCAGGTGCGCCTGACCCTGACTGTCCACCGTGATCCCCTGCGGATCGTCAACATAAAGTGTACCCAGGTAAGTGCTGTAGGCAAGCTGACCGTTCGCGTTGAGCTTGCTGGCAAAGAAATCGAAACCACCTGCCAGTGCCCCCTGCGCAGGGTAGAGCGTTGGGAAGTTGGTCGACGCAGTGCTTCCGGTCAGGTAGACATTCCCGTTCCCATCCACATCGATATCATTGGCTTGCTCTGTATCGTTGCCCACCAGGTAGGTGATATAAAGCGCGGTTGTCCCTGCCGGATCCAACTTCAACACCCACACATCTTCAGTGCCGCTGGTCCCGCTTTTCCCAAGGAAATCGGTGGAGAAGGTGGATCCTGCGATGTAGGCGTATCCTTGCCCGTCCACAACCACCGCATCCGCATCATCTGCCAGGGTGCCAGCCAGGTAAGAGCTGTAGGAAATCACGGGGTCGATCGTCAGGGGTAAGGACGGATCGTATGCCCCCAGGCGGAATCCGATCGCCCCATCCGCGCCGATGTGGTAAGCTGCCTGCACCGGGACCTGGCGGCCTTCGATCACCTGCCAGGCGACAGGCGCTCCTTCGATGAGCACACTCTCCCTTGCTCCGACCGAATTACGCACAGTTAAATCCCCGGATGCCAGGCGGACTTTCAAACCGGTTCCTCCCTGGTACCGCCAGCCTATCTGGCGCGCATCCGCACCCGGTGCGATGGTATACGTGCTCTTCAATTGCCCGTCCATGCTCTCATAGCGCAGGTCGATGCCCGGGTAGAGCTGCCGGTAGTGGATTTCGCTGTAAGTGGGCAGGGCCGTATGCCAGTTGCCCGGGTTGCCCGTCACGTAATAGTTGACCATACCCGGCAGGCGCTTTCCCGCGCTCATTTCCACCTGGGCGCTGGCGCCTCCGAATTCCATCCGCACCTCGGCCTCCAGAAATTGTACGCTTCCCGGTGAAAATTGGATCGGACCATTGGCTGTGAGCGCCTGGAACCGGTCAGCGCGCTCAGGGCTGGCGAGGAAAGTTAGGGGCAGCCGCACGGAGCTTACCGCTTCAGCGACAGCAGGTAGGGTCGGGCTGGAGGCCAGCATGCGCGCTTGCCCTGCAACCAATCCTATCAGCAATGCCAGCAGCAGGGTCATGGTATTCAAACGGGTAGAAGAAAGGGATAATGGTTTCATGGGTATTTCCTCCTTTGAACAAAACTTGTTTTCCTAAACTTTGATGCATTGCATTCCCATTCAATCGTGTGGTCAGGCTCCTCCGTAAAGATAAAGTTCGATCCGCCGCGCCAGCGCTTGAGCGCTGGCATCGCCAGATGTTCCCGGTGAGACAATAAAAAAACGCCAGGAATCTGCTGGTGGTCTGGTGCGAACCTGCGCCTCAGATACAAACACGCTCACACCTCGCTCATTGGGTAATGTAAAATGAGTTTCCAACGCCTTGAGAATACGCTCGCTCTGTTCCTCGGCTACACCCAGCTTATTGAGCGTATCTCGCGTCCGTCTGAGCACTGGGCTCTCCTGGTCTAGTCTGTAAGCGGGCAAAATCTCAGCCAACAATTGCCACTCCATGGTTTTCCTCTCAGAACGGTGGCGGCGCTCTGCGCCGCCACACCCCCCGCCTTCCCGAATTTTCGGATAGATCCCGCAGTGCTCAAATAAATTAGACTTATAGGGTGAATGATTGCCTATTAAACCTGGCTCCGCCCGCTGCTTGGGGTAATAAAGTTACCCAATAATTTGCACAAAAAAAGTCACATATCAGCCAGGCGAATTTCGAGTAGAATTCACCCGGTGAGATCGCACATGGATGAGTTTCAGCCTTTTGGAGACCGTCTGCGCCGCTATCGAAAAGCGTTGGATTTGACTCAGCAACAGCTCGCCAGCCGGGTCGGCTGTGCGCTTTCGACAATCGTTAAATTCGAAAATGAGACGCGCCGTCCCTCACGCCAGATGGCTGAACGCTTAGCCGATATCCTCGAAGTGCCTGTGTCGGAGCGCCAGTCTTTCTTGTACGTCGCCCGCCGCGGACGCACTCTCCCGGTCGCTCCCCCAGCCCCACACCCCCATCCCCCAGACCGGCCCGAGCTGCCTGTCCCGCCCATGCCGCTGATTGGGCGAGCCGGTGAATTGGCTGCCATCCAGCAATTGCTAGGCCGGCCGGAATGCCGCCTGCTGACCATCGTCGGCCCTGGCGGCATTGGGAAGACGCGTATCGCCATCCAGGCCGCCTCGGATCTGTCGGATCGCTATTCCTCTGGGTGCGCCTTCGTTTCTCTGGCGCCGCTCACCTCCGGCGAGCTCGTGCCGGTTGCGATTGCCGAGGCCCTGGGCTTCTCCTTCCACATCACCGGCGAGCCACGCGCCCAATTGATCCAATACCTGCACCACAGGCAGGCGCTCTTGATCCTGGATAGCATAGAGCACCTGTTGGGGGATAGCAGCCTGGTCGACTTCATAACCAGCCTCTTTCAGCAGACCTCAGCCGTTTCGATTCTGGTCACCTCCCGCGAGCGCCTGAATCTGCAGCAGGAATGGATGTTCGAAGTCCAGGGGCTGGCAGTCCCCCCTGCTGCGCTCGTCTCTTCCGGCAGCCAGCCCGCAGAGCTCCTCCTGGAAACCTACCCTTCCGTTGCGCTGCTCCTTCAGCATACCCGCCGCGTTCGCCCCCACTTTCAACCGGCTCCTGCCGAGTGGCAGGCTATGGCGCGCATTTGCAGAGCAGTAGAGGGCTTTCCACTGGGAATCGAGCTGGCTGCCGCCTGGTTTCCAGCCCTTTCCTGCATCGAAATTGCCCAGGAGATCGAGCAAGGCATAGACTTTCTCAGCGTTTCCGCCCGTGACGTGCCCGAGCGGCACCGTTCCATCCAGGCAGTATTCGATCATTCCTGGCGCTTGCTCACCCCCGAAGAACAGCGCGTCTTGTCCCTTCTTTCCGTTTTTCATGGCAGCTTCACCCGCCAGGCTGCCCAGCAGGTGGCGGGCGCCAGCTTGAACGTGCTGGCTGCTCTGGTCGCCAAATCGCTCTTGCGGCGCACGCCAGAGGGGCGCTACGACCTGCACGACCTGATCCGGCAGTACACCAGCCGTCACTTGCAGGCAGCTGCTCTAGAACATCCTGGACGCCAGTCTCACGCGGTTTACTACCTGGATCTTTTGCATGAGTACCAGCCGCGCCTGCAAAGCAGCGATCAGAGCCGCGCTCTGAGCGAGCTGAACGCTGAAATCGACAACCTGCGCGCCGCCTGGGATTGGGCCATCGATTACCACCTCGTCCCTGAGCTGGCCCGTTCTTCCTGGGCGCTGTGGTACTATTTCGATCTGCGCAACCTCTATTCGGAGTACCCTGGCATGTTCCTGCGCGCTGAAGAAGCCTTACAAAGCGATGCTGCCGGGTCTTCTGATCAAGAGGCCCAATCTGCATCTGCACTGTGCGCCTTTCGCACCTGGCGCGCATTTTCCGGTATCCGGGGAGGTCAGATTGCCGAAATGCGCCGCCTCCTGGATGACACCCTGGTGGCACTGCGCCCCCAGGTCCAATCCCCTGTTTTGGGGGATGCCTTGTGGGTCTATGGTTTGTTGAGCTGGCTGAGCGGCGATTTCGAAAATGCTGCCCGGGCATTGGATGAAAGCCTGGAAGTCAACCGCGCCCTGCACCGCCAATGGCAAATTGGCTTTGCTACCGTGTTGCTGGGGGCAGTGCGCCACGAGCAAGGCGCCTATGCTCAGGCCTATGCCCTGCTCAACCAGGGGCTGGCACTGAGCCAGGCGCTGGGCGTGCTGCGTAATACCACCTTTGCTCTAGGGTTGTTGGCGCGCACTGCGCAAGTCCTTGGGCACCAACACGATCTGCAAGATTTACTGCACGCCCACCTCCAACTGGCGCGCGATATGGATGACCGCTCGGCGGTGGCATTTATCCTGGAAAACCTGGCATCGCAAACCGGCGAAGATCCGCCTGTAGCGCGCCAATATTATCAACAGGCTATCGCTCAATATTCCGACCTGGGTGATCTTTGGAGCGCGGCAAGGACCCTCAATTCCGCCGGAGGTTTGGAAATGGCCCTGGGGCAGGAATCGCAGGCGCGCCAATACTTCACCCGCGCCCTGCAGACCGCCCTCGAGGCCCAGTCTCACCCCGATGCCCTGCAAGCTATGGCCTCCCTGGCTGAACTGCGTGCTTGCCAGGGCGATCATCGTTCCGCCTTACACCTCGCAACCTACGTACAGGGGCACTCTGCCGGCGCCCAGGCAGTCAAAGACCGCATAGAGCTGCTGCGAACCAGCCTGGCAGCCCAGCTTGGGCCCCTGGCGCTGGAAGAGGCGTTCGCCTGGGCGCAGTCTGTCAGCCTCGAATCGGCGGCGGACCTGGCTCTTAGAACCTGAATCGAATTTCCCGCGAAAAACATTGCAGGTCTTGTCGTTCATACTCTTCCCTATGAACCCTCAAACAAGCCCATTGCCCCCCCATCACCAGCATCTCCTGGACCGCTTTACCGCCGCCTGCCGGGCAGATACGCGCGTGGTGGCTGCATTTCTTGGCGGCTCTTATGCCCTTGGCACAGCCGATCTGTACTCCGATCTCGACCTATATCTGATCACCACGGATGAAGCTTTCGATGATTTTCTCGCGGGTCGTGATGCCTTTATTCGGTCACTGGCCTCTCCTCTCGCCCAGAGACATGCCATAAAATATCCAGCCGGCCTGGATCGGTTGATGTCAGACCGGCTGGAGAAATTGGGCTTAACAGGATCGTCTCAAGGTTAACCTCCCTGGCGTCCCTGGCCTCCCCATCCTCCCCCGTTACCACCAGCGCCTCTCCCGGATTGCGCGCCCAGGATATCCTGGTACGCTTGCGCCTCCAGGTATTGGGGCTGGTAGGTCTCGCCGCTTTGCGTGCTCAAAGTCGAGACGAAAGAGCGCAGGTGATTTTGTGAGCCTTTCAACAGATTATTGAATACCTGTTGGATGTCAGCTTTATCGCTCTGCGCCAGGCGCTCCTGCAGATCGAGGATATCGATCTCCTCAATCGCAGCGCCTACTTTGAGCGCATCAGCCAGCGATTGTCCACCCCGCGCCGCCAGCTCATCGTACAACCTCTGCAGGTCTGGGTTTGTGAATACACCCAACGGGTTGGAGGCTGGATCCTGCAGGCCATAACGGTCGAGCAGAGTCTTGATGGCTTCCATGTGGGCCTGTTCGCTTTGGCTGATATTCTGGAAGATTGGCAGACCCCATTCTTCATACAGGGTGAGGTAAACATCGTGGGCCAGTTTCTCTTCTTCTCGCATGAATAACAGCGCTGCCGCTTCCTCTTCGCTCAGGTCGCCGCCGGTAACAGCAGGTAAGTTTCCCTGCGCCTGTGCTCCCGCGCGGCTTCCGCCGGCGCCGTTCCCGGTTCCCTGGGTATATAGTCTCTCGGTTTGTTCTGCTGGGACCTGAATCGCTGCCCCTTGGCTTCGATTGGCGCCCTGGCTGGCGCTCTCACTGCCGGTCTTTGCCAGCGTTCGATTCACGGCACCCAGGATCAAAACACCGGTGATGGCAAGGATGCTGGTTACGACTACAATTTTCTTAAACATCGTTATTCTCCTGAATTTTTAAAAACCGCCTAATGGCTGAAGACAGATGGCTGCCGGGAAGGAAAAGCCATGCCCGCCATTTTAGCCGTCACTTTAGATACCCATTTCCAGTGGATGGCAAAATGGATAATGGCCGCGCTGATGAAAGCAATCCCAGCCCAGGTGTGGATCAAGTCCCACGTGGAGCGGGTAAACAGGAACAGGGGATCGGCTGCCCAACGTCCTCCCGGGACAAACAGGAAGTACACCCCGCTTAGCGCGCAGAGCACAAATCCAACCGCCACGATCCCATTCAGCACCAGGTTCCAGCGCCCGCGCCAGTTCATGCAGCCGCACTGTCCGGTCAGCTCCTTTATGGACCGCCGCACCATGCTGACCACCCAGGGCCAGTGGATTGCCAGGTGCACAATCGCCGTGCCGATCATTGCCACTCCACCCCAGGTATGCAGATCATCCCAGGTTTCGCGGCTGAAGAGGATTTGAATGTCGTAGAGTGGGTTGCGCCCGCCCTGGTACCCACCCGTAGGCAGGAATAGGAAATACACGCCGGAAATGGCAGCCACGATCGCCGCGCATGCCAGCGCTGCATCGATCCACCAGTTCTTTTGCGTTTGTTTGGATATTGGTTGTACAGACATATCGTTCTTCTCTCTTGGTATGGTCCAATCGTACTAAAATCCATCCTAAATAGAGTTCGGTGTCTACTCAAACCTAATTCTGGATGGTTATTGACCCTATCTTATTGCAATAATATGTAGAAATCGTGAAGAGAGAATGCTGAATTTGTGAAGAATAGCACTTACCTTCCAAATCCCCCTCATCCAGCAATTAAATGAAAAAATGGTGTGAATTGGGCGGCTTCGCTGCCCAATTCACACTAAATTACCATTTTTGAGATGAGCTCTAGTCTTGTTCTTCGGGGAGATCTTCTAGCTCCTGAGCCATTACCGTTAGGTGAACCTGATCATCTTCAAGCGCTTTCACCCACTCGATAGGGACAGCCTTCCTGGTTTTGAGCAGCAGGCCCTGTGAGACAATGAAATGACTGACCTTACCACTCTCCGACTCTGTGAACACGCGTTCAACGTTGCCCACATGCTCATCGTCTTTGCTTACCACCGGTGCCCCTTCTTTCAAGGCTATCAACTCGTCGGGGATGGTTCGTTTCGTCACCGCGATGACGGCGCGTTCCGGGGTGGGATTCCAGTACAGCCCGCCCGCCAGGGGATCGAAATTTTGTCCTCGTCCAGAGGCCCCGCTTAAGGGTTCAAATTGCTCGATATCCAGGGGAGGCATCTCCTGGAGTTTATCGGCTGTGCAGTTCAAGGTCACCTTTTCTTCAGAGGTTGACGCGACCTCTTCCACCGCGACGACTTTGTCTTCTTTGAAAAGGAGCCCCTTTTGGATCACGATATGCGTGATCTCATTCGTTTCCGGATCGATGACCACTCTTTGTAGGCTTCCGGCTTTATTGCCATCGGAAGTGTAGACGCTTACATTGTCTTTGAATTCCATCTCGGTTCTCCTTTCAGCATTACGCCTGATCTAAAGAGGCGCCTGCCTGAACTTCGTATGGTATTTATAGACCTCTTTGGCTTCTAAAACAATGGGGAATGATCCCTCGCAAGAATAGGGATTCCCCGTATTCCTTTTCCCCCCTCGCCCTTCCGCTGCCTCGCTGTTTGGTTGACTCGCTGACTCGCCGACCCGCTTATGTGCTTTTAGGCACGTACCCTCCCTCTTCGGCCCGCCTCAGCACCGCCAGGATCGTCTCCGCCAGGGCGCGCCCAGCCTCAGCGCTCAGCTCCACCGCCACGCGCAACTCAGGCCCCTGGGACTCATCCACAAAATCGATATTCAGGGCATGCTCTGCTGCCAGGTGGTAAGGGTGATCGTAAGAGACACTCGCCTGCCGCAGGCGAAACCAACCGCCTGCCCCTCTGCCGGCTCCGTCAATCGACGCTTGTTGGACAATCATCGTGCACATGCTTAAGCTCCTCTTTCTGTTGATTGCAGGTGTTTCTCTAAGAAAGCGTACACCTTCTTCCAGCCATCCATCGCCTGTTCCTGCCGGTAAGCCGCGTAGATGTGGTAGAAGAAACCGTGCCCCGCCCCCGGGTACATGTGAAACTCGTAAGCCTTGCCGTGCTTTTTCAGCTCCTGCTCCAGGATTGCCACCTGCTCCGGTGTGGGGTTATGGTCCTCATCCCCGAAGATGCCCAGCAGCGGGCAGGAAAGGCCTGTGGTGAAATCGACCGGCGCTACAGGCCGCATAGGGGTCAGGTCTGCTTCTGCTGCCACCACCCCACCACCCCAACAGTCCACCACCGCATCGAAACCTGGCACGCGGCAGGTGGTCAGGTAGGCGTGCCGCCCGCCGGAGCAGGTGCCGAAGATACCCACTTTGCCGTTGAGATATGCCTGGGAGCGCAGGAAGCGCATGCCGGCTTCCAGGTCGCCCACCGCCTGCTCGTCGGGGATGCCGCCCGCCCCGCGCACCCGGGCTGCCACGTCCTCCGGCGCGGCGTGCCCGTTGCGCTCGTACAGGTTGGGGCACAGCGCCGCGTAGCCGTGGTAGGCGAAATTGCGCGTGGCCTCCTTGTACCACGCGTCCCAGCCTGGCATATGGTGCACCACCACCAGCCCCGGGAAAGGACCCGCTCCCAGCGGGCGAGCGTAATAGGCGTGGATCCAATCGCCCTGATACCCCGGCAGGCTGATCGTCTCCGCCAGCATGCCTTCGTACATATCCGTCCGATACATGATTGCCTCCAAGATTGATCGATTGCCTGTACTTCACTCCAATTTTACCCTTAATGGTCACAATAAGCTGTTAGCTCTTGGCTGTTAGCTATTTGCCATTTGCTGATTTGTTCTTTCGCTGATTCGCTGAATCGTTGACTCGCTGACTTGCTCTTTCGCTGATTCGCCGAATCGTTGACTCGCTGATTTGCTATTTGTTTCCTCCGTAACACTCTTCGTAACGATTCTTAGACGCCGGTTTGTTAGAATAAGGATAATTACGATAATAAAACGTAAATACGGGATTTTGTAGGTGTTTTGGGCGACTTCGCCGCCCAAAACACCCACAGCCCTCTATTCTTCCGAACTGAGGTTAATGTAGAAACGGAAATCGCTCGAGGTCTCCTGTGACGGAAACTCACATGGTCGTAAAAGAAAAATTTGAAACCGGGGATGTCACCGTAGATGGATTGTTCCACGGCATCCTGGCAGGCGCAGTGATGTTGGTTTTCCTGGCCTTCACCGGCTTGCTGCGCGGCGAGAGCCCATGGGTGCTGTTCAGCCGCTTTGCTCCCCAATTTAGCGATTCGCCCCTCGCCGGGGCGCTGCTGCATCTGGCAGTTTCGGCCATCTACGCGGCCGCCTTCTCCGCCGGGTGGAATCTATTAAGCGCCCGCCCGCGGCGCGGCCCTTCTGCCCGGCGAGATGTCTTTGCCGGCCTCCTCTACGGCGCCTTACTCTTCGCACTGGCGCACTTCGTCATCCTGCCTGGGACTGCCTCCCCGCTTGCCGAGATCCCTCCGCTCCTGTTCCTGGCAGCCCACCTGGCTTTCGGTCTCACCCTGGGGTGGCTCTTTTATCGCAGCAGCTTCGTCAAGGAGTCCTGAGCTTGGAACGCCGCTTCGATCGGGGCAGTTGGGCCGCGCTGGCGTTCGCACTGTTCACGCTATTAATAATTTTCTTTCCTTCGATTTTGTACTGGCAGGTGCCTGGCGACGGCTGGGTGTTGGACGAAGGCACGGGGGCAGTTTCAACTCCGCCCACCTTCTATTTGAATTTTAACGAAGAGCCCACCCCCATCCAGCAGGGCGATGTGCTTCTCAGCGTGGAAGGCCTGTCCTTCGACGAGCTCAAGGCCCGCCAGTTTCGCTTTTTTGAGCTGCGCGCCCCTGACTGGGAAGATGGCGCCATCCTGCATTACATCGTGTTACGCGATGGGAAAGAGTTAGCCCTCCAGGTGCCGCAGCGCTTGTATTCCTTCACCCAAATCCTGGCTGCCCAGTGGCGCGCCCTTCCGGGACCTACCCTGGTCCAATTTCTTACCTCTCCCTTCTTCCTAATCGTAGGGGTGCTGGTATTTGCACTGCGCCCGCGCAACCGCGCCGCCCACGCCCTGCTCTTCCTCGGCGTAGCTTTCATCTTTCAAATCGTACCCTCTTATCCTTGGGTCTCGAATATGTTCTACCCCTTTCCTCCATCCTCCATCCCTGTAGATGGTTGGACGTTTATCATCAACCCCAGCATCATGTACCTGGCGTTGGCGTTCCCGGCTCCCAAGCTGCCCATCCGGCGCTACCCGCGCCTGAGCCTGGCATTCCTGTACCTATCCGCGCCGCTCGCCTTGAACGGCGCTTACCTGCTCAACCTGGATAACCCCGCGGGATATGATGCCGCCTCCACACTGGTTTATATTGGGCAGATTTTGCTCGTCTTTGTGCTCACTTTCGGCAGCCTCATCCATTCCGCTTTCACCTTGCGCGAGCCTGCCCTGCGCGCCCAGCTCAAGTGGGTCGCGCTGGGGTTGTCCAGCTTCATTGTGCCGGGCATTGGCGGCTGGCTTCTGGGGTATATGTTTGCAGGTATCGACACCGAATGGATATACCTGTTATCGGTCGTGGGCTGGTTCATCTTCCCGATCAGCATGGCGATCGCCATCACGCGCTACCGCCTGTTCGACATCGACGTCATCATCCGCCGCACGCTGGTCTACGGCGCCCTCACTGTCACGATAGCACTGATCTATTTCGGCCTGGTCACCCTTTTTCAAGGGTTATTTTCTTCAATCAGCAATCAGCAATCTCCAATCAGCAATGTCCTTTCCACCCTGGTACTCGCCGCCTTATTTACCCCTTTACGGAAGCGCATCCAGACCGACATCGACCGGCGTTTCTTTCGCAAGAAATACGACGCTCAAAAGACATTGGAGGGCTTCGCCGCCCAGTCACGCAATGAGGTCGAACTAGAGCAACTCTCCACCCACCTGGTAACCGCCGTACAAGATACGCTTCAGCCAGAAAGCGTCAGCCTGTGGCTCAAGCAAACAGTAAGTCAGCCAGGTCAGCCGCCCCCTTTGCCTTTCACCTCCTTGCCGGAGCGCCTCTCATGATCCCTCGAACCCGGCCCGTTACTCGCCTGGGCGATCGCTGGCTGCGGTTAGCTCGCCTGGCTTGGGTGATAATAGCCTTGCTGGCTGGATCGGTTTTCGCTGCTGGCCTTATCGTTCGCTATCATGAATTCCAGCGCGTGTGTGATCTACCCGTGGCGAGCTGTAATGATCAAGAGCTTCTCACACCAGAAAATGCCACGGTATGGGCAAATCAAGGCCTTTCTCTCCAGTTCTATGCTTTATTGAAGATAAGTATGCGCCTGCTTACTGCATGGGTGTGGTTAGGCGCGGCGCTGTTGATATTTTTAACCCGATCGGACGATTGGCTGGCACTGATCGTAGCAATATTCCTCTTTTTAACAGGCACTCAGGGCGGTTACTGGCAGGCGGCCGCGCGTGTCTACCCTGTTCTGACAATTCCGGCTGGATTCCTGACCAACGTGAGCTGGGTAAGCTTTTCCCTCTTTTTTGCCCTATTCCCCAACGGACGGATTGTGCCGCGCTGGATGCGCTGGGCTGTTATCATCTGGGCAATTTTCATAAGCATGCCAGTCAGCATCATCGATTTGTTTCCTGCCTTCATCGGGGGACTATTGTTTATGAGTTTTTTTGCCAGCGGGTTATATGCCCAAATCTACCGCTACAAGCGGGTCTCCACCGTCACCGAGCGGCTCCAAACCAAATGGGTGATCTACGGAGTCACAATCTCCTTATTGAGCATCATGATCTCTTATTTGATCACGCTACTTTTTCCTGCCCTCAATCTCCCTGGATCCCCCGGTTATCTGGTTGTCCAATACTTGGGTGGATTCTTTTTTGTTTTCATACCACTGTCGGTCGGTCTGGCTGTGCTGCGTTCCAAATTGTGGGATATTGACGTCCTCATCCGCCGCACATTGGTTTACGGCGCACTCACCGTCACGATAGCACTGATCTATTTCGGTCTCGTCACTCTGCTCCAGGCCATTATTTCTTCAATCAGCAATCAGCACTCGGCAATCAGCAATATCCTCTCCACCCTTGCCATCGCTGCCTTGTTCACCCCCCTGCGCCGCCGCATCCAGTCCGATATCGACCGGCGCTTCTTCCGCAAGAAATACGACGCACAGAAGACCCTGGACGCTTTCGCCGCCCGGGCGCGCGACGAGGTGGAGTTAGAAAAGTTGAGCGCTCACCTGGTGACTGCTGTGCAGGACACCCTCCAGCCAGAGAGCGTCAGCCTGTGGCTCAAGCAAACCGTAAGTCAGCCAGGCCAGCCGCCTCCATTGCCGTTCACCTCCTCCCCGGAGCGCGCTCCATGACAACTCCAATTCAATCCAGCACCCGCTTGCATGGTCGCTGGCTGCACCTGGCGCGCCTGGCTTGGTTATTGGTTATCTTGCTCGCATTTATCAAGCTGGTATTCGGCTTGCCCCTTTACTACACCGAAAAGGCCAGGCTGTGCACAGCTTCGGAGGCAGTGTGCAGCCAGGGGATCTCTCTTAACCTCGCCCAGGTCCTGGCACTGGAATCATCCGGCGTGACATTGCCAGCTTACGCCAGGGTTGTCCTCGCCTGGGAGGTGATCACCGTAATCATCTGGGCAGGGGTTGGATTGCTCATCTTCTTACTGCGCTCGGACGACTGGCTGGCGCTGATCGTCTCGGCCATGATGATCTTATTCACGTCCGGAGGGTATGAAGAAGTTATCCGCTCCACCTATCCCGCATGGGCGCTGCCGGCGGATCTTATATTTAACCTGGGAAACATACTCTTATTTCTTTTTATCGGCCTGTTCCCTGGTGGGCGATTTTCCCCACACTGGATGCGTTGGTACTGGTTGGCGATGATTACCATCAGTATTCCACCAGCCAGTTTATGGTCGCTCTATACGAATATCGAGAATATCGTTTTCGGACTCTTTTGGATATCTTTCCTGATCCTGGGTCCATATTCCTTAATCTATCGCTACCGGAAAGACTCTACTGCGGTCGAACGCCAGCAGACCAAATGGGTGGTGCTGGGATTTGCCACCTTCGCTGGGCTCCTGCTCACTCTATTCGCTATTTTGAATTTATTCAACGGTTCCAACCTGGGCGATATATGGATACAGAATTTCGGTTTATCTTCTACCGCGCTGCTCATCCCGTTGAGCGTTGGCCTCTCGGTGCTGCGCTACCGCCTGTGGGACATCGACCTCATCATACGGCGTACACTTGTATACTCAGCCCTGACCACCACCGTGGCGCTGATCTTCTTCGGCAGTGTGGCTTTGCTGCAGAATCTTTTTCGAGTCCTGACCGGGCAAAGCCAATCCGCGGCCGTGACCGTGCTCTCGACGCTTTTCATCGCCGCCCTATTCAATCCATTACGCAAGCGCATCCAGACCGACATCGACCGGCGTTTCTACCGCAGAAAGTACGACGCACAGAAGACCCTGGATGCCTTCGCCGTCCGGGCGCGTGACGAGGTCGAGCTGGAAAAACTGACCGAACACCTGGTGGGCGTGGTGCAGGAAACTCTGCAGCCTGCCAGTGTTTCATTGTGGCTGAGGAAAGGAGAATGGTGAACAACGCCCTTTCCATTCAAAAGCCTGTTGGCTTCGCTGGGCCAGGCTCGTCTGGTTGGCCGTGGTTCTCTTTTCGCTGGCGCTCTCGATTGCAGGGTTGCCAGTCTATTTTGCTCAACTCTCCACGCCTTGTCGCGGCGAGGCCTGCCTCAGCCAACAAGTTTCCCCTGAGGTCGCTCTTGCCCTGGAAGCGGCTGGTGTCTCGCTCACAGCCTATGCGACCTTTGCACTTTCACTCACAATTATCGTTGCGATCGCTTCACTGGCACTGGGCGCTTTGATCTACTTGCTCAAAGCGGGGGGGTGGATTGGGTTGCAGGTCTCCCTCGCTTTAATCCTCTTGAATATACTTCCTGCTGTAATCATCCTGGCCGAAAAGTTCCCCGCTTTGGGGGTGCCAGTCCAGATCATCGGATTCATCACAGCAATATCTATACCCCTGCTTTTCTACACATTTCCGGATGGCCGTTTCGTCCCCTCCTGTACAGGCTGGATGGCTTTACTGTGGTTCGTTGTTATGGCCAGCGAATATACCGGCTACGGGCTAATCCCAAAACAATCCACCGAACTCATCGGAGGGATTATCCTCTTTACCTATCTGATCACCTTCGTTTTTGCGCAAATTTACCGCTACAAGAGAGTATCTACCTCTCTGCAGCGCCAACAGACCAAGTTGGTCGTCTTTGGATTCGTAATAGCGCTATTGGCTGAAGCAGCCTATAATTTGCCCCTACTGCTCGTACCGGCTTTTCGGCAGCCGGATACACTGTACACGGCTACCAGGATTCTCTTCGAGTCTTTTTTCATCCTGGCCGTGATGCTTTCCATGTATATTGCCATCCTGCGCTACCGCCTGTGGGATATTGATGTGGTCATCCGCCGCACACTGGTCTACGGCGCTCTCACCCTCACCCTGGCGCTGGTCTATTTCGGCCTGGTCACCCTGCTGCAAGCCATCTTTTCTTCAATCAGCAATCAGCAATCCCCAATCAGCAATGTACTCTCCACCCTGGCAATCGCCGCCCTGTTCACCTCGCTGCGCCGCCGCATCCAAACCGATATCGACCGGCGTTTCTACCGCAAGAAATACAACGCACAGAAGACCCTGGATGCCTTCGCCGTCCGAGCGCGTGACGAGGTGGAGCTAGAAAAGTTGACCGAACACCTGGTGGGGGTGGTGCAGGAGACCTTGCAGCCGGAGCATATGAGCTTGTGGCTGAAACCAGATCACAAATCCAGCAAATGAGGCGCTGTCAATCCTGGTAGACCAGGCGTTGGGGATTCTCGCGCAGGTATTTCACCTTGAAATCCACCCCGGTTCGTACGCGCGCCAGGTTTTTATCTCGAACGGGCAGCAGCATCTCAGCCTGGTAGGCGGGCGCGTCCTCGGGGTAGACTTGCAGCAAGACTTTGAAGGTGTGCACCATCTGGCGGCCCAATTTGACCTCGCCGACCGGCACCAGCTTGATCACCATAGCGCGCGCCACCGGCGCGCCCAGGAATTGCAGGCTGGTGCGCAGGTTGCGGGCGTAAAAGACGAGGTTGGCGAGCGAGAGCAAGGCCAGCAGCCCGGCCATCCAGGGGTTCAGGAGTCCCGTGAGGGAGGCGTAGACAGCGCCGAAAAAGACCAGCAGCGAGCCGCAAAAGAACAGCCAGCCGAGCGGGGAAAGCTGCTGGCCCAATACGATGCCCATGGAAAGGCCGTTTTCCAATTCTTCGATCGTACGGGATGCTTCTGCCAGGTTGGCGTCCGTGGCCTGTTGGTATTCGGCGACCGCCTCAGGGCGCTTGCCGTCCAGGATGGACTGCTTGATGCGCGCCATCTGCCCTTCGTCCAGGCTGCGCTCGACGACCGCCTCGCCTCCCGCTTGCAGGCGGATGGCTGAGTTGCAGTAGACGCACAGGACCGTCCCCGCGGCGGGAAGCAGCGGCGCGCCGCAGCTGGGGCAGGTGATGGCGGTAGATTCTGGCATAGGCATAGTATAGGCACTTTTTTGCACCAGTCAACTCCCCTGGTTGGGTGCCTACGCCTCGTTCATCATATGAGGGACACCGATTGCACGGATCGAGCGGACTAAAAAATGATCAACGTCTCACAGAAAAGCTGCTCGCACTTCGTGGGCCACGCAGAAGCATACTCTGTAAGGGCGCACGGCTGTGCGTCCCCAACGAAATATCAAAGAAGGTTGTCAGGCGATCAGGCGGTGCAAGATCCCCACGATGATCTTGCCAGCTGCCAATAACCCCACCGCCGCGATCGCGCTGTGGGTGTTGGGCACCAGCGGCAGTTTGAAGCCAAAAAATCCCGCTGCGGTAACGATCAGGATCAGAGCGCCCAAGACATAACCGGCAATCGCCAGCGGGTGCGCCCATGCGCCTGCTGCTGCCACTCGGTTTATCCCGCTGTTGGCGCAGATCGCCATACCGATCACCAGCAGCACAATCAAGGCCGCCCGGTCCCCGGAGACCAGGGGCAGTTTTCTGCCGCTCAGGGCTGCAAAGAGGATCAA
>Ga0105106_10001090_pt1 | contig 19470 bp, 9 predicted proteins | sample PPLLaktember2015_5_FD_79109 | JGI IMG/M metagenome (GOLD analysis project Ga0105106, IMG submission 79109) | Freshwater sediment microbial communities from Prairie Pothole Lake near Jamestown, North Dakota, USA - PPLs Lake P8 Core (1) Depth... | ecosystem: Environmental > Aquatic > Freshwater >...
AACTATTAAATACAAAATTATTTACGTATGAAAAGAATATTATTCTCTTCTCTGCTTTTGTCGATTATCATGACAGTTTCAGCACAGGAGGAAAAGAAAATCATAATCCTCCACACCAATGACCTTCATTCCCGTTTGAATGGATTTTCGCCCGAATCAGAATATTCACCTTCCATAACAGGCAATGACAGGACAAGAGGGGGATTTGCACGGATAGCAGCCATTATAAAAAATGAAGTGGAAGAGAATTCAGGATTAACGCTTGTTGTCGATGCCGGCGATTTTTTGATGGGAACCCTCTTTCAGTCCCTTGAGGTTAAAACCGGATTTCAGCTCAGATTGATGCGAAGGATGGGATATGATCTCGTTTGTCTTGGCAACCATGAATTTGATTTTGGCACTGAAAAACTCGCAGAAATAATCAGCCGGGCTGAAGCGAACGGGCCGATACCTCCGATTTTGTCAGGCAATGCCGTATTCAGCAACAGTGACGCGGGGGATGATGGGCTGGAAGAACTCTTTTCCTCCGGAACGATAAGCCGGAAGCTTGTAATTGAAAGGGAAGGAATGAAATTCGGATTCTTTTCGCTGCTTGGAGTGAATGCTGCCGATGTGGCCCCCCTTGCCAGGCCGGTTAAATTCTCAAAGCAGGTCTCTTTTGCAAGAATGATGGTGAAGGAACTGCAGAATGAAAATTGTGACATTATAATATGCGTTTCGCATTCAGGAGTTTCAAAGGATAAAGAAGGAAAATGGACCGGTGAGGATGTTAAACTGGCAGAGAGAGTTGAAGGTATCGATGTCATTATCAGCGGACATACTCACACAAAACTTGATGAACCACTTGTCGTCAATGGAATACCTGTAATCCAGACCGGTGAGTACGGACAGAATGTTGGCCGTCTGGCTCTAACCTGGTCGGACGGTAAGTGCAGGATTGATAGTTACACTCTGATCCCGGTTGATGACAATATCAGGGGTGATGATGAAACAGAAAAGCTTATTGAAGACCAGCAGGAGCTTGTAACAAAAGATATATTGACATCACTGGGGATAAAATATTCCGATCCTGTAGCTGAAACCGGTTTCCTGCTTGAATGCAATATCAACGGGGACTTTATGGCCAGCAATCTTGGTCCATTGATTGCAGACGCAATTCATTATTATGTCAATAATCATTCTTCAGCAGGATCGGATGTCAGCATTGTTGCTGCCGGTGTCATAAGGGATAAATTTGTCCCGGGTGTACTTTCAGCTCCTGATATTTTCAACGTAATGTCGCTTGGGTCGGGTTCTGATAATATACCAGGTTATCCTCTTGCACGTCTTTATGTTACGGGGAAAGAGCTGAAAAATATTCTTGAAATCCTTCAGGTAGCTTATAAATCGTCGCCGGACAATTATATATATTATTCAGGCTTAAGGGTTGAATATGATCCTGACAAGGGGTTGCTTAAAAAGATTAGCAAGATTGAAATAAACAATCCTGACGGGAGCCTCAGGAAGGTTGATTTTTCGAAAAGAAACAAGACTCTCTATTCCATAACAGCAAATTCTTACATGCTGGAATTCATAGGGATAATCAAAAAGATGAGTTTCGGGCTTATAAATGTGATCCCGAAAGATGCTTCAGGGAACCCCGTTATTGAAATGAAAAACGCCATTATTGATATGAATGAATCCACAACCGGTATTCAGGAGGGTAAAGAGTGGCTGGCCCTTCTTGAATTCATTGGCTCAATGAAGGATACCGGCAACAACCTGATTCCCGATATTGACAGGAAGTATACCGTTCCGGTTCAGGCATTTTTCAAGGTGAAAAAACAGTAATTGTTGTTGCAGAACCGCGGTATGCATAGGCTCTTCAGCTGCATCCCTACCATTTACTATAGGGATTGTCCACGACTAACCTTGTTTTTCTGCTGGCGACCGTAAATCCTATTTCAAATACAGCTTTCGTGATAAGCTCCATTTTCTCAAAATCCAGTTTATCGGCAGTATCTTCTGGCTTATGGTAATCTGAATGTAATCCGGTCGTAAAGAATAGTACCGGGATATCATTCTTAACGAAATTATAATGGTCGCTTCTTGAAAAGAGCTGCAGCGGGTGGTTTTTCCCGCTCAGACTATAATCCATATCTATCTGTGATTTCCTGTCAACCTCTTCTGCAATTGAAAGAAGTTCCTTGCTCTGATTGCCGGTTATCACGAATACTCCGTTTTTTCCTGTCATTGGAGTCTCATCAGTGGTATCGGCCACTCCCTTTACCCGCCCAATCATATCCAAATTAAGGTCGGCCACTGTCTTTTCGAGAGGGAAAAGCGGTTCATTGACATAGGATTGAGAACCAAAAAGTCCAATTTCCTCACCCGTGACCCAAAGGAAAAGAATAGATCTCAGGGGCTTTTTAGCAAGACTCTGAAATGCCTGGGCAATTTCGAGCATGGCTGCACATCCCGAGGCATTATCGTCAGCTCCGGGATGGATAGCACCTCCGGACATTCCTACATGATCGGCATGGCCGGAAAATATAACTATTTCCTTCTTAAGTTCAGGATCACTGCCTTCGATCAAGCCAGCAACATTATGGAGGATCACTTCTTCAGTCTTTGATACTTCCGTTATTTTTATCCTTTTCCCCGGAATATTGAATGATTGGGATTTCAGGTTTGCATCAATGTTCATTTGCAGTTCCTCAAGGGTATGCCCCGTTCCCCTAAGCAATTCATCTGCGACCTTTCTGTGGACAAAAATAATTCTGGGCATGGCCGGCAAGTCGAATACAAGAGGTTTGGATCCTTTCAGATATTTGCTTGATCCAAGCTGGCTGGCAATCCCGGGATATTGCTGTTCAATCGATGAAAATCCCGATTTGGGATCTGACACAATCAGGATTGCCTTTGCCCTGGTAAACAGCAGTCCGGTGAGCTTCGCCTGAATGCTCATGAATGATGACCATACCGGTTCTTCGAAAAGATATTTGGTACCGTCCGCGGAGAGCGGGGACCTGTTCATAAGCAGAAGGATTTTGCCCTCAGGAGTTATATTTTCCAGATCGTTATATTTGTATTTGTCTGCCTTGATCCCATACCCTGCAAATATAACTTCTCCCTCAATAACAAAATCACCGGCACCTTCAGGGAAAAGCTGGATCATTGGTTCCTTCAGCAGAACGGAATCCTTGTCCGACCCGGATATCTTTATTTCGGACTTTCCGGGATCGATTGATTTCTTCATTATTGTATAAGGCTGCAGGTAACTTTTTCCGTTGGCAGGTTTAAGTCCCAAAAGTCTTGCCTGCGAGCTTAGGTAGTTAACAGTAATTTCAAGTTCGGATTCCCCATTTGACCTTCCTTTCATGGAAGGCGACGAAAGGAACGAAACATATGTCTCAAGGTCCTCAGATTTAATCCTGTTTATGCCGTTTTCAATTTTCTGAGAAAAGGAAAGAGATGGAATAAATGTCATCGAGATTGCGATGCCCATGTTTATGATTTTTTGTGCCGTCATAGATTTAATTTTGAATTTTGACGTTAAATGTAAAGAAGATTTTCCGGATAACTCAGAAATCAATCAGTCATACCCGGAGAAGCTACCTTAAATTAAACGGTAAAATTAAGGCAGTAGAAGCAATGAATAATTTTTTAGCTTTGCAGATTATACTTAATTTATGAAAACCAGTCTGTTATTCTGGATCATTTTTAGTATTATTATTTTCACAGTTCTCGCCATCGATCTGGGGATTCTTAACAGGAAAGCTCACAAGATATCATTAAAGGAAGCTCTGGCCTGGAGCGGAGTCTGGATTTCTATCGCCCTGATCTTTAATATTTTTGTCTATTTCCAGTTTGGCAAGGTCAAGGCGCTTGAATTTCTCACCGGTTATGTAATAGAGTATTCACTGAGCATCGATAATATATTTGTCTTTATATTGGTGTTCTCTTATTTCTCCGTCAAGCCGCAGTATCAGCACAAGGTTCTGTTCTGGGGGATTCTGGGAGCATTAATAATGAGGGCAATATTTATTTTTGCAGGAGTAGCCCTGATAAACAGGTTCCATTGGATCGTAATCATTTTTGGAGGTTTCCTTTTGATTTCAGGTATTAAGATGCTCTTGCAGAAGGAGGATGTTGCAGTTGAACCTGAAAAAAATGGTCTGGTCAGGCTTTTCAAGAGATTTCTTCCGGTTTCGGACACCCTTCATGGAGACGCCCTTTTCATAAGACAGGATAAAAAGCTATATGCAACTCCATTATTTCTTGTTTTGCTTGTTATCGAATCGACCGATCTGATTTTTGCCGTCGATAGTATTCCCGCAGTTCTTGCAATCAGTAAGGATACCTTTATAGTATTTACATCAAACATATTTGCAATACTGGGGTTGCGCTCCCTTTATTTTGCTGTTTCCGGGGTTATGGAATTATTCAGATACCTGAAAGTGGGTCTGGCAATAGTACTTTCATTTGTTGGCTTAAAAATGCTTGCATCCTATTTCCATTTTGAAATACCCATTTTACTTTCCCTGGCAATAATTCTATCGATTCTTCTAGTTTCAATTATAGCCTCATTGATTATCAAAAAGAAGGAATCACTGCCTGACCTGATCAGGCAGGATGATTTTTAGGTATGCCATTGAGGCAATGTATTAATTTTACACAACTGTTGTGATACGGGATTTAAAGGAACAAAAGATTAGTAAAGGCAAACGGGAATGATTTCTCACAGGCAAAATCCAGCCACACCGTGGCTGTTGAATGTTCTTTTCATAATTATTTCAGCAAGCAGTATCTTGCTGGGATACCTTTATTATAAAAGCCAGAAAGCCAGGCTTGTGAAGGCGAAGAATCTTGAGCTTTCAGCCATTGCTGACCTTAAAGTGAGCCAGATAGTACAGTGGCGCACTGAGAGGCTGGGGGATGCAGTGCTTATCGGAGAGAATACCCCGTTCATAAAGCTTTTATACGAATATTTGCATAGCGATGACAATTCAGGACTCCGCCCTGATATCAGGTCAAGCCTTAAGTCGGTCACCAGGAACACCGGGTATAAAAATGTCCAGCTTATTGATCAAACCGGTATGGTCAGGGAATATTTTCCTGATCGGGATACTCTGATGGGAGATGACCTCAGGAAGATGTTTCCTGATTTACTTAAGCTTGAAACAGGAATTCTAACGGATCTTCACAGGAACGATAAAATAAAATATATCCACCTTGAACTGGTGGTCCCGCTTATCAATCCCTGGCGAAAGGATACTTCGGTATTTGGCCTGCTGGCGATAAGGATCGATCCCGGGGAAATCCTTTATCCGCTTGTTCAGACCTGGCCGGTTCCCGGTAAAACTACTGAATCACTGCTTGTCAGGAAGGAGGGTAATGAGATATTGTATCTTAGTGGACTAAGATTCAGGAAAAACTCCGAATTGGAGCTCACGAAATCGCTGTCAGAAGAAAAACTCACTGAAGCAATGGCGGTCAGGGGTTTGGAGGAGACAGCGGATGGGGTCGATTACAATGGAGCATCTGTGCTTGCAGCCATGAAAAAGGTTCCCGGATCTCCCTGGTACCTGGTCGCAAAGGTCCATCAGAGTGAAGTTTTTACTACTCTCAATGACCAGATGGCGATGATTGTCATAATCATTATCCTGTTCATTCTCACTTTCGGACTGCTGCTTGGAATTCTTGAATGGAATGAAAATGCACGATTCTACCGCGAAAAATATGAAACTGAACTTGATCATCAGGCCTTACGGAAGCATTTTGACTACATACTTAAATATGCAAATGACATTATTTTCCTTACCGACAGGAATATGGTCATCATTGAGGCCAACGACAGGGCATTTGAAGCATATCAGCGCGAAAGGAATGAACTAATAGGGATGAGTCTCTCAAAAATAAGAGCTCCGGGAGCTGTTAAGGAACTTGAACACGAAAGCAGGATCCTTGATGAGAAGGGATATGCAACTTATGAAACCGTCCATATCAGAAAGGATGGCACCCTGATGCCTTTGGAAATAAGCGCCCGTAAGGTTGAAATTGAAGGCATCAAATACTTTCAGTCAATTTGCAGGGATATTACAGAGCGCAAATTTGCAGAGGAGACCCTTAAGGAAAGCGAAGAACGGTTTCGCAAGATTTTCGAGGAAAGTCCGATAAGCATTGCCATGACCGGTAAGGATCTTGCTATTATAAGGGCTAATTCAGCTTTCTGTAAAATGCTTGGATACAGGGAGGAAGAGTTAAAATCGGTAACAATACGGAGTTTCACTCATCCTGATTATATTGCAGGAGATGATGTATCCCTTTTGCGTCTGGTTGCTGAAGAGATCCCGGTTTATCATACTGAAAACCAGTATATCCGGAAAGATCAAAGTGTAATATGGGGTTCTGCAACATTAAGCATTATAAGGAACAACAATGATGAGGTTCAGTATTTTCTGGTTATGATAGAGGATATAAGCCTTCGCAAGAAGGCTGAATATGAACTTATTGCTGCAAAAGTGAAAGCTGAGGAGAGCGACCGCCTCAAAACGGCCTTTCTTCATAATGTCTCCCATGAGATAAGGACTCCTATGAATGCAATAATCGGCTTTTCGGCCCTGCTTAATGAACCCGATACCACCGAAGAGGAAAGGCATCAGTTCATCGACATTATCTTTCAGAGCGGAAACCAGCTTCTTTCAATAATAAACGATATAGTCGACATAGCAAATATCGAAAGCGGCCAGGTTAAGCTGAAAATAAAGGAGATAAACCTTAATGCATCATTGAGAAGCCTTAATGAGCAATTCAGTTACAAGGAAAAATCTGATCTCATTTCGATAAACCTTGATACCGGACTGCCAGATGAGAGAGCCACAATTACCACTGATTCGACCAAGCTGATACAGATACTTTCCAACCTGATCAATAATGCCACCAAATTCACCAAAGAGGGACGGATAGATTTTGGATATGCCCTTAAAGACGGCTTTCTCGAATTCTTTGTTACTGATACTGGTATCGGTATACCTCCGGAGCATCATGAAAAAATATTTGAACGATTTTTTCAGGTTGACAATGTCATTTCCAGAAAATTCGGAGGAACAGGACTGGGTCTTTCAATATGCAAAGCATATATTGAACTTCTTGGAGGAAGGATATGGGTAAGCTCAAACACGGGGAAAGGGACGGATTTTCGTTTTACCCTGCCTTATAGTCACCCCGAAAAGTCAAAAGAAAAGCCGGTGGAGAAAAGAACCCCGTTGCTTTAATTATTCTTATTATTTATGGTGGTAAGAAATTGAAAAGATGATTGGCTCCGGGTTATCAAAATCGGGAGATTTGTACTGAATCAGGAAATTTTAGTACTTTTATGACTGGAATCGATGAAATGATAATGATTCCGGCCTTCGGTTGTTTACTAAATTTTCAAAGATGAAGAAAGAGCAAGAGTTCCATATATTCATGATCATAGCTTTATTGACCCTTTCTTTTCCCGGATGCGTGTTTTTGAGGGCTCCCACTGTTTCAACGACTGAGATTACCTATATTGGACCCAACAGTGCAATTGCAGGAGGTAATGTTGTGCACGATGGCAATTCAACTATACTTGTCAGGGGGGTTTGCTGGAGCACAAAAAAATCGCCTGATCTGAAAGATGACAGGACCACCGACGGATATGGTGAGGGTCTGTTTTCGAGCACAATTACAGGATTAATTCCAAATACGTTGTATTATGTGAGAGCTTATGCAGTGAATGAGGAAGGAGCTTCCTATGGGGAACAGATTTCATTTACTACAAGTTTGAATGGAGTTCCCGAACTGACAACATCACCGGTTACCGGTATTACGCAGACTTCTGCAGTATCAGGAGGTAATATAACTTTTAACGGAGGAGTCCCGGTAACTGCCAGAGGAGTCTGCTGGAGCAGCTCAAAGCCCCTACCCGATATTTCAGATTCAAAAACAACCAACGGAACCGGAAACGGACCATTCACGAGCAATATCTCCGGTTTAACCGGTAACACAACATATTATGTGCGGGCATATGCTACTAACGCTCAGGGAACAGGATACGGTGCTGCGATTCAATTCAAGACAGGTGCCCTGCTCCCGACTGTTACCACCTCAGTTCCGTCTGCGACATCAACCACAACGGGTACAGGTGGAGGGAATGTTACCTCCGACGGGGGATCTGCAGTAACTGCCAGAGGTATTTGCTGGGGCACAGCAGCCAATCCGACAATTTCAAACAGTCATACTGCAAACGGAACGGGAACAGGGATTTTCACAAGCAATATGACTTCCCTGGCTGTAAACACAACTTACCATGTCAGGGCATATGCTACCAATGGTGCAGGAACATCCTACGGGGCTGACCTGATATTCACAACTGACGCTCTTACCGTAAATGACAATGACGGCAATTCCTATGGCATAATAAGGATCGGAACGCAGCTCTGGATGCAGGGAAACCTTGAGACAACAAAACTCAATGATGGGACAGCCATTGCTTTAACGGAAGGAACGTCTGAATGGAGCAGTCTGACAACAAGCGGTTATTGCTGGTATGGTAACAATATTTCATACAAAAACACTTATGGAGCCCTGTACAACTGGTATGCTGTCAACACAGGAAAGCTGTGCCCGTCAGGCTGGCATGTTGCCAGTGATAATGACTGGCTCACTCTCAAGAATTATCTCATGGGAGAACTTATCGCCGGAGGTAAGCTTAAAGAAACCGGTACAACTCACTGGGTATCTCCAAATACAGGCGCTACCGATGAATTTGATTTTACAGCGCTTCCCGGCGGATGGCGCACTGATGTGGGGTCCTTCCAGAATATCCGTAATTATGGATACTGGTGGACCTCGACCCTGATTACACCTAATGCGTGGTACCGTCATATTCAGAACGACAGCGAAAAGCTGTTCAGGGCAACCAATGGACAAAAGTTCGGTATGTCGGTCAGGTGCATCAAGGACTAGTGTCCGCATATTCATCATAGATTTTTTGCCAGTTATCAATTTTATTTTGCCGGTAATGAAATCATGTTTAATTTGCCGCCGATTTTTTATTGATCCTTATTATCCGGTAAAATTGATATCAGACACAATTAAAACAGCAGACTTTAGTTTAACCCATTAAGTAATTCTTTATTAAATGAAAAGGAAATTTGGATTCCATGCAGTTATTCTGATTGCAATGTGGATTGGTGGAATGGTTCTTCTTACAGGATGCCGGGAAGATCCGGTAGTGCCGACCTTAACCACAGTCGTTGTTTCAAATATTACAAGGAACACGGCCTCCACCGGGGGGAACATAACTGCAAACGGGGGTGCAGATGTAACATCAAGGGGTGTTTGTTATGGAATTGCCTCACAGCCCGAAATATCAGGTCCTCATACATCCGACAGCAAAGGGGATGGCAGTTTTTTAAGCAATCTGAACGGACTGACTCCCGGGATAAAGTATTATGTCAGGGCTTATGCCACCAATGAAGCGGGCACCGCATATGGAAATGAAATCTCTTTTTCAAGCATGCCTCTTACCGTGGCTGAGCTTACCACTGCGGATGTGACAGGTAATACTGCAGGTGCTGCGGTTTCAGGAGGCAATATTACGTCGGACGGTGGAGCCGCAATAAACATCAGGGGAATATGCTGGGCTGCCACCACGAATCCTACCTTAAGCGACAGCAAGGCAACAAATGGCAGCGGAACAGGTAGTTTCACTGCAAATATTACCGGACTTACTCCAGGATCATCCTATCATGTAAGAGCTTATGCAACAAACAGCATTGGAACTTCCTATGGCAATGATGTACCTTTTACGGCATCGGCAGTAACACCTGCCCTGACAACTGCGGTTATCTCTTCTCCAACCAGGACAACCGCCGTTTCAGGAGGTAACATTACGGATAACGGAGGGGCGGCTGTTACAGCCCGGGGAGTATGCTGGAGCACTTCTTCAGGGCCCGTGGCTACAGGGCTGCATACATCTGACGGAACAGGAAGCGGTACCTTTATCAGCAGCATTACAGAGTTGAGTCCCTCCACAACCTATTATGTAAGAGCTTATGCCACCAATACAGCGGGTACCTCTTATGGCAATGAGAGATCTTTTACAACCAACCCGGTTCAGGTGCCGACACTTACAACAACAACTGTAACAAGCGTTTCTACAACAACAGCATCATCAGGAGGGATTATAACTGATGACAATGGAGCTCCGGTGACTTTACGGGGTGTTTGCTGGAACACATCCGGAAATCCGACAACTACAGATTCACAATCGACGAACGGAGCTGGAACCGGAAGCTTTCCAAGCAACATAACCGGATTGACTGCCGGAACGGTTTACTATGTCAGGGCATATGCAACAAACAGTGCAGGAACAGGTTATGGAAATCAGGTAAGGTTTTCCACATCTGCTGCAGATATCGATGGAAACATATACCCGACAGTGGTTATTGGCACACAAATCTGGATGCAGTCTGATCTGAAAGCGACAAAGCTTAACGATAACACTCCAATTCCTAACGTGGAAGATAACAGTTTATGGTCAACCGCTACATCTCCTGCCTGGTCCTGGTTTGGCAATGATCCTTCATACGGTAATACCTATGGGATATTGTACAACTGGTATACAGTTGAAACCGGTAAATTATGTCCTCCAGGGTGGCATGTGCCAACTGATGCTGAATTCAAGACTCTTGAGATGTATCTCGGAATGACTCAGGGTGAAGCTGATGTTACAGATTGGAGAGGGAACAATCAGGGAACCCAGTTGAAATTTACTTCGACATGGACTCCATCAACCGGGACAAATTCAAGCGGATTCGGGGCTCTTGGAGGTGGATATAGATATGGCGCGAACGGAACCTTTAACGATTTTGGTGTAGTTGCTTATTGGTGGAGCTCATCTTTGCACTGGGATGATACAACAAAAGCTCTGTATCGCCGTTTAGACAGTAATGAATCCGGGGTGTACCGGGAAGGGGTCTTAAAGGCAGGCGGGAAATTTGTTAGATGTCTTAAAAACTAAGGATCAATAAGTTAAAAATAAACAATTAAAAACAAGCCATAAATTAATCAAAACATAAACTTAAATTCTAATCACTAATTCAATTTAATTATGAAGAAAGTCCTAAATTTTTATGTTCTTGTATGTTTCCTGGCCGTTGCTGCAACATTTACCGGCTGCAAGAAAACGGATATTCCCATTCTGACAACAACTGCAATAAGCAGTATCACAACAACATCAGCTTCCTCGGGAGGTAATATAACCGACGATGGAGGAGCAGAGGTGACAGCAAGGGGAGTTTGCTGGGGAACTGCGACAAAGCCTGAAATCACAGGCTCGAAGACAAGCGATAGTAAAGGTACCGGAAGCTTCACAAGCAGTATTACCGGATTGACCCCGAATACCAAGTATTATGTAAGAGCCTATGCAACAAACAGTGAAGGAACTGCTTATGGCAATGAACAGTCATTTACGACCAATGCGGTCGTAGGGGCAACTGTGACCACTACGGCTCCTACTGCTATCACCTCGACAACAGCCGTTTCCGGAGGTAATATCACCAACGACGGCGGTGCAGCCATTACAGCACGCGGTGTTTGCTGGGGAGCTGCTGCCAATCCTGTTGTTACCGGATCGCATACATCTAACGGCACCGGCACCGGCACCTTTACAAGCAATATCACCGAATTGACCCCGGGCGGTCCATACCATGTAAGGGCTTACGCTACCAATAGCTTCGGAACTGCTTATGGAGCTGATATGCAATTCAGTGCTTTAGCTGTGGTTCCTACCGTTATTACCAACACACCCGTTACAGCAATTACCCAGACTACTGCAACATCAGGCGGAAATGTGACTTCTGACGGTGGATCTGCAATAACGGCAAGAGGAGTATGCTGGACATCAGGGACCGCTGATCCTGTCGCTACTGACAGCCATACTACTGATGGTACAGGTACTGGAACATTCACCAGTAGTCTGACCCAGCTGACATCTAACACAACCTATAAAGTAAGGGCTTATGCAACCAATAGTGCCGGAACAAGCTATGGAGCTGTTGTAACATTCTCCACCAGCCCGATCCTGCTTGCAACCGTTACAACTGCTGTTCCATCTGCAATTACTGCATCAGGTGCTCTGACAGGCGGTGATGTATCAGCCAGCGGTGGTGGAGCAATATCGGCACGCGGTGTTTGCTATGGCACGTCTCCGAATCCTGACATTACAGGAACTCATACAACCGATGGTACGGGGACAGGTCCATTCACAAGTACATTAATCAGCCTTGTAGATGGAACTGTCTATTATATAAGGGCATATGCCACCAATTTTGCAGGGACATCATATGGATCACAGGTTCAGCTGCTGACAATGGTTACTGATGTGGAGGGTTATCTGTATAAAACGGTTCTTATCGGCAATCAGGTCTGGATGGCTGAGAATCTCAGGACAAAGAAATACAACGACGACAGTGATATTGCACCTGTAACCGATGGTACAGCATGGATCGGACTTAGCACTGGAGCTTATTGCTGGTATCTCAATGATGAAGCCACCAACAAGCCTCTCTATGGTGCATTATACAACTGGTTTGCCGCTAATACGGGTAACCTGTGTCCAACCGGATGGCATGTTCCTACTGATGCTGAATTCAAGACTCTTGAAATACAGCTTGGTATGACTCAGGCTCAGGCTGATGCTTTAGAATGGCGTGGAACAGATCAGGGCACTCAGATGAAAAACAATGCAGGATGGACAACCGGTAACGGAACCAATTCAAGTGGTTTTGCGGGTCTTCCGGGTGGCTTTCGTTATTATGGAGACGGAGGGTTCCAGCATGCAGGCGATATAGGCTACTGGTGGACAACATCAGTTTCAACCGGAGATCGTTCATTTATGAGACAACTCGAAAGCTCTCACGAAACCGTTGAACGGAATAATGCCGATAACCGTGCAGGTAAATCTGTAAGGTGTCTTAAAAACTAACTAATTTTAAAACAATAATAAAAAGAGGCTGTCCTTCCTGGACAGCCTCTTTATTTTATGAGATAGGAAAGATGATTTTCAGTCCTTGTACGAAATTTCGATAGAAGCAACCCTTCTCTTATAATCTATTCTGCGTATCCTGAATTTCAGGATATCCTTCCCGGTAAGTATTGAAAGTTCTTTCAGTACCCTCTGCTTTTTTGCTGTTTTAAGTAATTCAAGGTCCTCATAAATAATTGAATATGTGGTTGTATTGTTTTTAATAGCGAACTCTTCAAGGATAATGGCTGATATGATTATTATTATATTGAAGATTATGACTCCCAGCATCGGGAACCCGACAAGTTTCAGGGAATTGATAAGTGAAATGCCGATTGTCGTAAATATATACGACATGTCCTTCAGACTGAAATTCCTGGTTCTGAATCTGAGGATGGTGAAGATTGCAAACAGGCCGACCGCCATTCCAAATTCAATAAAAACCGATTTGAGCATTGAGCTTATGAAGAATACCGTAATGCCCAGCATGAAGAAGGTAAAAAGGAACTTCTCCTTCTTTGAGTACCTGAAATAAATTACCCTGATAAGTACAACCATGAACGCCAGGTTTATTAAGAAGCGGACCAGGATACCATAAAAGTCGGGATTGTTCAGATTAAAAAAATTGTCAGGCATATAAGTAGATTTTAGAAAGTAAAAATAGAATATTTTATTATAAGGGAACCAGTTGTTTAGAAATAATTCAGGACATCTGCTTTTTTCCCTGGAATTGAAGGAGCACCACCGTTCCGGGTTCAGGATCAAAATGGCTAAAAATCCTACTCATAAGTGCAATATCCTTGAAGTGTCTGGCGTTTAAGCATTAAATACTTACAACATGAAAGCCAGGAGATATAAAAATTCAAAGAACTTGAAGTATGTAAGGATTGATAACTCCACCTGGATTGAGGCAGACGTGTGGGTTCCCGATGAAGTGGCAAGGATGCAATTCCTTCAAAAAATGCAATTGACCAGGCCGGGTCTTTTCATGAGTCCTGCAGCAAATGAAAATCTGATCGTAAGAAGCTGACAACTTCCATCAGCTGTAAAGTAGTGCAGGAAAGCCCTTTATTAAGGGCTTTTGTAGTAAATTGATTTTAAATATTTATCGCTCCGGGATATAACGGGGGGAAAAATTACAGATATTTACATTAAATAAAATGAAAATGTGCAGTAGGTATTGGTTTAACCAAATATTGATCCTCGGGTTAATTATTATTCAATTGGACAGCTGTAAGAAAGAAGACCCGATTACAGTAACTGATGTTGATGGCAATACTTACATGGCTGTGACAATAGGCAAACAAGTCTGGATGACAGAAAACCTGAGGACAACAAAGTTCAATGATATGTCGGTAATTACCAATGTTACAGGCAATAATATCTGGGCAAACACAACCATACCCGCTTATTCCTGGTTTGACAATGATACTGCATACAGGGACCTTTACGGAGGATTGTATAATTATTTTACAGTTGAATCCGGGAAACTTTGTCCTGACGGCTGGCATGTCCCGAGCAACGATGAATTCAAAGCTCTGGAAAAGAGTTTAGGCATGACCCAGGCAGGAGCGGATTCCCTGGCGTGGCGGGGTACGGATCAGGGGAAGAAGATGAAGAGCAGAACCGGGTGGAATTATAATGGAAACGGGACAAATTCAAGTGGTTTTTCAGGACTTGCCGGAGGGTACAGATATGGTGCGGATGGGAGCTTTAATGATTTGGGAGCCGTGAGTTATTGGTGGACTTCTTCTAAAAAGAGCCCGACCCTTGGCCTGTATAGACGGTTGGATTATGATCAGATTAAAGTCTATGCCGAAGGAGTCAGATTACAGGCTGGCAAGTATGTGAGATGCGTAAGAGATTCAATTTGATTTTTACTGATTTCTGAAAGTACCATTTCAAAAGTTAATAAGAAAACCGGTCACGAAAATGGCCGGCTTTTCTTTTGTGGGCGATGACGGGTTCGAACCGCCGACCCTCTGCTTGTAAGGCAGATGCTCTGAACCAGCTGAGCTAATCGCCCTTAATGCCTTGAAGCGGCTGCAAATATAATTCAGATTTTGTTCTCTGCAAAAAATAGACTGAAATTCATGAAGATTTCTTTATGACGATCTTCGACATCATATTAATTTCATCAGGTAAATCTGCAGTTATTATTTACAAATTTCTTTAATATGTTGAAAACCTGCAAAAATGGAAGGTACGGCTGTATTAAATTGCATAAATTCCCGTTATTATATCGCGAAGATAAAAGATCCCCGGTGAAAGAAGGATCAATTTATTCGGAATTTGTTTATTTGTCTGATATACTAGTAATTGTGTTTTGTGATTAACCTTGAACCGACCTGTATGATGCCTCTGTTAAGTTTTTACAGACTTTCTGTACCTATTCACCCGTTACAGAAAGTCCTGAAACCTCCTTTCCTTCTGATTTTTTTCATTTTTATGGCATTCTTCAATGAATCTGAAGCTGCGGTGAACTCAGGTAATCCGGTTCTTCCACCGGTGGCAGTATGTAAAAATATTACAGTTCAGCTTGGAACGGGAGGGACTGTTTCAATAAATGCTTCCGACGTCGACGCCGGTTCATATGATCCGGATGGCATAATTGCAAATATGACTGTATCACCAGACGCATTTAACTGCTCCCAGAAAGGATCCAACTCTGTAATACTTACCGTAACCGATAATGAGGGTAAAACAGCTACATGCAATGCTTCAGTTACTGTTGAGGACAAGAGCCCTCCCGTTATGGTTTGCAGGAATTACACTCTCTATCTGGATGCATCAGGCAAAGGGACTCTTTCAGTTACAGATATCAACAATAGTTCATCAGATAATTGTTCTGCCGGACTGTTCTTTTACCTGAGCAGAACCGTTTTCGCTTGTTCTGACATAGGATCCCCCGTTGCTGTAACCCTTTTTGGTATAGACGACTCCGGAAATTCTTCTTCATGCACATCACAGATCACGGTTCTGGATACAATTTCCCCGGTAATAAATTTCAAACATTTCACACTTGTGCTTGGATCTTCAGGTACTGCTGAATTGCTTCCTTCAGATATTGACAACGGAACCTATGATAACTGCGGCGGCGTTGCATTGTCCGTTTCACCCAATACTTTCAGCTGCAGCGATCTCGGTAGTAAAACAGTTGTACTTACTGCACTCGATTCCCATGGGAATTCATCAGTGCGTAATATTCCGATAAACATTTCCTCAACTCTTGATATTCCCAGTATGTCTCTAAGCACATGTGATCTGGCGCCGACACTGGCTATGTTTGAAGCAGATATTGAGGGTGGCGATGGTAACTATTCATATTTCTGGAGGGGGCTCAATGCCACAACAAAACCATTCATGGTCATAATTCCAATACCCCCTTCGCTTCAATTCTCAAACACTAGTATCCTTCAATCGCCATTCTTCAACAATGCAATGGCGGATGGCTATTATGATATTCGTCTAGTCGTAACCGATGGAAACGGATGTGTTGATTCCTCAGAAATATCAGTAAACAAGACAGGAGCAGTTTTCAATAACCAGACTATGAAAAATTCTCAGGCATGTGAAGGGGAAATAAGAACCTATTCTGTCAACTATAAAAGCGATGCGATCTACAGCTGGTCAGTGACCAACGGAACGATACTTAATGGCAATCCGGATACAAGCAGAATAAATATCATGTGGAACCTTGGTGTTATACAGGGAAGGATCTTAACAACCATAGATGAGCCAAATATTCTTTTCTCAGGAGGACAGTGCGAATCCACAATAATAGACACTGTAACCATAATACCTGTTCCGTCCCCTATATTCAGCAACCCCATTGTGAATGCCTGCTCGCATTCAATATATACATATACCCTGACTTCTTCTTATACGTATCAGACCTGGACAGTCACAGGAGGCGTTATTACTACCGGCGGAAGTCCTTCCGACAATTTTGTAACAGTGAGGTGGGGCAGCGGACCGGCTGGAAGCATTTCAGTTTCGGCAGGGAACAATTCATTATGCACCGGTGCGGTACTTCTTAATGTTTCAGTTACCAATCTTTCAGGCTCAATAACATCCAGGACAGACATTACATGCAACGGAGGTACGGATGGCTCAGTAACTGTTGAAGCTGCTCCCGGAACGGGTCAGCCACCATATTCTTATTCCCTCGACGGGGGAGCCTTCCAATCCGGAGAGATCTTTACAGGAATAACCATTGGAAATCATATTGTCATGATCAGGGATGCGTTGCTATGCAGCTTTGACCTGCCGTTTGTTATCAATCAACCTGATCCGGTAACAGGTTCAGTTATAGCCAGAACTGATATCGTATGTTACGGTGAAACAAACGGATCAGCAACAATTACTGGGTCAGGCGGAGTTGCTCCCTACCAGTACAGACTGAATGGCGGAGCATTGCAGAGCAGCGGCATTTTCAGCGGCTTATCTGCAGGATCTCATATCGTTACAATACAGGACAGTCACGGCTGCACCGGAACCGTGCAGTTTATAATAACCCAGCCTGCCGTACCACTTGATGGTTCTGTCTCTGTTACCAGCGTCACCTGTTTTGGCCAATCTACAGGCAGGATTGATCTCACTGTAACCGGTGGAGTGTTGCCATACACTTATCTCTGGAATAATGGCGCAACAACTGAAGACATTACAAATATTGCCGGAGGAAGCTACAGCGTCGTAATTACTGATTCCAACGGTTGTAAAGCCACAATTGCAGCAGTTGTAACACAGCCTGCCTCAGCTCCTGATGGAACTGCTGCTGTGACAAATGTGCTTTGTTTCGGTGGAACGACCGGTGGTGTAAACCTGACTGTTACAGGAGGTACAGCACCATATTTCTTTGTGTGGGATAATGCAGCTGTAACTGAGGATATACTTAATGTTCCGGCCGGATCCTATTCAGTGGTGATAACTGATGCCAATAGCTGTACAGCATCTGTGTCAGCAACGGTAGCAGGACCATCTTCTGCGGTGGGCGGTTCAGTTGCTTCACAGACCAACGTATCTTGCTATGGGGGTAATGACGGTTCTGTTTCAGTTAACGGTTCAGGAGGTGTTTCTCCATATGAGTATCGACTTGGAGCTGGTGCTTACCAGGCTTCAGGAACATTCGCATCACTAGCCGCCGGAAGCTTCAGCATAAGTGTCAGGGATGCCAACCTCTGCACCTTTATTTTACCTGTCGCGATAACACAGCCATCGTCTGCTCTGTCAGGAACCATTGAGGTTAATAATGTAGGCTGTTTTGGTGATAATTCAGGATCCTGCAATCTGACAGTGACAGGTGGAACGTCACCCTATTCATTCCTTTGGAGCAATGGAGCCGTAACGGAAGATATAAGTAATATTTTTTCCGGTAACTATTCAGTTACTGTTACTGACGCACATGGATGCAATATTGTCATAAATGCTTCAGTAAACCAGCCTGTTGCTGCACTGAGTGGAAATATTGCATCACAATCGAATGTCACGGTTTATGGCGGCAGTGATGGAAGCGTAACCATTTCAGGAGCGGGAGGAACTTCACCGTTTGAGTACAGTATTAATGGCGGAGACTTTCAGTCATCCGGCATATTCGGGTCTCTCTCTGCAGGGACTTATACAATCACGGTAAGGGATGCCGCAAACTGTACCCAGGATCTTTCTGTGACAATAACCCAGCCCTGGATACCTTTAACGGCTAATATTTTAACTCAGATCAATGTTCCCTGCCATGATGGAAGCGGAGGCAGCGTGATTGTTGAAGGATGGGGGGGAGTCTTGCCATATCTTTACTCATTTGAAGGAGGGGAATTTCAGGCTTCAGGAACATTCGGCTCACTTAAGGCGGGAACTTATACAATCACCGTCAGGGATGTGGCACTCGATCTTTATAATCTTACAGTAACAATTACAGAACCGGAAGCCCTGATTGTATCTGTTTCAGGCGAAGATATTCACTGTTTCGGAGGAAATACAGGCATTGTTACCGCATTAGTCACAGGAGGCACCGGGCCCTATACCTATTCATGGAACAGCGTGCCCATACAAACCAATCCTATTGCTACAGACCTGACGGCAGGTACATATACAGTTATTATAACAGATGCCGGCGGCTGTACAACTTCCAATAATGTTACGATTTCACAGCCTGCAACAGATATGTCAATATCGATCACACAGGTTAATATATTATGTTCAGGTGGAGCTACCGGAAGTGCAACAGCAACGGCAGAAGGCGGACTTGCACCTTATACCTATTCCTGGAACACTGTGCCCGGACAGACAAAAGAGACTGCAACAGATCTTTCAGCAGGAACCTACATTATTACTATCACTGACAGTCACGGTTGCATAAAATCCGGATCGGTAACCATAACTGAAGCTCAGCCAATAACAATCCAATCCACGGTCACACCAACTTCCTGTCCGGATTC
>Ga0105106_10001091_pt1 | contig 19462 bp, 17 predicted proteins | sample PPLLaktember2015_5_FD_79109 | JGI IMG/M metagenome (GOLD analysis project Ga0105106, IMG submission 79109) | Freshwater sediment microbial communities from Prairie Pothole Lake near Jamestown, North Dakota, USA - PPLs Lake P8 Core (1) Depth... | ecosystem: Environmental > Aquatic > Freshwater >...
CTTGTGATGTTCCTCATGAATGTTGATAATACCAAATCTGCCCGGAGGCTGAACCGCTGTTATGGTAGCCATAGTCTTCTGAGATTTATGGAAATCAATTAATTTCTTGATATTTATATCACTCACACCATCCCCATAAGTAAAACAGAAGGTTTCATTACCGATATAATCCGCAACACGTTTAAGCCGACCTCCTGTCATTGTATTTTCACCGGTATCTACTAAAGTAACTTTCCATGGTTCTACGCCATTGTTATGGACTTCCATACTGTTTTTCTTTAAGTCAAAGGTAATGTCAGACATATGAAGAAAATACCTGGAAAAGTATTCTTTGATCATATATCCCTTATAACCACAGCAAACAATAAAGTCGGTTATATCATAAGCTGAGTAGATTTTCATGATATGCCAGAGAATTGGCTTTCCGCCAATTTCTACCATAGGCTTAGGTCTTACAGTGGTCTCTTCAGAAATACGGGTACCATATCCACCGGCAAGAATTACTGCTTTCATACTTCCTCCTTTTGTAAGGATGCTGATATTTTTTGGACTAAAGCTGGCATGTTATAATCTTAATGACATCAACGAGCGATAATTGACAGATTTCAAGGACAACAAGCTTTGCATTTTTAAGTGAAGATCACTTTTCGATATGCTGCAGGACATTTAACAACTTGCCATTTTGAAAATTCGGCACCACTTTCTGAATTGTGGGGATTATGCGCTCTATGTCATAATTGTTAACAATGTCTTCAAATTCTGCAACATATTTATTGAGGGTATCGACTGGAGGCAGGGAGGGAACTGCTATATTGAGTTTATTATTAAAGGTAGGGATTATTTTTTCAGATACATCAAAAAGTTCTTCATACATCTTTTCCCCGGGTCTTAAACCTGTGTACATTATCTTGATCTCCTTGTGAGGAATAAATCCTGAAAGCCTTATAAGATTTTCTGCAAGGTCGCTGATCTTTATTTGTTCACCCATATCAAGCACAAATATCTCACCTCCATTTCCTGATGAAGCGGCTAAAAGTACAAGATGAACAGCTTCCGGAATGAGCATAAAGAACCTCTTTATCTCTTCATGCGTTACTGTAACTGGACCGCCATTTTTTATCTGTTCCTTAAATGTAGGGACCACGCTTCCATTGCTTCCAAGGACATTCCCGAATCTGACAGTCGTAAATTTAGTGGCGGTTTTAGCGTTCTTTGTAATAGTTAAAAACTCTGCCACACGCTTTGTGGCCCCCATAATACTTGTTGGATTTACGGCCTTGTCAGTTGAAATCATCACAAAACTATCTACATTATGCTTTGCTGCAATATCAATGATGTTTTTTGTCCCGAGGATATTATTCTTTACAGCCTCCATCGGATTATATTCCATAAGTGGCACATGCTTGTATGCGGCAGCGTGAAAAACAATCTGGGGTTTATACTTTGAAAATACGTGCTCCATCGTTGCAGGGTCCACAATATCTCCAACTATTGGTATAATTTTGCCTTGCGGAGACCCGTTACCATTCCCGTTTACAGACGACAACTCAATATCTATCTTAAAAAGGCTGTTTTCATATCGATCAATCAGTATAAGGCTAGACGGATGATATGCAATTATCTGTCTGCACAGCTCCGACCCTATCGACCCCCCTGCACCTGTCACCAACACGGATTTATTACTGATATATTTTTTTACTGATTCAATAGTTGTATTGACAGGTTCTCTCTGCAGAAGGTCCTCGAGCGAGATAGGCTTCATATGTGAAATACCGTATGTATTATTTAGAAAGGAGACGAGTTTATCCTCGGCGATATACCCGAGTTTTACAAGCTTTGAACCAAGCCGCCCCCCCTCCTGTTTTTGCAGCGCCAGGGCCTGCTGCACCTTATCTTCAGTGACCAGATTGGCATCAATCAGACACTGGCCGAGTTTTGTAGCCATTGCAATATTACCATCAAGAATATCGTCTATTCCCGGCAGCTTCTTGATCAGTATATTGGTAGGCTTGCATAATTCGTAAATCTTTCTGATGGTATCGTTATTGTTTGAAGAAATTGTGACTAATATTTCATCTATTTTGTTCTTTTTAATTATATGAGGGATTATGCCGATAGGTCCCAGAATGGGAATCCCATGTATCATTAGCCCGTTCTTGTAAGGATTGTCATCAATAAAACCTATTGGCTTGTAAGATAATTTGTGGCTATTTCTTATATCTCTTAAAATCTTCTCACCTGCGTCACCTGCACCGACAATAAGTATTTTTTTCCCTGTATACTGCTTGTGTGTATATTCATTGAGGATGCGTATAAAAAGTCTGCTGCTGCTTGTAATAATTATGCACAATAACCAATCAATAATGTATATTGACATTGGATATGAAGTGTTGCCGATCAGATATTTTATTGCAATATAGAATGTTACACTTCCCAACGTTACGGATTTTATGATTTTAAGCAAATCGTTTACACTCGAATAACTCCATATATCTTTATAAAGGCCTGCCTGAACATAAAATATTACACGTATTATTAAGAGGATGGGAAGAAAATACAGAAAAAGGTCAAGATACTCTGGTAAAATTTTCAGTTCAAACCTGATCAAGAATGCCAGGTAACTTGCCAGCGCAGTTTGAGTAAGATGAGTAGCGAAAACGATAATGCGCCTGTTCCTGATAGCAAAGTCTCTTAAGAACTTGAAGATACTGAATGTAATATTATTCATACGTAATGAAGAATTCCCATCTCATAGAGATTAGGATATTCTTTTCCCTCTAGCCGAGGCTGATTAGCCCTATAAATTTTCCCTGATTTTTATCACAATTATTATTACGGCTTTTTGCAAATTTTCATTAAGTCTGTACAATCTCTCTCAACTCTGAAAAACTGGCTTCAGAGAGATTATATCACAGATTCTGTTTGGAAGGCTTTTTATATTCATTGTTGCTTTCAACTTAATTTCTTAGAGTATTTTTCTCCCTTTCTGCTGTTTTCATTAAGCATAATTTGATGAATAACCGTATTTTGTCTTCTGGCCCACTCCATTGACAACAACACCCAGTATTTTTGCATTAACATTGTTCAACAGTTTATACGTCTGGGTTAAAGCATCCGCCGGCGTACTGCCTGATTTAACTACCAGGATCACAGATTCAACCAGAACAGAAAGGATCAGACTGTCAGACATGCCCAGCACAGGAGCAGAATCAATTATCACGTAATCATATTTTGCAGAAAGGACCCTTATAAGCTCTATCATCCGTGGAGAATTCAGTAGTTGAGCCGGATTGGGCGGCATGGGACCGCTGGTTATAACATCAAGCCCCGGGTGAGTAGATTTTTTTACTGTTCCATCAAAGTCGGTTACCCCGCTGAGCAAAGAGGAAAGCCCTTTAGAATTATCAAGACCAAAAAAGTTATGCACCTTTGGTCTTCTGAAGTCTGCATCAATAATTATTCCCCTGCCGAGAAAACTTACAAGGCTCATTGCAGCATTGACTGATAACAAGGTTTTACCTTCTCCCTGCAGAGGACTTGTGATCAATATTTGTTTTGGCGGTCTTGAGATATTTGAAAACTGGATATATGTGCTTAGAGATCTAAAGGCCTCTGTGAAGGCTTCATTGTTATTGTTATTCGAGTTAACATAGATAAGTGTTTCAGGGATTTCTTCTGAGAGGGGCACCGTGCCAAGCAGTGGAATGGGGGACCCCTTTTCCAAATCATCAGGGGTCTTTATGGTACGGTCAAAATACTCAACAAAAAAGGCCAGCATAACTCCGCCAAAAAGTCCGAAGATCACTGACAGCGCTATATTAAAAGGCGTGTTGGGTTTAAAAGGGGCGCCCGGAACTTCTGCCCTGTCAAGGATCTGCATATTGCTTTCAGTGAGCGCTGTGCTTACACCGACTTCTTTAAGCCTCTGGAGAAGAGAGTCATAAAGTCCCCTGTTGGTCTCAACCCCTCTCTGTAATATTTGCAACTGACCCATTTTATCCTGTATTGAAGTGACATCCTTATGAAGCGCATCAATTGCAGAAGCCAGATACCCTTCTTTCTTTACAGCTATTTTGTAATCGGAATCTAATGCATTAATGATCTTCTGTTCCTCTGCCTCAATGTTGCTCTTGATTGTTTCTATCTGTTCTTTGAGCCTAAGCATCTTCGGGTACTCCGGCTTATGTATATTCAAGAGTTTAATATACTCTGTTTCCTGGGTTATATATTCCTTCGTCAGAGTTTGTATAAGAGGATTAGCAAGGATAACATTATAATGATTCCCGGGTTTCCTGACTTCCTGATATAGAGCTTCCTTTGAAAGTCTTTCGGCTGTAGCCTGATCCAGTTCTTTAGAGATTATCGAAAGTTTCTGGGTCAGAACGCTTTCATAATTTTGTTCTTTATTAAAAAAGAAGAGATTGTTCCTTTGCATATATTCATTAAATTGCTCTTCTGAATTTTCGAGCTTTGTTCTCATATCTTCGACTTCTTTTTCGAGCCTGTTTTTTGCCTGCTGGGTAGGCTCAATTCTGCTCTCCAGCGTAAACTTTATATATTCATCGGCGATTGTATTAGCCACATTTGCTCCTAATGCCGGATCGTATGATGGAAAATTGATGTTTACAAGCTGAGATTTCTTTACAGGTACAACCTCTATCTTATTGGCAAGAAAATTAGTCAAAGTTTTCTCTCTGGCTTCAGCGTTTTTCCATTTCAGATGATTTTCTTCATCTCCTTCTGTGGACCGGAATGGTGAATAAAAAGTGTTCCTGGATGCAACAAATTCTTTTTCGATTTCTTCCGGTAATCTCTCCACCACTCTTTTTGCAAGGGCATTGCTCTTGAGAATATTGAATTGTGTTTCATTAGCATCCGGGCCCATGCTTTTAAATACATTCTGAAAAGCTAGTATACTCGGGTTTTCCATTGCTAATTGAATAGTAACTGATGACTGATATAACGGTTTCATCATGAACGATACAAGTGTAACAGTTATAACGACCGGGACAAAAAAGGCAATCACAATCCATTTCCTTTGCAACAAAATATCAAGGTAGTCCCTTAAATGTGGTTGTTTCTCTTCATTTTCAGAATCCCACTTTAAAGGTGATGCCGGCAACGACGCCTCTCTTATTATTGCAGGCATTCGTCCATCTCGCAATTTTATAGCTCTCTCAATACTGTCCTCAATTTTACTCATACTGACTTCTCCCTGAAAATTTAATTTTTATTGCTCCTTACAGTCCTGCTCCGAAGGAGACGCCACCAAAGGATATCGCGCCCCTGAGTGTCTTAACAAAACCATACCAGATAAATTTAGCTGTACTTCTAGGTATAATCACCACATCTTTGTCCTTTAAAACAACGTCTGTCCCATTTTCAGCCAAAATCTTGTCATAATCAACATCTATGATTTCCATCGCATCTGTTCCTGAATTTCTATATATTTTAACTTGATCTTTTATTGCTTCATCATTAAAACCCTTTGCCATTGCAATAATCTGTGATAATGTAACCGTTCCCTTCATTACAAAGGAGCCGGGACCTTTCACGGCTCCGTCAACAAATACAACCCCTCCTTTGGGGACATTAATGACATCTTCAGAAAAAACCGGAATGTTTAACGCTGTATTTCCTTTGATCAATAACTCGTTTAAATTTATAATTACGGTTCCGCTGCCCCTCTGCACATAACATATATCCCCGGCATCTTCGCTAAGCCCGCCTGAAAGTGAAAGCAGATCGAGTAAAAACTTCTGGCGTGTTACGGTCTGTACCTGCGGGTTTCTAACAGCTCCCAGAACAGTTATCCTCTGGCTCCTGTATTCCTTTATAAAAATAGTGACCGCGGGCTCCTGAAGATACTGCTGAAGCTTTTGACCTATCTCCGTTTCAAGTTCAGCTACAGTTAAGCCTGCTGCCTTTATATTGTTAACAAGAGGCAATTTAATAAAACCTGCAGGACTGATCCTTACAGTCCGTTTCAAGTCCTCCACTTCATAAACATCAATATCAAGAATATCTTCAGGCCCAAGAACATAATCATCTTGAGGGGAGGCTTTGATAGCCTGTTCTAAAAGTAATGTATTTCTTTTTTCATTCTCAGTAGCAGCTTTAATAGTATTGAAAGTATCCGAACTTGGCTTTATTGTGTCTTTATTACTGCATGCGACAACGCTGATAACAATGAAGCACAGGCTAAAATATCTTAAAAAGACACTCAGTGAAAGAGGTGTATATTTTTTCATTTAAAACTCCTCGACATATTAATAATGAATTTCTTGCAATTCTTCCATTGTCAGGATTACATCTGATTAGGAAATTATGATTTAAAAGCCCTCAGCAGGCACTGCTCCGCTCCTTCAGTTACATTGACATGCAACCAATCCTTGTTTTCTTTGGCATGATAAGATACCAAATGTCTTTTCTTTAAAATCAGAAATAGCATCCTTATTTTATAATAAGTTGTTAGCTATTACAATGAATTTCATACAAAATAAAAAATATGTCAAAACTTACCAATGGTTAATCCTCGGCAGCCCGATCATCTCAAGCATTGAGAATTTATAGTGTCCGTTGCTCTCCGCCATATTCTTTCAATGAGTTTGGTCTTTTTCTGTTGTTCAGAAATTCGCTGGATGTTGTAATATATTACAGTATATAAAATATTCTGTCAAGTTTATTAACAAAATTGACTGCAAATATCAATTGAGAGTGTTAATGGCAAATTCAGGAAGGCTAACGGAGCCAGGAGGCTATTTCATGAAGATCTATTCTCAGACTATTTATCGTCTTTTTTTTCTACATTCACATCAACAGTCATCCGCTCAAGTTTGGCTACCCTTTCAAGAAGCCCAGGCATACCGCTTTCAATAACACTTATCATTTTGATAATATCTTCCTCAATCTGTACCATTTTATTCGTCAGTGATAATCGCTCTGAGATATTATTTTTGACTTTCTCCTCAAGCCTTATGAGCCTTAAAGCAATATCCCCTAAATCAGAGGTCTCCTGAATATTGCCGCTTTCGGATGCGGTAACGACCTGTAATTCTTCCCAATAATCTTTCGATTCCAGATCCTTTTTAATTTCCCTGACAATATCAATTTGTACTTCTTTTTTCCCCTCAACAAATGCAGTAAGCAGCGCAAAATCACAAAGAATATTAATAAGCCTCGGGACACCTTTGCTGAATTTAAAGATAAGTGGCAGCATCCCCTCATCAAACTTTATAGCATCAGGGTTCCCGGCAACAGTAAGACGATGTTTTATATATTTCCCAGTCTCATCAACTGTCAGCGGTGCAATATGATATGAGATGTTAATGCGCTGACGCAATTGAATCAATTCAGGAAGCATAAGAGTCTTTTTTAAATCCGGCTGTCCTATGAGTATTATCTGAATAAGCTTGGCCATGTCAGTCTCAAGGTTGGAAAGAAGTCTTATCTCCTCCAGCAGGTCCGGTGAAAGATTTTGTGCTTCATCGATTAATAATATCGGCTGAACTTTCTTTGAATACTGCTCAACAAGAAATGCGTTCAACTCACTTAACAATCTGGTTCTATTCTTCCCCTCGATATCGAGACCAAAATCCTCATTGATCATTGATATAAGCTGTTCAGAGGAAACTTTTGTATTATGGATTCTCGAGAGTTTGAATGAACCGTTCAGATTTTTAATAAGATTGCGGATTATTGTTGTCTTGCCCGAACCGATCTCGCCTGTCAGAAGGATAAAACCGATCTTTTCTTTTATTCCATAATCAAGGCAAGTAATTGCCTTCTGATGGGTACTGCTTAAAAAGAGAAAGTCCGGATTAGGGACTAAATCAAACGGCTTATGCTTAAATGAAAAATGTCTTTCGTACATACTGGTTGCCTAAAATACCACCTTATGTGAATGATGCGGATTTATTGATAGCTTTATTGGTGTTTCTGTTTTAAAATACATATCAAATTTAAGACGGTTATAAATCTCTTGAAAATTCTTTATATAGTTCCGGGTCTATGTTAGACATCTCCTGCTCTATTTTATTTATTTCTCCAAAATATGGAGTTCGAATACCATGATAATCAACCGGGTCGCCTATTGCGTTAAACTTCAGTCCGAATTTATCAAGGAGGTTTACAATGCCCTTGGTCATAACAGCATACCAGCTGCTTAACTGCCTTCGCTTGCTTTCCTGATATACAGCCTTATACAACTCGATGATTATTTCATGTTTTTTACGCCCTTCAGTCTGAGAGGCCCCGGTACGCGAGGTGTTATTCTTATTCCTGTGCTTGTCTTCAAAGCGTCTGCTGTTTGAATAATTACTGGAGAAATTAAAACTTCCGATGCTTCTCCTTTCCTCATCAGGTCCATATATATATTTATCTTCAGCCCTTTTTCTGAAATCCCTATGGATTGCCAGTCTTGATATCTCAGCTATTTTCCCCCGGGGAATCTCATCCTGATTAAAATCTAAATCACAGTACTTCTCAATCGGAAACCCAAGATCTGAATAAAGTATCAACCTTATAGCCCCAACGATCTTATTTGAATAATCTTTTGCGGCAAAATTGACCGCAGAGTCATCATATATATCCTTTAAAATTCCGTTTTCATGGTTCTCCGGCTTTTCAAAACCTAATTCCAGGCAATATATCTTATACCTCAACCTGTATATCTCTTTTAATTCCTTCTCATCTGAGATAATACTAACCGTAAGCGACATAAAATTTTTCCCGAACCATTATCATTTAAAATATAACTTACAAAAAATTACACATTTTTTTCATAAGGCTAACTTAATATAATAACATAGTAGTGTGACATGACAAAAGCTGCACAAAATTGACACTGTGCCAGATTTTTATTCAGTCACATTGAAAAATAATAATTTTCTCCTTAACGATATTTGCCAATAATTGCCTTTTATGCTTAACAATCAATAAGTTTCTCTGGGCCTGTTTTTCTTGACCTTACTTTTCTTAAATAGATATCCCTTCTTTCATTAATTATTCTAAAAGAGAAGCATATTTTAAAAAAAGGACCCCGATATCAATTTGCTTTGCTAATTCAATACGTTACAATTTTCCTAAAAATTGGCATAATCTTTGCTATAATAAATACGGGGACGCGAAAAGTAATTTTGGGCTTTACGATTATCAATACTCTCAAACCCAGCTAAATCTTATATTTATTCAAGGCTAACGTGTTCCTGATAGTATCAAACATGGAGGGCTTTTATCACTGCTTATGAAAAAACAGGCTGATATCAATTCCTGAAACTATCATTGATAGTTTTTATATTAAATCAAAAGGGAGGGGACATGACGATCAAAAACAAATCTCAGCCGCTATTTTTTCTGTAGTTCACGCCATAACGACTTAAAGCAGGGGGCATATCATCAAAGTGTAAGATCAGCATTTTACACAATGAATAACAATTAGCATTTTATTATAGAAAGGCAGGGAAACTCAATGAAAAATCTTCATATTGCTTTAATAGCAACAATACTTATATTTGCGCTGAAAGCTCCAGTGCAAGCAAACCTGATAGACAGAGGCAGCGGGCTTATATATGATGATGATCTGAATATCACGTGGCTTCAGGATGCAAACTTGTCAGGCGTCACAATGACATGGCTTGTTGCTGCCTCATGGGCAGACTCTTTAGTGTTCCAGGGGTTTGATGACTGGCGGCTTCCTGTATCCGATAGTTCATGCACCGGCAACAGTTGCACGGAAAGTGAACTGGGACATATCTTTTACAACGAGGCAACAACTTCAGATTCCAGCGGACTTTTTCAGAATGTTAAACCTTCAATATACTGGTCGGCTTCTGAATATGAAATTGATCCTTCGCAATCCTGGCGTTTTAGCCTCAAATACGGCACACAGGGGACCAGCAGCAAAGAGACAACACGATATGCCTGGGCCGTCAGAACCGGTGATGTAGCGCCTCCGGTCGCCCCTGAACCGGTAAGCTCTATACTTTTTCTGACAGGGGGAACGGTGTTAGCTGTAAAACGATATAAAGGCAAAAAACGAACAGATAATTCATAACAGATCCCATTCAGACAATCACACATAATGGAAGTCTGTGGAAGAATCTATTATAGAAATTTTGAAGCAGACTTTCATGTTTTTGGTGGACATCCAACATCCAATCCAATTCTCAAAGAAGAGACATCGGTGCATCAAACACTTTTCTGAAACTTTTTCTGTGAATTGGACATGGGCCATATGAGTTTATACATTCAATATGCTTCTTTGTGGGATATCCTTTGTGCTCAATAAATCCATACACAGGATATTGCCCGTGATAATCAAGCATAATATCATCTCTTACCACTTTTGCAACAATTGATGCTGCAGCTATGGAAGCACTTACAGATTCTCCTCTTATTATTGATTGCTGCTCGATATCAATGTCTGAAAGTTTAACAGCGTCTATTAATAAGATATCCGGCCTTATTCCCAGGTCTTCAACAGCAAGTTTCATTGCAAATCTTGTCGATTGAAGTATGTTAATCCTGTCAATAACATCAGCCTCAACTATTCCAACACCAACTGCAATGACGTGATGAACAATTTTCCAGAAAAGCCTTTTCTTTTCACTTTCAGCCGCAATTTTTTTTGAATCCCTGATTCCTTCTATAACAAGACCTGCAGGAAATATTACAGCAGCAGCCACGACAGGGCCGGCAAGAGGGCCCCTTCCTGCTTCATCGATCCCTGCAATTATGGCATGTTTCAGGCGAGTTTGTTCGTCATATAAAAAAATAGGCGGTGCAGTTATTTTTCTGTCAGAATTACAGGGGGGCATTTCAGACAGTTCTACTGTTTTTTCCCGGCAAAAGCCTTTTCCTTAACCTTTGTGGCGGCCTTACCCTTTTTATCCCTGAGATAATAAAGCTTGGCCCTTCTTACATGACCTTCCTTGACGACTTTAATATTTTCAATCAGGGGTGAAAGCATAGGGAATATTTTTTCTACGCCGACGCCATATGAAATTTTTCTTACCATGAAGGTCTCACGTGTGCCGCTTCCTTTTATTCCTATGACAACACCTGTATAAGCCTGAACTCTCTCTTTATCGCCTTCTTTTATTTTCATGTTCACGGTAATTGTATCGCCAACCCTGAAATTCTGGGTATCCCTTTTATATCCCTCTTCTACAGTTTTTATGGCATTCATTATCTATTCCTCCTCTATACTGTTAAGTATTTTTTTATCTATGTCCGTCAGTTCTAATTTTTCTATAAGATCAGGCCTTATTTTAATCGTTTTCTTTAATGCCTCTTTTCTCCTCCATAACCATATCTCTTTATGGTTCCCGGAGACAAGCACATTTGGAACCGGCATCCCTCTGAATTCCCTCGGTCTTGTATAATGCGGGTAATCAAACAATCCCCAGGAAAATGACTCGTCTTCAACTGACTTTTCATCTCCGAGGGCCCCTGGTATAAGCCTTGTCACCGCATCAATTATAACAAGGGCACCAAGTTCACCGCCTGTTATTACATAATCTCCTATAGAGATTTCCTCATCTACCAGCACTTTAACTCTCTCATCAATGCCTTCATAACGCCCGCAGATAAATATAAATCTCCGGTCCTCCTTTGCATAGGCCTCGGCCTTAGATTGATCAAAAGTCACACCCTGAGGGCTCAGTAGAATTACCTTTCTCGGTTCACCATCTTTTTTAAGATAATCCACTATCCTGAATATAGGCTCCGGCTTAAAAACCATTCCAGCCCCGCCGCCGTAAGGACTGTCATCTACTGTCCTGTGGGGACCTGAAGCAAAGTCACGTATATTATACAGTTTTATGTCAAGTAAATTTTTCTCACGTGCCCGTTTAATAATACTTTCATTCAGATATGCAGTCAGTATATCGGGGAAGAGCGTCAGGACATAAGCTTTCATTATAAAAAGTACTTGCCACAGACTTTCACTGACTGAATAAGAGTTATTAAAGAATTACTTAGTGATTTATTCATATGAAATTGTTTTATAACGATCTGTGTACATCAGTGGCCAAAATAAACTATTCAAGTATCTCGAGAACACACCTCTTGCCAAGTTTTGTCCCGGTTGCGCTCAGGATCGTTCTCATTGACCGGGCTGTTTTCCCCTGTTTCCCGATTACCTTGCCAAGATCAGATGTAGCAACACGAAGTTCATAAACAGTGGTTCTTTCTCCATCCACTTCTGCCACTGACACTTCCTCCGGTTTATCCACCAGAGCCTTCGCTATCTGCTCAATGAGTGATTTCATGTCCACCTCCAGGAATTCGGACTGTTTTTAAAGGCCCGAAATTTTCAAAAGTTTCTTCACAACGGAAGTTGGTTGTGCTCCGCAGCCAAGCCAATACTTGACCCTTTCCGTGTCAACCTTAATTTCAGAAGGGGTTTTCATCGGATCATATGTTCCAACAATCTCAATGAACGGGCCGTCTCTTCTCACTTTTGATTCAGCTACAATCACTCTGTAAAAAGGCTTCTTCTTTTTACCTTTTCTTGTTAATCTTATCTTTACCAAATTCTTTCCTCCATACAACTAATTTCTATGATACAGCATACATAATACGTAATGTTCTTTTCAAGTTCTAAATGAACCTAAAACTTAAACTGCGGCATCCTGAATTTACCGCTTTTAAATCTCTTCAGCATTTTCTTCATTTCCATATACTGCTTAAGCAGCCTGTTCACATCGGCTACGGTCGTACCACTCCCGTCGGCAATCCTCTTTTTTCGGCTGCCGACAAGTATAACATAATTTCTTCTTTCCTGCACCGTCATTGAATTGATAATTGCCTCAACCTTCGCAAAAGCGCTATTGTCTATATTAACACCTTTCATTTGCTTGCCAAGACCGGGTATCATCCCGAGAATGTTTTCAAGAGGCCCCATTTTCTTCAGTTGTTTTATCTGGTTTTTGAGATCTTCGAAAGTAAAACTGTCTTTGTTTATTTTATCCTCGAGCTTAAGGGCTTCCTCCATATCAACAGCTTCCTGTGCTTTTTCTACAAGCGATATTACATCACCCATGCCGAGAATCCTCGAGGCCATCCTCTCAGGATGAAATGTCTCAAGAAATTCGATCTTTTCCCCTACTCCGATCAATTTAACCGGTTTGCCGGTTACGGCAACAATTGATAAAGCGGCTCCTCCGCGAGCATCTCCGTCCATCTTTGTAAGAATAATTCCGTCAATATCAAGTCTGTCATTAAAAGACTTCGCAATATTCACGGCATCCTGTCCTGTCATGGCATCAGCGACAAGCAGAATTTCCTTAGGATTTGCTTCCTTTTTCAGGTTTTCAAGTTCCTTCATCAACTGCTCGTCAATATGAAGTCTTCCGGCGGTGTCAAGTATTAAGACGTCCCTTCCCTCCTGATTTGACTTTTTGAGCGCTTCCGAGAAAATCCTTACTGGGTCGTCTCCGGGGCTTGTTGCATAAACCGGCACATCGATCTGTGCGCCAAGCGCCTTTAACTGATCGATCGCCGCGGGTCTTCCTGTATCAAGGGCGGCAAGCATTGGTCTTCGGCCTTCTTTCTTGAAATTATTTGCAAGCTTGGCAGAAGTCGTTGTTTTACCCGAACCGTGAAGACCTACAAGCATGATAATTGTGGGAGGATTAGGGGCCAGATTGATCTTACGGAATCCTCCGCCCATGAGCGCGCAGAGTTCGTCATGAACGATTTTTACAACCTGCTGTCCCGGGGTAATGCTCTCAATTACCTCTTTGCCTACAGCCCGCTGCTTTACCTTATCGGTGAAGTCCTTTACTACCTTGAAGTTCACATCGGCCTCAAGGAGCGCCATCCTGATCTCCTTCATGGCTTCGGCAATATCAGCCTCTTTCAGAAGACCCCGGCCTTTTATCTTTTTAAATATTCCGTCTAATTTTTCGGATAAAGATTCAAACATGTTTAGTTTTTATCTGTTAGCTTCACAAAGCCAAGCTAAAAATTCTCCTCTATATACTTCACTGCCGCCATTGCAGCTGTAGCGCCGTCGCCGACAGCGGTTGCTATCTGCTTTAATGGTTTGCTTCTCACATCTCCAGCAGCATATATTCCGGGGGTGGAAGCCGCCATATTCTTATCGGTGATGATGTAATTATTTTCATCAAGATCTACCAGGCCCCTGAGAAACTCGGTATTCGGGTTATAGCCTATATAAATGAAGACTCCCTGCACATCAAGCACCGTGTTCCCGCAAGCCTTTAAATTTCTGATATGCAACGCGTTAACGCCGTCATCACCGGATATTTTTTCCGGAACAGAGTTCCATATAAATTTTATCTTCGGGTTTGAGAAAGCCCTCTCCTGCAATATCTTCTCCGCCCTGAGCTGGTCTCTCCTGTGAATGACGTAAACCATCTCGGCAAATTTGGTGAGGAAAATCGCTTCCTGAACAGCGGAATCGCCGCCGCCTACAACGGCTATCTTTTTGCCTTTATAAAAAGCTCCGTCACAGGTGGCGCAGTATGAGACACCCCTGCCGCGAAACTCATCTTCCCCCTCTATCTTCAGGAGTCTTGGATGCGCTCCGGTAGCCAATATAATGGTCTTGGCCTCATAATGCAGATCCCCTTCAAGAGATATTCCTTTAATTTTTTTGTTTAAAGAAATATCCATAACGGTTCCCTGAATTATTTCAAGCCCGAACCTTACCGCCTGCTTTTCCATCTTCTGGGCAAGTTCAACGCCCATAATGCCTTCTTCAAAGCCGGGATAATTTTCTACCCATTCAGTGGTCGTAACAAGACCGCCAGGCAAACCCTTTTCAATAAGCAGGCTTTTAAGTCTTGCCCTTGCAGTATAAAGCCCTGCCGTTAATCCGGCAGGGCCTCCACCGATAATTACAACATCATAAGTCATTTATCACATCAGAGATTCGATCTTGGACTTGAGCTGGGCCTTCGGAACAGCCCCGACAACCTGATCCAGAATCTTTCCGTCTTTAAAAAATATAAGCGTAGGAATGCCTCTGATATTATGGCGGCTTGCAAGTTCAGGGTTTTCATCTGTATTTACCTTTGCAAACGTTACCTTGCCTGCATATTCCTTTGCAAGTTCCTCAATAACAGGACCTATTATCTTGCAAGGGCCACACCATGTTGCCCAGAAATCAACCAGTACAAGACTCGGTGATTTTACAGTCTGGTCGAAAGAGTCAGCCGTAAGACTTTTTACTGCATCTGACATTAATATATCCTCCTCAATAAATGATTTACAGTAAGTAATTATATTCTGCTAAAAAGTTCTTTGTCAATTTTTTACATATTTAATAGTTTATCATGATATTAGCTTTAATAAATATAATTGAAAAATTCTTAGCACATATATAAAATCTGTAACATCTCATTAATTGATAATTGTTAATTTATCATTGTTAATTTTTTTTATCAGGAGGCTTAAATGTCAGAAGTCAAAAGTCGTGAACACAAACCCTTGCCGGGGATAGAATACTCCGAAATACTAATATTTGATGAAGAAAACCTCGGTACAGGCGTTTTCACTACAGTGCTTGAGCCCAGTGCAATGTCAAAGATTAATCCCATACTGAGCTCAATAATAAATGAGCCTGAGTTTCAGTTAATTGTCAAAATAAATTCAGCAGAAAATGAAGTTACCGTTCTGCTTGGAAAGGCTGACAACACTCCGGCAAGTTCCAGGGAAGTATTTAAACTGCCGGAAAAATTTGATACCTCAAAAACACACCAGTTTGACTCAATTTTTAACGATTGGAAAGTAATAGAATTAAAGATGAATGGTGAAAGTCTAACAAAAGCAAACTTGTCAACTTAATGACATCTTTTGTCATTTGATAACATTTTCAACTTAATCATGTGACTCCTTAAAGTCATACATTGTTCTGATTGTCATCCCCATAAACCATAGTTCACAGCAAGTTTAAATGCCCTGTAATCCCTTAATTTAATTGCATGCCTAAGATAAATTCGTGATTATAAACACAGACATTTAAGGCTTTAAATAATAAAATATATTATGAATAGATATTTTTATGTTACCTTGGAATAAAATTTGCATCTATAATAGATAATGCATTTTTTAATTGTAGAATATGTAATATTCTGATATATTAACTTAATTTTAAATAGTGTCATGATTATTATAGATTTTATTAGTACCTGTTATCGAAAAGGAGGTTTGTTATGAAAATTGCTTTTTTAAGATATTTACTATTCTTAACTATTTCCCTAACTATCAGTTGTGCAACGGTAAAATCCCCGGTTGTAAACAATACAAGTAAGCTAATCCCGGCTCCATATTATGAAACAAATATAATTCTCAAAAAGGATGACGCCACTAACATTGTTTCTACTATTAATAAGAATAATGACAATATGCCGGTTCAGGAAATGATGCAGGCCGTCGTAAAGGAACATGCTGACTTATATGTTGAGAACACAGCAATAGAAAAACCTGTTATTGGTAATGAAGATACTTTCAGTGCACCCGCAGAAACAGAAAACGGAGACACTCCAGTTAAAGAAGAAGACCTTCTTGATACCGCTCTGGAATCTTGCGATACAGCCCAGGAACTCTGGTCCCAAAACAATCCTGAGAAGGCAATAGATGCATTGGATGAAGCTTACCAGCTTCTCCTGAAAGTTGACACTGAAAGCCATCCTGAGCTTATCCGGCAAACAGAGGATCTAAGATTTATGATCTCTAAACGTATTTTGGAGATATATACCTCCCGTTTTACTACTGTCAATGGCAGCAACAAAGAGATTCCCCTCACAATGAATGCAAATGTGGAAAGGGAGATCAAGTCCTTTCAGGGTTATGAGCGCGAAGTTTTTACAGAAGGGGTTAAACGTTCAGGCAAATACAGGGAAGCAATGGTAAAGGCGCTTAAAGAGGCTGGAATGCCTGAAGAACTTTCATGGCTTCCGCTTGTCGAAAGCTGGTTTAAGGTAAATGCATTATCTCCGGCCCGTGCCCTGGGACTCTGGCAGTTCATTCCTTCCACAGGTTACAGATTCGGGCTAAAGAGAGACACCTGGATAGATGAGCGATTAAGCCCTGAGAAAGCAACCAAAGCCGCTATTGCATATCTGAAAGAATTGCATCGGATGTTCGGCGACTGGACCACCGTCCTTGCGGCTTACAACTGCGGGGAAGGAAACGTCCTGAGAGTAATCAGGCAGCAAAAAATTAATTACCTTGATAATTTTTGGGATCTTTACGGGAGACTTCCAAATGAAACCGCGCGATATGTACCAAGATTCCTGGCCACATTGCATATTATGCAAGATCCTGCAAAATACGGTTTCACTTTTGAACAATTAGATAGTCCTCCCCTTTATGAAAGCATTAACATCGAAAAACAGGTCCAACTAAAGACACTTGCAGACTATATGGGCGTAACTTTTGAGGAATTTTATGCTTTAAATCCCGAGCTCCGCAGGCAAGCAACCCCGCCTGTCAACTATTCCCTGAATGTACCGGTTGGAACGGGTAATATTCTGCTTTCAAAACTCGAAACCCTGCCATCATGGACTCCACAGAATAATGAGTATAACGATTATACTTTTTACACCATAAAAAGAGGCGATACGCTGACACGTATAGCAGCAAAATACCGCACAAACGTTGACACAATTATCAAGGCCAACAAAATCAGCAGGAGACGCAGCCTGGCTATAGGACAAAAACTTAGGGTACCTCTCGGCCGGGGCAGTGATATGCTTTCATTTACTGATGATGCTGTTTCCGGCAAAAAATATCGGGCCAGGAAAGGCGAAACCTTGAAGACTATTGCAAAAAAATTCAATACGAATACGGCTCAACTTAAAAAGATCAATAACCTGACGTCGTCCCTTCTATATGAAGGTCAGATCCTGAAGGTTACCAAGTAGTTATTTCCTGAGCGCATTGAAAACAACACCTGCGATAAATTCTGCCTTTTCCGTTTCAAGTTCAGGATAAATCGGGATTGACATAACTTCATTTGCAGCAGACTCGCTCTCCGGCAAAGCGCCCTGCTTGTAACCGAGGTAGCTAAAAGCCTCCTGTATATGAAGAGGCACCGGATAATATACCACTGAAGATATACCGTTATCCTTTAGAATAGCTGCAACCTTTTCTCTCATTTGTGTTCTGATGGTATATTGATGGTAAACATGTGTCCTGTCCTTAAGCTCTACAGGGCATTGTACATTTCCGCCAAGAATTGAAGTGTAGATTTTTGCAAGTGCACGGCGTTTCTGATTATATTCATCAATGTGTCTTAATTTAATTCTCAGGATCGCGGCCTGAATCTCATCAAGCCTGCTGTTATAACCGATGAAACGATGCCGATACGGTGCAACAGTCCCATGATTGCGGAGAAGATTAACATTTTCATATATATCGTAATGGTTCGTTATCATCATGCCTCCGTCACCATAAGCGCCGAGGTTCTTGCTTGGATAAAAACTGAAACAGCCGGCATCACCGATACCGCCGACCGGCCTGTCCTTATATCTGGCCCCGAACGCCTGCGCACAGTCTTCGATAATTTTCAGATCATATTTTTTGGCAAGCGCTGAAATTTCATCCATATCCGCAGGCTGACCGAACAAATGCACAACTATGATAGCTTTGGTTTTTTGTGTTATTCTTTCCTCTATTTTCGAGACGTCCATGTTTAATGTAAGTCTGTCAATATCAACAAAGACAGGGGTTGCACCAACATATGTTATTGCCTCAGCGGTTGCGATAAAAGTAAAGGGAGTGGTTATTACCTCATCGCCCTGTTTTATATTAAGGGCCTTAAGGCAAAGGTAGAGGGCATCTGTACCGGAAGCGAGTCCGACAGCATGCTTAACATGATAATATGACGTTATTTCCTGTTCAAAGGCCCTGACGTTCGGCCCCAATATAAACTGACCGCTGTCTAATATATCTTTCAATGCCTGCTTTATTTCTTCCTTGATCGGTTCATGCTGCGCTTTAACATCGAGCATAGGGATAACAGTTTTATTTTGTGTTGTATTTATCATCTTTTCCTTTAGTTATAACGTTAGGCCATGGTTAACCAAACCGGAAATTTTCAATGCTACATTGAGTGCTTCCCTGCCTTCATGTCCTGAGACTAACGGCCTTCTTCCGCTCTTCACACATTCTACAAATGAGATTAACTGCTCTTTCAACGGTTCTTTAACCTCAGGTCTTCTAATCACCTTTTCTACGTTGCTATTCAGTTTTGTATAACTGACCAATTCCTGTTTCTGATAATCAAGATTCAGGAATGAATTATGCTGAAAGACCTTAAGCTGCCTAACCTTCTCATTTGCTATCCTGCTTGTCACGGCTTCGGCAATACAGCCATTTCTGAATTCAATCCATGCATGGGCAACGTCTATATTTTCAGACAAAACCCTAGCCCCTGTAGCACGGATATCTGTGATCTCGGAATTAACCAAACTAAGTATTATATCTA
>Ga0105106_10001092_pt1 | contig 19456 bp, 14 predicted proteins | sample PPLLaktember2015_5_FD_79109 | JGI IMG/M metagenome (GOLD analysis project Ga0105106, IMG submission 79109) | Freshwater sediment microbial communities from Prairie Pothole Lake near Jamestown, North Dakota, USA - PPLs Lake P8 Core (1) Depth... | ecosystem: Environmental > Aquatic > Freshwater >...
CCAATCAAGTCAACATACATTACGGATAAATAACGAAGTTCTGATAATGGAACAGGGGTTGGAAGTTTAAAATTATAGAGATCCGTATTGGTTTTTGCTTCCGGGTTTTCCCATAAAGCGCCTATCTGGCACAATCGATCCTGGACTCCTTCAAGTGTTACCTGCGTTTGAAACACAAAATTTTCAGCCGTTACTAAATTATTCTGCATGTCTCTATATTCAATTGTAACAGAAATAATTTCATTTTTATCATTCATCTGAATGGTAGGTTTTGCCAATATGCAAAAATATTTTGCACTGATATTTGAGTAATTTAAGGTATAATTTTTATTATCAAGAGTTAAAGAATAAGTACCTTTCCGGGGACACCATCATTATCAGCATCTATATTTTTAGATAATGATTCGTAATAAACACCAAGTTCTTTATACCACGCAATCTCTTCTTAGTTCAGACTAATTTCATCGCCAATAGGATTATTTGCAGGTATAACACTTGTTCCGTCTAAAGTTAAAGTACTTAAGTCAATAACTGTATTATCAACGTTTTTTAAACTTACCATGGGAAGAACGTTTAAACCACCGGCACATAAACAACCGATATACCTGTTTCCTTCATCGAGAAAGGCCAGAGCAGTTGCCGTTCCTGAAAGAGCTTCCGCCGTAAATGAGCTACCTTCTATATTAAAAAGTTGATATGAAGTACTGTTAAAAACAAGTACTTTTTTCGCATCGGATAGTGATAATAACTTAGCCGATTTAACCACCAAGCGCTATCTGAATTGCAAGCCGGAAGGGGAAGAAAGCAATGGAGCATACAAACCCGGCGATGACCGGGTTTGGTGCTTAATACCACACTGTTTGTAAATGTATTATTGATTCTCTTCCCCCTTCAAGACAGTATTTCAGTTCGTCAAAATTCACTTGACACCAGTTATCTAATATTGTAACTTTCCTCATATAGTTGATCTTCTGGTAACTAATTCCCATTATATAACTAATAACCCAATCTAATGAAAACAATTTGTTTAACCACAATAATTGGAGTATTAGTGTTAATCTATGCAAACGCGATACAGGCACAAAACACAAAGAACAAAATCAACCAGATTGAGTTGATGAAACAGTTTTCAGGGAGATGGAAGGACAAAGTAGGCAAAGGCATATTTTATCCAAAACAACTCAATACATCAATAGGATATCAATTTAAATCTGCATATGCAGGCAATCAAAAACTCGACAGTACTTTTTGGGAATCTTGGGATTCTAACACCAGTGAGTGGTGGGGTTTAACTAAAGAGGAATTCGCTTACGATGAAAACGGGAATATGACTTTGAAAATTGCTTTTTTTTGGGATGATACCGCAAGCCAGTGGGAAATTGCTTTTTACAAAGAAGAATACATTTACGATGCAAACGGGAATATGACTTTGGATATTCAGTCATGGCGCGACGAATCCACCGAAGAATGGGTTGCTGGTATTAAAACAGAATACACCTATGATGCAAACGGGAACGATACCTTGGATATTTATTATTTCTGGGACATAAATACAAGCCAATGGGTTGCTAACTCAAAACATGAATTCACTTTCGATGCCAACGGGAACGAAATTGTAATTATTTCGTACTTCAACTGGGACATAACCAACAGCCAGTGGTTATACGGAAGTAAAATTGAATACACCTATGATGCAAACGGGAACTTTACTTTGTTAATTGGGTACCTTTGGGATGAAACAACCAACCAGTGGGTTTATAACAGTAAAGGTAAAGGGGAAAACACATACGATGCCAACGCGAATATGACTTTGACTATTCATTACAGTTGGGACGAATTCACCAGACAGTGGGTTGTTTCTAATAAAGAAGAATATACATACAATGCTAACGGGAACTTGACTTTGGATATATTTTATAACAACTGGGATTTAATCACCAGTCAGTGGCAGGATATTTCCAAAGAAGAATACACCTACGATGCCAAAGGGAACAATACTTCGTATAGTTCTTACAACTGGGATGAAACCGACAGCCTGTGGGTTTGTGATCAAAAAAGAGAATTCACTTACGATGCCAACGGAAACCGTACCTTGTTTATTTTTTATCTTTGGGATGAATTTACCAGCCAGCTGGTTGTTAATAGTAGGACAACTTACTATTATTCTGAGCACAATATCACCTTTGTACCTAAAATTCCTGAAAATCATATAAGTGTTTATCCAAATCCCGCAACAGAATATATTGTATTTGAAGTAACTAATATTTCTGAACCTGCATTAGTTGAAATATTTGACAATCAGGGTAAAAAGGTATTGCAACAAAAATTATCTGAAAATAAGTACATATCTGTCGGCAAATTGCCTAAGGGACTGTATATGTATAAATTAAACAATAGTGGAAATATCTATACGGGGAAAGTTATTGTCAAATAGAAATTTAATGCATTAGTATACGGCTAATTAACTGATAAAATACTATATCACTATTCTTCACATAAAGTTCTCATCGGAGGCGGTCACTACCACAACCCGACAGTAAGCCTATGACGCTTCAATAGGTGCAACAGTATAGACGATCCCAATTGGAATGGTACTCCGGGTATGGTTAATCCCATCAGGAGATTTTGATATAATTATAGATACAAAGGAATTTAAGGAAGGGAAACAATCATTGAAATTCTTAATTCGTGAATGTGGCTCAGTGGGAGGCTGGCATTCACCTGGATTCATGCAACAATTTAATGCAATTGGAGGAGAAACATATAAGGTAAGTTTCTGGAATTGAGGTTGGAGCTGTCAGAAAAACGTCGATACAATTTGAGCAACCGGTTGAATCTGTTACGCAGGCAATGTAGATTCCTGTTTCAAGACCTGTTGCAGTTTGGGTAGTCTGCACCGGTAATGTGTTCCAATAATAAGTATATGGTGGATGTCCATTATTTGGATATACAGTAGCACTCCAATTTGGCATTGCTGAGTCAGGCAAAATACGTGTATAGTATAATGAACATATCCCTTTCTTAAATCCGCAATATAGACAAGTAATTGTAGAGTGAATTTGGATCGCTTTAATCATCGGATCATCTTTGTGCAGGATTACTTTAGGTTGCGTACAATGGTACGGGTATGATCTGATTTCGGTGCAAAAGCACTGATTTGTCTGGCTATTGAAAGATGAATAAAAGTTACAACATTAGTGACCAAATGTAGCCTTATTCATTGGCAGCTGGTTTCATTTTCTTATAACATACACCGATTTATTTTCATCAATTTGTATGAACTGTCCATTATATTTAAATGAGTTATACTCGAAAAACGTACAACAATAACTATTCTTTTTTCTGACATCTAAATACATAGTATCCGTATCATGAGAACTCAGGATCAAATAAAAATGCTTATGTCCAGAAGCACTTATCCATGGTAATTGATATGAATATATTGTTGATTTATAACTTATTGAATCAGTATGAATCTCTAATTTCACATTATTTCGGATACTTTTTTCATAATAATAAATTTCAATTGAATCTTCACCAAAGTATCCTGAAGTTACTAAATCAGTTGAATCAAGTTCATTAATTAATCTTAAACAGAATGTTCCCGGTGGGGTGAAGCAAGATGGACAGTCTTTTATCCTCTCCATTGCACTCGAAACATAGCGGAACATTATAGGAAGGAGTAAAAGTTAGAAATGAATCATTATAGTTATTATTTCAATACAAACTTCTCATTTACTAAGTCCAAGTATTGTTTCAAATTCCTTCCACTCAGGTTCAACTATTTAACAATCAAATCTTAACTCATCAATAGTAATTTGCACTAATGAATTCTTGCCGGGGAAAGATGGTAAGTATAACTGTTTTTCCATATGCTCAATCGTATCGTAACGCATCGATGGGATTTGTGCGAGAGGCTTCAATGAATTAGAAAAACAGTGCCAAAAGAACAACAACTGTTGCTGCAACGAAGGTTATTACAAATATCCGACAGTTTAAATTTATCTTAAATAAGTGCCAATGGAGATGATAATTTGCTGGGTAGGAAAACCAGACCATTGTTCTGTTCCTCCTCTTTTGCCTCCGGCGAATTCGTGACCAAGATTCCTTGGTGCGAATGGTATTCCTTAGATTTTAAATTATTCAGTCCTTTATACATCGGACACTGTAACCGAACGCACGGGGGTATCCGGCACGGTCAACTGCATTGTTGAAATACCGAAGGAGTCGCGTTAAAGCCGTAACCTTGCCATTTGGTGTACTTGTCCAAAAGTAGGCTCTCTCGGAAAACCACTCGAAAGAACCGTCAATATAGTAACGGTCGCCTGCGGGCAAAGCTTCGAAACCACTTTCATTGCTGGAATTTCCATATGCATTGTATTTCCAGACCGTTGTTGCTTTTAGTTTTCCACCGGCTACAATCTCACCACCTAAATAATCGGTCAGTTTCGACCATTCGGCATCACCTGGAAGATGCCAGGAACTGGGACATACGTTTTTGGCTGTTTCCCAATCATATAAATAACCATATTGGAACGCTTTACCTTTATTGTTATCATAAGCCCAGTATTTTCCGCTATCCGGTTCAAAGGCCAGATTTTCAGCAAACCAGGTCTGATCACCTATTTTAACAGTTTTATAGATTTTCCCGTCCCGTATATCTTTATATGTTCCTGTTTGTGGTTCAACCAATTGAAACTCGTAGAAAAAATTACCACCTTCAGGTATCTTCAGATATTTCTTCTGGGCAAGAATATTTGTGGCACGAGTGTAAATGAAATGATAGAGCCAAATAAAATACTCTTCAAAGGAGATCTCTCCGGAATAAACCGTTGTTGAATATTGTGTTTCCAAATAGGATCTGTTTTCATTCAGTACTTTTATTAAAACAGGTTTAAAATCTGAGGCAAGCTTTTGAAATACAAGATTATCACTCTTTTTAAATAATATTACATAATTTCTGGCTTCAATTTTTTCCCACTCGTTCCTAAAATTATACCTGTTATTTCCATACGTATTCACATCATTATTTGCGTCGTTTCCGAAAATTCCAAATGGTTCTTGCTCCGGCCTGATATTTTGACTTAAGGAAATATAATAATTTTTCCCGTGTCTGAGCGGTCTTTCCTTTTTCAAAAACTCCTTTTCAACATTGTTTATCTGCCAATTATCCAAAAGTACATTGCTTAATAAAAAGAAACTTATGCTGTCAAAAGATATTCTGAAGGCAATGTCCGATTTATAATAGGTACTTTTAATAATATCCAGATGAGCAATTATGGAATCTGCAATTTGATTGGCAATCGGTTCACTGGCCGAAAACATGTCCTGACCTTCCCGATCCGTAATAATCATAATATTGGGATAAACAGTGTTATCCTTTTCCGAAAGGAAGTTCTTGTTTTTAAAGTAACTGACATATTCATGGTAGGTTTCAGTTTTCCAATTGTATTTCTCACAAAATTCCTCAGAAGGCATTTTAAGATGCAAGGCAATCAGAAGTAATCTCAATGAATCAGAATCATAAGTGTAATCAGGAAAGTTATCCCCTGACGAAATAAGTCCCCATTTGTAATGCCTGGAAGCTATTTGAGAAGAAATATTCGTTCCGTAGAACGATAAAAGTATAATCAAACCGATTATTTGATTCAAAATTTTGCTCATTTGTTCATTAATCAATTAGGAAGATCATGTTCATTTTTTTTATTCTCACGGTCCTTTTCAACTAAAGAATCCCGGATATTCCCGGGGAAATGATTTGGCAGGAGAATACCAGTATAATAAACTTGTATCCAATAACCATTTTTGCACGATTATTATTATTTAATAAGTTTTCATGTATGGAAGACGGATAATTTGCAGGAGTGCTGCTTATAAAAATTTCCATGCAGTATCATAAGCATGCCGTTCTTGGCAATTGCAGGTTGATGTATGAGGCTATAGTGTTATGCATTAACGGGTAAAAGTGATACGACTATGGGGCAGATAATCGATAAGTCCCAATACTTCTGTCAAATCAGTAAATGGTAAACTGCAGACCCTGTCTTTACATATATAAATGCTTGTTTGATTTTCAATTAATTTGTGCTGTAATAGCGGCAAATTACTTTTGTTTTTACTTCCGGTAATTATGGTATTTGGCAAATAGAATTTATTCAGATTACGATTAAACGTCATGCACTTTTCACCCACAAGAGCCACTTCGATCGGAGTATTTACAAGGAGCATCTGAAGTTTTGCCCAATTGGAAAAATAGGCTGTTGATTCAACAATACCGGACCTTACACTGGAGAGCATTTTTTCTGATAAACGCGAATAATCTGTATTATTATATATAGATCCCAAATAAAACAAATTCATTGCCATTACTGAATTAGAAGAAGGAATAACCTCGTCAGGTATTTCGAACTGTCGAACTATCAGCGCTTCATCTAAATCGGATGTGTAGTAAAACATCCCCGATTGTGGATCATGAAAATGGCGGAGTGTATGTTCCGTCAGTTTGTTTGCATGTGTGAGCCAACGCTCATCAAATGTACTTTGGTACAATGAAATAAATGCCCTAATTACGTTGGCGTAATCGTCAAGCTTGGCATTAGTGTAACATTTTCCATCCTTATTATTTCGAAACAAAGAATTTAAGTTCATTAACTTCCGCAGTATGAATTGTGCATTTCTTATTGCCATTTTAAGATAATGCACCCTGCCCAGAGCAGCATACGCATCAAGAAAACCATTTATCATGAGTGCGTTCCATGATGCAATGACTTTTGTATCGGTCAGGGGTCTGACCCGGTTGTTTCTATGGTTAAGCAAATTCTTCCTGACCTTTATTAACCTCTTTTTAAAATTCGCATGTGAAAATCCTTTTTCAAGAATAAAAGCATCATCCACAAGGGTTCTGAATAAGATATTTTTTCCATGCTCCCAATTTCCGCTCTCTTTGACAGAATAATAATCCAGCATAAAATGCTCGTCCTCATCAAGAATACTTTTAAAGGCATCATAATCCCAGACATAGAACGATCCTTCCGTCCCCTCAGAATCGGCATCGATAGCCGAATAGAAACCTGATTCAGCTGAAGTCATTTCACGACTGATAAACTCCAGAGTTTCTTTAACCACCTGAGCATACGGTTCATGGCGGGTAAGCTTAAAAGCGTTGGAATAAAGGCTAACCAATTGGGCATTGTCATATAGCATCTTCTCAAAATGAGGCACTTTCCAATAGTTATCTGTTGAGTAGCGGGCAAAACCACCACCAATCTGATCATAAAGGCCTCCCATGGCCATTTTATCGAGTGTAAGGGTAACGCCCTCCAATGCTTTTATTTCTTTAGAAAAATGGAAATAGTGCAATAAGGACCCAAACACAACCGGCATTGGAAATTTAGGAGCTGAGCCCATTCCGCCATTTTTGAAGTCAATAGATTTTATTAAATTCCGGAACGATGCATGTATTGCGTCCTTGTTCAAATCTGCCTGATACAATTGATCTATATAAATGGAATTAAGTTGTTGAATTCTATTGGTAATTTCCAGGGCTTGCTGATTCAGTTTTTCGCGGCTGGTTTCATGCAACTGTTGAATCTGAATGAGTAAACTCTTCCAGTTTTCGCGGGATAAGTATGTAGCAGCAAAAACTGGTTTCCCATCAGATGATATTATGGCATTGAGGGGCCATCCCCCCCGTCCCGAAATTATTTGAATGGCTTTCATGTAAATACCGTCAATGTCAGGTCTTTCTTCCCGGTCAACTTTTATTGAAACGAAGTGTTTATTCATAATTTGAGCCACTTCACCGTCAGAAAATGATTCGTGTTCCATTACATGACACCAGTGACAGGCAGCATATCCAATACTTACAATTAAAAGCTTGTTCTCAGTTCTGGCTTTGGTAAAAGCTTCCTCTCCCCAGGGAAACCAGTCTACAGGATTATGAGCATGCATCAAAAGATATGGACTGCTTTCGGTCGCCAATCGGTTGGTATGAATGTCCTGATAATTCATTTTAAATACACTTGTTGTCGTCAATGCTCCAGGAAGGATGAATTTGCTTTTTGAATTCTGTGATCTCGGATTGGATTAATTGAGCAATTTCCCCCTAACAAGGTTTGCATGTTTCACTTTTCAAGTCCACAACCTTATTCTTTCATATTTTTAAGAAACAATTACTGAAGGCATAGGTTTTGTCTGATAAGTACAAGTTGTTTTCTATATACATAATTAAGCACTGAGGGTTACAATATTAATATTATTAAAAAAAGACTCTCGGATAAGATACAGAAGTTGGTTAAGTTGTCGAACAAAAGATTTAACAGGTATTTTAGAATTCAGGTTTATCGATAAACCCAGCTCATGAATCTTCAAAATATCGATCCTGAGTTGGTTTATTTTATTCCGTAGAATTGATCCCGGTATTCTTTACAACAACAATGTACTTCTTTTTTGAAGAAATTTGAAAAGCTGGTGGGTGAACTGAATCCCATCTGATAAGCGATGTCACTAATAGAAGAGTTAGTATTTCTTAGTAAATTGCAGGCTAAATTTATCCTGACCCGGTTGATCTCCTGCAGGATTGACCTGCCAAGAGTTTTACGAAAACGCATCTCAAGGGGACGGCGCGATAGAAATGTTTCACTTACAACCTCCTTGACTGAGATATTTCTTTTACCTGCAAATTGCTTAATAAAAATAAGGGCCTTCTTCAATTCAATATCGTCTACGGCAATTACATCGGTTGACAGTCGAGTAACTACTCTAAAAGTTGTTCCGACGATTTCACCGGGCAGCTGTTCCTTGCCATCAAGATAGCCGTTAATATATTTCGCTATGCTGTAGCCTACTGTTTCTGCCTCCTGATCGATGCTCGACATGGGGGGATTATACAGGTTACATATAAATAGGTCATTGTCAACTCCCAAAACTGCTACATCAAATGGAATTTTAAATTCAGTCAGTTTTACAGCTTCAATGATCTGGATGCCGAAATCATCCTGGCAGGCCATTATAGCAATAGGTTTTGGCAAGGACCGAATCCAGTTTTTCAGGCGAGTTGGATTGTTCTGCCACTCGTTTAAGAGATATGCCTCTGCTTCGAAATAATTGAGACCATTTGAAAGTGCTTCTTTCTTAAAAGCTATTCTTCTGTTTTTTGACCAGTAAATTTTATCCGTACCATAGAAGGCCAAGTTTCTGAATCCCTTATCCATTAAATACGACACTCCTAATTTACCTATCTTTTCATCATCAGCCCTTACATTAATAACTCCATCAAGTTTGTTATTTGCGGATATTAAAATGATCGGCACTTTCAATTCTTTTAATTTCGGGACTAAAATAGTGGGCCGGGTAACAATACAATCCGGCTGCCACATTCTCAATTTCTGGTATAGTTTTTCATTCTGCAGGTTTGTTGTATAGTCTGGTGCTTCAAAGAAAAAGAGCCATGGTGATGTCATTTCAGGATACTGAACAATACCTCTGAACAGTCCCCTGTCATAGGACCCTGATTTATCCAGCAATAAAGCTATTTTTACCTCTTTACCCATTACAGTCTTGCGATACGGTGGAACCAATAAAAATAACTAATTAAAAATGAAAGACCAAAGGAATGCAATCTCATAAACTAAATTAAGAAATAGGCAGAAAGGGAAAAGGTATTATAAATTTAGACCTCAAATACAAATTTCACTAATGTCGTTTTTTTCATACCCTTTCTGTTTCTGATAATTGATAAACACTTACTTTCTTGATAGCCTGGCCAGCATCAGGTTCCCAAACATAGGCCTGCTATTGTAGGTGAATATTTCCCCGAAGAGAAATCCGGCTAAGGATTGATTACCGGTAATCATCGGTTCCTGGATAAGAGATCTTATTCCTGCACACCCGATAACCAGTGACCGTTCTTTTGATATGAATGCTGACAGACGTCGGGTTGCCTCTTTCCGATCCACCACACAAAGCATTAACCTGTTGTTTTCAGGCAAATTGGCTCCTGAAAGTATTTGACCCTTCTTCACACTACAATGTATGTTTCGCCTGTCATTATCATGAAATGTAAGAGACTCAAAATCATCCTGGTTAATCCCCCTGGACTCCTTTTGCTTGCGAAGGAATTCCGAGGCTGGTTGCCATGGGCCACCCGGCAGCAACTTGACCTTGTCAAACTCCCTGTCAGAAGTTTTATGAATTTCCAATTCGATGCCGGTCTGATCAAAAATGTTGAGTGACTGCAATTCAAACCCACTCTCAGCAGTAGCTAATAGTGCGACCTCCTCAGCCGCCGGCAAGATTTCACCCTGGCTTTGCCCCTCCCCTATGGCTGCTCCACCGCCAATCAAGGGAACATTGGGTAACAGATCACTGAACCTTTGGATAAAACGCTCCACAGTTAAAGTTTTCCGAAAAAAAGCAATACAAACTCCAGGAGTGAAGCCGCAATTTTTCAGGCCATTCAACACTCTTTCATGATCACCTGAAAATAGGGTACCCGTTATTTCTTCCTCCCAGAGGCCGAGTTTTCCCGAAGCAGGTTCAATCCACTGAGAATCTTTAGTATAACCTTGGGAAGCACAGCCAAAAAGATGCTCATTCTGATCAGGTTTTGTACCTGGTGTCCAGAATGCAATATTAAACCTTTGCATAACCAATAGCTACTTTTTAATCATAATTCACAACCGGTTAATCATTGCAATAATAAACAATCCCGTCAAAATCCCAGGTTCTTTTTAGCACACTCAAGGATTGCTCGAAACGTACAAAGTTCTTATTTGGCTCCTTTGTCCAACCGACTTCAGCATAAGCTGCTATGCGGGGAAAAACCTGCCTGTAAAGGTCTGATAATTTGAACAGTCTCTCGCCCCACATAGCACACTCCGGTCCAAGCATGTGTTTTGCCACCACCGGATTTACATCTTCAGGAGTTGGTATAAAACTGTAGGCTTTTTCCAGTGATAAGTAATCGTATGTATAATGAAGATAAGTAAAATGGCGGTCCGAATTTACCACATCGTAACCTTTTTCCATGGCATCCTTTATCTGAACCGGGTTCCCCTCCCAGAAATGTATAATGACATCCTTTGACAAATTCTGGCTTGCATCGGCTTCATTCCATAGAGTGGGATGAATATTTTTACCCATAATTTCGTTCCAACCCATCATCCGTCTTCCGTTCTTTTCCAGGAAGCCCGCCAGTAGATTGGAGAAATACATCTGTACATCGGAGTAATTCCGAAATTCCTTTTCCTCCATCAAGGCAATGACATCCGCACTTTGTTTCCATGGACCATAATCAACCTCGTCACCACCAGTATGAATTACGGGGCCCGGAAAAAGCAACATTATCTCGGTCATTATATCCTCAACAAAATGAAAGACCTTATCATCCGCTATATTTAATGTTCCCTGTGTGATATCTCCGACACTGCACCACACCCTTACCGAATCATTAAACATCCCAAGCCACGGGTAAGCAGCAATGGCAGCGAATGAATGGCCCGGCAAGTCTATCTCGGGAACAATGGTTATATGGCGTTTGGCTGCGTAGGATACAATTTCCCTGATCTCGCTTTGAGTATAATAACCCCCATGTGGGAATGGATCATAATTATGTCCTGTCCACCCTGTTTCGGCAGTTGTTATCTGGGAACTGTCCCTCCATGCTCCTGTTTCCGTGAGCAGTGGATACTTTTTGATCTCTATGCGCCAACCCTGATCGTCTGTAATGTGCCAGTGGAACACATTCATCTTCAAAAGTGCCATCTGATCCAAAAGGATTTTGACTGCCCTTTTTCCTTTGAAATTCCTTGCCTCATCCAGTAATAATGAGCGCCACGGGTAAGCAGGGTGATCCTCGATCTGACACCCGGGAATAATGTAACTTCCATTGCCTGTGAGCGTCATAAGCTGCCTGATAGTTTGAAATGCCCAAAAACATCCAGTTGTTGAGGAGGCCTCTGTGATAATCTTTTCTTCAGTAACCGTTAGTTTATAAGCCTCATGATCTAACTGCCTGTTTTGCTTAAATATCAGCTTACCATGTGCCGCTGGAATTAGTTTTATATGGTATTCATCAGCAAGAATCGAAGACATCAATTCAATTTCCGGCATAAACACTTCGGGCATTGTGACAGTGAGCGCAGATTTAAATTCAAAAGCACTTTCTGCCTCCACGAGTTTGTTAGGATAGGGAATTACGTGATAGCGGTATTGCGCCTGTGACAAGCAAGTCAATGACAATAAACCAAGAAAAAGGATACTTTCTTTCATATTTCTTTTAGAATTCATGCTTTGCGTAGTTTACCCTGAGTTTGTCAAGTCTGAAAAGATGCACCTGCAGCCTACTTTTAAAATCAGATAAATTCTTCTTGCTTTTATCCAGCCATTGCACTTCGCTTAGGGCACAAAGCCGGGGATATACCATTGACTCCACAGTTTCGGCATTATCCATGAATTCAGTCCATGCACAGGCCTGCAACCCGATAATATGCTGCTCCTCGACTTTGTCTAACCCGGTCGGCATGGGTTCGTAGCAATAAACCGAATCAAGGGTGTTAAATCCTTTAATAAATGACATTGAAATGGAGTCGGTATTAGAGCTTCCCTGGTCAACAATAAAGTAAAGGGGAGTGGTCGGGGCTATTATTACATCATGACCTTGCCTTGCAGCCTTTATAGCCGTGGTATTTCCTCGCCACGACATGATAACCGCGTCTGGCGAGATCTTTTTATCCTCCAGAATTTCATCCCATCCAATAATTTTTCTTCCCTTATTATTCACATATTTTTCAATACGCTGCATAAAATAACTCTGCAATTCATTCTCATCTTTAAGCTTTTCATTTCTGATACGAGCCTGGCAATATTGACATGTTTTCCACATTATTTTGGGGCACTCATCACCACCTATATGGATATATTCACCAGGAAACAACTCCATCACTTCATCCAGAACATTTTCAAGGAATGCAAAGGTACTTTCCTTACCTGCACAAAAGTCGTCATCCTCAAACATAACGCCCATCCTTGTACTGACCTCATACCCCTTTCCCTTGCAACCCAGTTCAGGATAGGCAGCCAATGCAGCCATTGCATGACTTGGAATTTCAATTTCCGGAATAACGGTAATGTACTTTTTCATCGCATAGGATACCACTTCACGGATTTCTTCTTGAGTGTAAAAGCCTTCATGTGGCTCATAACTGTTTTTTTGATAGGGCTCTTTAATTGTGTTTTTTCTTTTGGAACCAACTGCGGTCAGATTGGGATATTTTTTAATTTCTATTCTCCAACCCTGATCCTCGGTAAGATGCCAGTGAAATGTATTTAGCTTGTGTATTGCCATCAGGTCAATAAACTTTTTAATAAAGGGTAATGGATAAAAATGCCGGCCAACATCCAGGTGCATCCCTCGATAGATAAAACGGGGATAATCTATTATACTTAGGCAGGGCACTTCCCATGTATCCTGATTTACAGGTATTTGGCTGAATACAGCATCCGGAAGCAATTGAAGCAGGGTTTGCAACCCATAAAAGCATCCATTGTATGCCGGGGCATCAATATCAATGCGCGAAGGAGTAACATTTAAACTGTAAGATTCAGCATTTGCAGCCTTATTCTTATTTAGGGTGAACCGGATAACACGCATCCCGGGTTTTATCTTTTTTCCCTTGGAAAATTGCAGTCTGGGGCCATTTACATCTGACAGCTGATTGATTAACTGGGCAGCAATTTCGTTCAACGCTTTATCAGTTGACGGAACAACTTCAACGAAAACATTATTGTCTAAAAGGAAGGAGCCCTCCTTCGGCCAAATTTGTTGTGGTTGAGGAATAAGATTAACAGGTTGAGATATTGAATTTCCTGTGAGCAGTACAACAGCTCCTAACAAGGGAATATACTTTGAAATATAGCTCATCATTCCCGGCTTCCCAACTATTCTCCCTGTAAGTACCATTTCTTTGCTGCTCCAAGCTGTTTAAGACCTTTAAAAATGTCATCCCTGTTTTTTTCTAAAGTCATTTTCCAGGGGGCCTGCAAGAATCCTAATAATCGTTCATCTGCAATACATTTTTTTGCATGTTTTACAGTACCAAGCATGTTTTCATCATTGTTAAAAAAACTGCTGCCGGTAGGTATCTGGTCATATCCGTTCCTTTCAAGAACTTCATATGCTTTCAATGATTTTAACCATTCTTTTTTGACTGTTTTTTCATCAAAACTCTCCTCATAGTACCAATTACTTTGTATTACTGATTTTGGCATTTTTTTTAAGTACTCTTCCTGATTATGCCACACATAATCAGCCCATATCCAGGGACGGGATCCACACTTTTCAACTTCCCCGATCAGTAAATAGAGATCCCCCCACCATTGGTCCCTTTGTCTGACCACAACATAGTTATAATTCCATTGATTACCTGAATTCTCTTCATCCATACCCAGATGGAAAAATCGTGGCGAATCAAAAATATTGCATACTTCAGCAATAAGATCCCTGCACACATCATAGTATTTGTTTGTTGAAACCATTCGGGAGTAAACACCCATCCAGGCATCATGACAGGTTGAAAAGTTTAATTTTGGAATAGGTTCAATGCCCATATTACGCAGTCTGTTCAGTTCATTACGCAGTTTATCTGGTGACCATGCGTTTTTAACTGAAATCTCCGGATGGCTTTCAAATTGTAATGCATCGGCAACATCAATAATGATCAGATTCATTCCCTGTTCTGCCATTTTGCTCACAACAGCGTTCCATACATCTTCGTCAAACCGGAGAGACGGATCAAAACCAATTTCCGGTTTGTCTGCCGGCATATAATCCAACCACATATTGGTACCTAAATGTAATAGGCAACCCCAGATTTTTTCCTCTTTGAAATTCGCTGCAAAAGGATTAGCTTTTGCTATGTGAGGCAGGAGCAGATTTGGCACATAGCTGGCTAAACCAGCAACTGACAAACGTTTGATGAAGCTTCTTCTGTTCGCCATAGCCTTGAACTGTAGATTGTGATTTTGAGCTTTTTTGAATCTTTGTTATTATTTCAGATACAGCCTTCTTGCCTCTCCAAGTAACTCAATTCCTTTAAGAAGCATCTCCCTGTTCTTTTCCAGAGTTATCATCCAGTGTGTTTGCAGGAAGCCAAAAAGCCTGGAAGAGTCAATGACTTTTTCACAATACTGAACCGTACTGGAAATGTTTTTTTCATGTCCAACCCGATAATATCCGCTTGTGGGGATTTGTTCGTAACCATTTTCTTCAAGCTGATGATATAATTTAATATATGGTTTATCCTTTTCTTTTTCAAGGTCGGAGCCGTAATACCAGTTACTTTGAAGGACAGACCTAGGCATATTCCTGAAAAACAGATCAGGGTGATGCCAGCCATAGTCAGACCAGATCCAGGCACGGGAGCCGTTTCTTTCAACTTCACCCACAAAAAAGTAAAGATCCGCCCACCATAAATCGTATTGCCTGACAACAGCAAGGTTAAATGTTTCCTGGTATTCGGCAACCTCTTCGTCCATGCCTAAATGGAAAAAACGAGGAGTATTAAAAAGAAGAATCACTTCCTCAATCAGATCTTTGCAAACTTCATAGTAAATATCCGTTGAGATCATTCTGCTGTATTCACCCAGCCAGGCATCGTGGCATGCAGAAAAGTTCAGCTTTGGAATGGGTTCCAGTCCCATTTTACGCATACAATCCAGCTCTTGCCTCAGACGGTTTGGGGACCATGCATTCCTTACGGCGATCTCCGGATGGCTGTCATACAATATTGCATTCCCCAAATCGACCACTACCATATTCAATCCCTGCTCCTGCATGGTTCTCAATGCGGCATACCATAAGGATTCACTCAATGCCAATTCAGACCTGTAGCCACTATCATATTTCAGGGTCGGCAGGTAGTAATCCTCCCACATATTAAAACTCAGGTGAAGGAGACTACCCCAAAGCTTTTCTGTTTTTGCACCGGGCATACAAATATTAATTTATATTATATACACCTGAAAAGACAATCCTGTTTATAGAACTAATATTTTTTTGCAAATCCGTCAGCACAAGCATTGATTTCAGTATCCGTTAAATAGGAACCGGAATGAACTATTACCCGATACCTGAAGGTGGTTGATTTGCCAGCAGGGATGGTGAAATTCAGTTCTTCTTTCCCCTGAGTGAAATCCTTTGCCCCAAGTGGATTAGCTGAGAATAACCCGTATCCTCTTGCATGCCAGTAAGTAGGATAACTCTGGTTTTTAGGGTGATCACACACTACCAATGAGATCTTTTCATTACCTATACTTCCATACAGATCCATCCATCTGGCCCGGGTGCTCCAAACACCCTCACCAGTGACTCCCTCGCTACTTCTGTAATTACCGGTAACGCCTTCATTGGTCATCGCCTTTACCAGAGTTGGATTTCCCTGTGAATCCAATAAAGTAACATCCTCCTTTGAAGGAAGTTCCAATTGACGGGCAACACGGATACCGAACATGCCTTCCTTGGTATCTGGCATGGTTACGGCACCACCTGTAGCTGTAAGGGTTGTGATTCGGTCAATGATGCGAGTTGAATCTGTCACCTTAAAATAATATTCAGTTTTTTCTGCAAGAAGTTCATTACCTGAGGGATCGAGCCAACTTGCCTGTACAATCATTAATCCTTCACCTTTTCCGTCTGAGAGTTTCTCTATAGCAAGATGCTTAATTTCACCTCCATTTGGACTACGGATGCCGGTGGAACCGTTTCCCCAGAAATCAAAACCATTAACATTACCATAATTCAACCATATACCTATCTGGTGCATATGGTCATTTCGTTCTCCAGCCCTTGGTTTAAGTGGAAAACCACGGGTAATTTCTGTGCCTGATGCTGTAATAACCGGATAAAGTATTGGTTTAAATACATTATCATACCAGCAGTAAGAAGTGAATAGTTTTCCGTCAATCATGACATCGATCTTTTTTTCAGCTTCATCAGTGACAAATTTTATTTCTGATTCCTTATTCTTATTTCCTTGGTCCGTGGATCGCGTACCACAGGAAACCGAGAATATAACTGCCAACAGAAATAGTGCAAATAAATTAGTTTTCATATCTGAATAATTTACAAATCAAGGTTATATCCTTACTTTTTTATGTTAGGGTATAAAAAACATGCTTTGATATTATACCCTGTCCTGAATGACATAAGGTTTACGGTATTCTTTTCTCGTTAAATAGTTATTAGCTTCATGATCGTTTTCAAATTTTTCAGCAGTACCGTTAAACTTTAACCCGCGTCCAACCCTATGCGATATATTGGCCAGATGAGCAAGTGCAGATGAGTAATGTCCTTCTGTAATGCTGCAGTTCAGGTCAGAGTCTTTGCCTGACCGCACTGCATCAATAAAATTCGCAAAATGTTCCGCCCCTTCTGTTCCTGTAAGGGTAGCAGGCGCTGCCGTACCACCTGGAAGTTTCGATCCGGCAAATGGTTCTTTTTCCCTGTTGCGGAAGGCTTTCCACGTATCACCATTTAGTTCCAGATAACCAGCCGTTCCGTAAAATATGTTGCCAACTGTTGTAGTAAGACCGGATTCTGAATTAGAGTAACGTCCACGTGTTTCAAACTCAAGTATTTTTCCATCTCTATACTTGAACATGGAAGACTGTGTATTTGGGGTTTCCTGTGCACACTCGGCAGGGGCAATTCCATAAATACCCCCGAGTGAATAAACTGTGACAGGATGTTCGTTTTTATTCATTCCCCAGCGGGCCAAATCAAACTGATGAGGTCCCTGGTTACCGGTATCACCGTTACCGGTCTCCCAGAACCAGTGCCAGTTATAATGTCCCTTCTTTTCATTGTACGGCCGGTAGGCAACAGGGCCTAGCCAGTTATCGTAGTGAAGAGTGGCGGGAGGCGTGCTGTCAGGTGCAATTCCGAATGAGTCACGGGGTTTAATGCATAGACCTCTTGCCATATAAACATCACCAATGCCGCCATTATGCAGGAATCGGATAGCTTCTATCACGTCTGCAGAAGAACGATTTTGAAAGCCAACCTGAATCCTTACATTGTATTTTTTTGAAGCTTCAATCATCTTTCTTCCTTCCCAGACTGACCAGCTGGCAGGTTTTTCAACAAAAACATGCTTGCCTGCCTGGCAAGCCCAAATAGTTCCCAGGGCATGCCAATAATTAGGTGTAGCAAACGATACAACATTAATCTCCTTGTCGTCGAATACTCGACGCATGTCCCATTCCGTCAATGGTTTGACATTTGTTCTGGTTTCAGCTATCTCAGCACTTCTCGCAAAAAACTGATCATCCGCATCGCAAATGGTTTTTAAGCTCACGTTCCTGGACTCTTTCAGGGTACACCAGGCTCCCACATGGGCAACACCTCTCCCGCCAATACCGACAACTGCGGCAATTATGCGGTCATTCGCTCCGATAATCGAAGCATAGGATTTTGAACTGAACCCCAGTCCCCCAAGGGTAATCCCAGCAGTCCCAATCATGCTGGTCTTTATGAAATCCCTTCTTTTGGTCATTTTATTCTTGATTTAGTCGTTATAATTCCTCCGTTCTATCTTTACAGGATCCATACATCAGCTCACGGACAGAATTCCATTCTTACTTATTCTAACAGACTGTCCGATTCTAGCCTCCAGGGTTTTGCCCTGGCAACTTACTTGATAACCATTGTTTTTCACCACCACATCAAATTCCTGATTTCGTAATTTCACCCCAGTCAGGGATATTTGCGTGGCAAATGAAGGTAGACTTGGATTAATTGTAATGGTACCGTCAAAATCCGGTTGTATGCCAAACATACCAAAGATAATACACTGAGCCCCTGTTATTGCATCAATGGTGGATTGCAGAGGAGTTTCCTCACGATATCTCATGGTATCGGCATAGAAGGAGTCGCCCCAATATGGCATTCTTTCTCCCCACCACAGTATCCGTTTAAATATGTTTTCAGCCAATTGTGGTTTGCCCATTATATAAAGGGTCTTGGCTATATTTAGCGGAAAACAGGTACATGCCCCCGGGCCACCATTATCAACATCGGGTTGAAAATAGGCCTGGTCGTTTTTGGCCAGGCTGTGCAGGCCATATTCCGATAGAAATTCATTCTCATTCAGGTGGCTGAGTATGCCTGATTCCTCTTCCTCATCCAATACATCGCTTCCCAGCATGTAATACATTTGAACGGTATACCGGAATTCTGTAATGGGGGGCTTTGCATCCGGCATCTTGTATACAAACCATTTCTTATCAGGATCCCAGAGTTCTTCTTTAATGATCTTCTTTAGCTCCTCGGCACGGTCCAGCAGATCCGGCTTTGGTTTCCCGGCGAGATCCGCCAATCGGGACGCCAGTATATAGTTAAGATATCTTCGCCCGTTGAGGTCAGGAATCACATTGGTATAATTCAGCCTTCCGACCGGGG